>ERZ1673696.1755-NODE-1755-length-16924-cov-15.243998_pt1 | contig 16924 bp, 15 predicted proteins | sample MGYA00580226_ERZ1673696 | MGnify/ENA primary metagenome ERZ1673696 (study PRJEB41218, sample SAMN15661743) | gut metagenome | host: Homo sapiens | place: Canada: London | collected 2015-08-20/2019-03-30 | study: EMG produced TPA metagenomics assembly of... | reverse complement strand
GCTGCATATGTCTTTACAATTTCAGTTTATCGCAGAAATGAAAAGCTGTCAAGCGATCACAGCGCAGAATTTATCCCCTAGCGCACGGAGGCGCTGGGGGATAAATTGCTATGATCTCACGAATTATCTGGCCCGGTACAGGAATGTCACGATCTGTGCGCGGGTGCAGGATGCATTGGGACTGAACGTTGTGCTGCTTGTACCGGTCGTAATGCCTTCTTCCAGCGCCCGCAGAACCGCGTCATAGTACCGGCGGTCTGCACGGAAGAATTGGATCAGCTTTTCCGCACGCTCAGCGCGAAAGATTGCGCGATTCTCGGCCATACCTACGGCGTGTTCAGCTACGAAAAGCTGTCCGCGGGCGAGTTTGGTCTGCGCGAAATGCTCTCACCGGACGGTGTGACCAAAGCCAGAAAAGCCGCATTGAAGCATCTGCGAAGCCGATATCCCGGCAGCGGTCTGCCCCTCTGGCGGGATGTGTACCATTGTGTTTACTGCATTTATCCTTGTTCCACAGTAATTGCTGTAATTGCATTTAAATCGCTATTGATCAGGATAACCTTCGCCATGGCGCTGTCGCCCGCAGTGCCATCCACAATGAAGCCGAGATTTTTTCCGACTGGGATCACGAGGTTGGTCTGTACGTTCACGCCTGACATCAGCGCATACGGCAGCTTGAACGCCTTTGTCACGACCGTCGGATCGCGCAGTTCTCTGAGCTCCGCGTTTCCGTCCCCGTCACAGACGAAGATATTGCCATTCCAGATCGCGGCTTCCGTTTTGCCGCTTCCCAACGTATAGGTCGTACCGTTTTTGAGGTCATACAGGTACATCTTCATTTCTCCGCCGGTAACTACATTGTTTTTCTTCACAGCATCATACATATTGTAAAACAGAGCATCTCCATAGGCGCCGATAAGCCTGACGGATTCGGTATTCAGAGTCTTTAGCGTCGTCGTTGTCTTTTTTTCGATATCAAAGCACTTGAGCACCGTTCCCCCGCTGGCATATACCGTGTAGAGGATTCTCTGACCTGAAATGCTGTACTTCCCTGAGGGAATTTCCTTTTCGCCAACCCATTCGTACTGAGAGCCATCCGTCCGAAAACGGACGAGGCAGCCGTCTCCGGCCGAATAGGAGTAGATCCAGCCATTGCTGTAGTAGCAGCCTATGCAGTCTTTGCTGCGCGCGGTGATCGCGTAATAATTTTCTCCATTCAGATCGACCGTCGCAATGATGCGGTCGCCACCAGTACTTGTCGCAAAAAAGATTCGGTCCCGCAAAAGGAAAAATTCTCCGACAAAGCCCTCGCGCGCCGTATATACGCAGACTGGCTCTGCGTCCGGTGTGTCCTTCCGGCAGATCGAGTAGCTCCAGTCGGAGCTCTGCATCGTCATTTTGGTATAATAGACTTTATTGTTGTACTGAACCGTATTGACCAGATTATACCCCTGGAAGCCTGCGGTTCCCGCATCCTGTATCAGCACCTTCGGCTTCACAGTCACGTACACTGTCCCCGCCTGCATATCCTCGTAGCTGATCGTAACCGCCTTTTCGCCGGGCGTAGACGAATCGAAGCCCGTACATTCAAAGTCTGCGGTAACCTCTTCTGTTTCCCCGTTGTTATACGTGACCTTGAGTGTGATGCCCGTCGGGTCAAAGGGCATACTGGCATAGTATTCCGCCTTGTCAGGGCCGGTCTGTACTGTGACGGATTCCATCTGCGCCTCCAGAACCGTTACGGTACATACAGCCTTGACTCCGTCTACCGTCAGGGTGATCGTTGCCATTCCGGGCTTCTTTGCCTCGACCTCTCCGCTCTCGCTGACCTCAGCGATGGAGCTGTCGCTGCTTTCCCATGTGCTTGCCGTGCTCTGATAGTCCGCCGGCGTCAGCGTGGGCTCCAGCTGAACGGACTGTCCTTCCACGATCTTGCAGTTCTCAAGCCTGAGTGAAAGCGTCGGTGTATCCTCCGGCGGCTCCTCGGACGGCTGGTCGTCCAGCTGCGGTTCTGGTTGCTCATCTGTCGGATCATCTGTCGGAACATCAGCGGCGGGGGGGGGCACTGGGTTCCTCCGTCTGCGGCGGAGTTTCAGGTTTGAGCCTAGCGAAGAGAATCGCAAATAGAATCGCCGCGGCTATGACCAAAAGGATCCACTTCTTGCTTTCTATGTATTGCAGGACACCTTGTATATGCAGCTGCGGCAGCTGGAGCTTTCTGCGCAGGAATGGATGCTTCGCGCGCTTCGGTGCTTTGCGCGGCTTCTCCGCGCGTTTTGGTGTTTCCTCTGACTCCTGCGTCAGCTCTTTGATGAACGCCGCCATCGTCGGCGTCCGCTGGCCGTACTGGATTGCCATTGCATGACGCAGCGCATCGCTCTGCTCTTTTGTAATGTGAGGATCCTCATCATCCGGCAGCTCCCCCGGAAACAGCAGTTGATCGTCGACAGCCCGGCTTGCCGCGTCCTGCGGCTTTTTGCCGGTGGTGCAGTAGTAGATCGTTGCCGCCATGGCGTAAACATCCGTATACGGCCCCTGATTTTTCCGAGAAAACTGCTCTACCGGCGCAAAGCCGAGACTAACCAAGGCAGACACGGACTTGTCGCCCATGACCTGCCGCGCAGAGCCGAAATCGATCAACCAGAGCTTCCCACGGCTGAACATGATGTTCCCGGGCGTAATGTCCCGATGCAACATCCATTTCTTCTGCATCTTGTCAGGATCCACCACCAACGGCGGTTGATCGTCCTGTTCGAATTTCCGGTGCATCCGGTCGATGTTCTCCATCAGCGGAAGCAGCAGCGGAAGCAGATCGTTCAGTTGGAGTCTTCCCTTCTCAGATGCCTGCACCATCTCCTCAAGCGTTTTTCCCTTCAGATACCGCATGACCAGATAGCTCGTACCATTTTCTTCAAAAAAGGTATACACATCCACGATATGGGGAAGATCCTCCAGCTCGGCAAGCCGCTGGCCTTCGCACAGAAACTCCCCCTTCCCATGCTCATACGCCAGCTTCTGATCCGGGAAGGCGCAAACCTCCTGCGTGTCCTTTCTCCTGTAGGCCCAGCAGGAGGGGAAATACTCTTTGATCGCAACGGTAAGGCCCAGATTCAGATCCTTCGCCAGATACGTTACGCCGAAGCTGCCTGCGCCCAGACACCGTCCGATCACATAATGCGTATTGAGAATCGTACCGATTGCAAGATTCGTGCCGTTGCTCGCATCTGCCGTATCTCTCTGACAGTGTGGACACCACGTTCCTTTGATCTGCTTCATACAGTAGGGACAATATCTCATTTCTCTCTTCTCCATTTTGCTCTGCCTTCCGGTGTTCAAAAAGCGCCGGCCAGGGCGACTATCAGCGCTGCCAGCAGAATGCCCGCCGCCGCGACAAGCATAGGCAGAAGCAGATCCTTCGGCAGAAGCTTCCCTGCCGGCCATCCTTCTACATTGATCGGGCGACTTTCACAGCTGCCGACCGTTGTCCCGCTCGCGTCCTGCAATTCGAGCCTGTATTGTACGCACTTTGCGGCATTCGGAAGCCGGTCGCAGTATTTTATCTGGTTTCCGCTGCTGATCACGCGATATTTTCCGTCGTTGATCCGTCGGAACAGAAAATAGCTCGCATTGGGCTGTCGTTTTCCGCGCCAGCCGATTTCCAACACCCGCTCCTCCGGCACAGCACTGAATGGCAGAAACGCCAGCTCGTCATGGTATACTACAGCGCCTCGATAAAACTGGTTACAGAAATCCTGCATTGTCTGCGTCCGCGCGTCGCTGTAAACGGCCATTGCACGCCAGATCGCTGTATCGGCTGCGGCAGGGATCTCAACGCCGACGTCACGCAGCCTTTTCAGCGGGTCCGCATGTCCATTGGTGATCTCGCTGAGTCGATCCGTCGCCTGCGCGGGTATCTTGCCGCAAAGGCAGTAATAAATCGTCGCGGCCATGGAATATACATCGGTGTATGGCCCTTGCTCGCCACCTCCCAGACACTGCTCGGCAGGAGAAAAGCCCGGCTTCATAAACATCGTCATGCCATGCGCATTTTTCTGCATACTTCGTGCCGAGCCGAAGTCCATCAGCTTCAAACTGCCATCCTTCATTACCATGATATTGTCCGGTGCAATATCCCTGTGCAGCACCCTTCTGGACGCATACATGGCTTTGATGTTCTCCGTCAGCGGTCTGTACATCTCTTTAAGCGCTTCCTCCGATGGCCCATGCATTTCGTGGATGTCTTCCATCAGCGGACGCAGCATTTTCCAGAGTTCTTCCACAGTAAGCCGCTCTTTGCGTTTTACCAGCTGCGCCAGCGTTTCTCCTTCGAGGTACTCCATGACAATATAGGCCGTGTTATTCGCCCGAAAGAAATCATAGACATTGACAATGGACTTCAGGTGCTTCAGCGCATGGATTGTCTTGGCTTCTTTCAGGAATTTATCGCGTCCGGCTGCATATACCGCTCCACACTTGTCCTTTGCAAGAACGTCCTTCCCATTTATGCTCCGGTCTGACCAGTAGATCGGAAAGTATTCCTTGATTGCGACTCGTTCGCCGCTCGCGCAGTTCAGCGCCGCGTAGGTCACGCCGAAGCCGCCCTGCCCGATGGACGCACCGATCAGATACGGCACCTCGCTTCCCATCAGGTGTGTTCCGACAGGCAGCTGAAACTCTTTTCCGCGGAATGCAATCTCTCCGCCGCAATACTTGCAGTATTTCCCGCTGCCTGGCCGCATGCAAAACGGGCAGAACTCCGCCATGTTACTTCCCGCCCTTTCCGGTGATGCGGAACATCTGCTCCTTGGAGCCAAGCCAAAACGTATCGCCGCGGTGCAGCGTCATCGGGCTGTTGGCGTTGAGCCGCTGGCCGCTGCCGACGAACGTGCCGTAGGTCGAGCCGAGGTCGGTAAGCTGGACCTCCCCATCGGCCCCGGCCGTCAGCATGCAGTGCCGGTGGCTGACACCTGCGGTCCCCTCCGGCATGGCGAGGCTGTTCTGGCTCCCGCAGCCGATGGTCACGCTGCCCGTCACCTTATAGCGCTTACCCGCGTAGCAGCCAAACACGCCTTCCACACGCAGCGCCTTATCCGGATCCGGTTCAGGTTTCGGACCGGGCTTCGGTCTGGGCTTCTTGATAATCAGCACAACGATCACCGCGATCAAAGCCGCGAGCGCCGCGGCCAGCACGTAGATGAGCCAGCTGGACGCCGTGCTGCCATAGCGGAAGGGGATGCCCATGTCTTCGCAGATCCTGGCAACATATTCGATGGAAACGGCATAGAAGCTTGCGCTGGCGTCGGTGCGGTTTTGCAGGGAGAAGGTGTTGATGCCCATGACCTCGCCCTTTTCATTGACAAGCGGGCCGCCGGAATTGCCGGGGTTGATGACGGCATCATGAGAAAGATATTTGCAGTTGCCGTAGGTCTTCATCGCGCCGTATCTGGAAACAACGCCGCGCGTGATGGTGATATCCGTGATATCCGCGAGCAGGTTCATCGACCACTCGCCCTGACCGGTATAGTCTGTTGTGCCCGGGAAGCCCAGCGCATAAATGGTCGCGGCGACATCCTTCTCGCTGACCTTTTTCGCAAGCGGCAGCGTGACGCGCCCCTCGAACGGCTCCGCAGCCTTCAAAATCGCAAGATCCGGATTTGCGCTTTCTTCTTCATATATGACCTCACAGGGGATCAACTGGCTCGACTCGATGTCACAGGTACCGCTGAGGCCATTGAACACCACCGCATGGCTGCTTTTCATGATGTAGATCTTAATTGCACTGAGGTTGAACGTCACATCGTCGGCAAGCGTGAAGCTGCAATCGACCACATGCTTGTTCGTAACAAAATACTGCGGCGCTTCCCCGGCCTTGCCGATGCCGAACGCCGTTCCAAAACCATACGGCTCATTTGTGAGCGGATCCATGATCAGCAGACGGACAACGCCCTTTGCCGCGGTGCTGATGTTCTTATCGCCCGCAGCCAGCGCGGGAACCGTCAGCGTCAGCACGCAGATTACTACCAACAGCAGACAGGCTGTTTTTTTGCAGATAGCTTTCAATTTCATTGCATATTCCTCTCATTTCTCTATTGATTTCCATACTACAATTGCAGAATTGTTATCATTCCCCGTTGGAGCTCTTGCTTGCAGCCGATTCCGCATTTTTCCCAGCCATTGCTTTGCGGAGTGCGCGGTCTGAAGATCCTGTTCCATCTCTTCTTCCAGCACATATTCCCAGAATCCATCTGTACACAGGAGAAAGGCATGCATGCCCGTTTCAAGCGGCTGCGCGTGGATCTGTGCGGCTGGTGCATCCCCCGGCTGTCCGAGCGCCTTGATGAGCGTCGAACGGTCTTTGCTGGAGCGGATCTGCGCCTGTGTGATCTCGCCCAACATCACAGCGATCTGGGATGCGCTGTGATCCTGCGTCTGAAAGACAAGCCTACCATCAAGGAAGTGATAGAGCCTCGAATCCCCGACGTGCGCCCATACAGCGCGTTCCGTATCCATCATCAAACCGACAAGCGTCGTTTTCATCTGCTTTTGCGGCGTCTGTAGCTGTTGGATCCGCGCATGCGCAAGGGTCAGAAGCCGCTCCCATTCCGCGGATGAGATTGTCCCGTCCCAGGCCGCGCGAATCGTATCGACCGCCATTTGGGAAGCCAAATCTCCGTCTCCATGGCCACCCAGTCCGTCAGCAACCAGGAAGCACATGAGGTCTCCCTTGTGCATACCGGTAACGCTGTCTTCATTTTTGCTTCTTCCGCCAATCGCCGAGTACGCTTCCACTTGCAGCATAGTTCTAGTTCCTTTCCGGGCTTTCATGTACAGCGTCCGCACAGCATTGCAGGATAACCGCCGTATAATTATCCTGATTACGATAGTTTTTCTTCTGGATCCACTGGTCGATCATTTGGGCTGCATCTTCCGCGCCATGTCCCAGCGCTGCGGAAAGCTCCTGCTCCGTCAGTGCATTGAACACGCCGTCACTCATCAGAACGAACACGTCGCCGGGGTGCACCTTGATCGGTGCGGCGGGAATATCCACATATTTCAGTTCTCCCATGCCGACATAGCTCGTCAGGCATTCCGCTCTTCGATCCGTGCGGATATCCTCGAAGGTCTTCTCTCCGTTGATTGCATCGATCATCAGATCATGTGAATAGCTGTGGCTTCGATTGAGCTGGTGCAGTTCGCCATCACGATAGAGGCAGATCCGGCTGTCACCAACGCTGAGATATTCGAACAGGCCGTCTCGGATCATTCCCATGACGACTGTGGATCCGCTTTGCCGGAGCCCATCCGGTCCAAGCAGCTGGTCGACCGCAAGCTTTGCTTTCCCAAGCAGCGCGGGCAGGTACAGCGCACCAGTATTCGCACCGGAGACAAATGCGTGCATGACGGTAGAAACGATCATCTGGCTGACCTTATCCCCATCTGAGAGTCCTCCCATGCCATCAGCGACGACTGCAAGAAGGCCGCTGGGCTGCATGGTATCCGAGGACACGGAAAAGCTGTCCTGCTGACTTTCTCTCGCGCCCTGCGCATGCACTTTGCCGACCACAACGCGGCTGACCGTTTCCGGGGTCGGTATGCTCTCCGTCTGGGGCATCTGCGTCGTACTGACCTGTTCCTTTTCGGGATGACGCTTTTTTCTGCTATGCCCGCGCCGGAGCCAGATATATGCGCCCTCTGCCGCGGCAAGCAGGCCCGCCGCAACAAATGCGATCATCCAGCCCGTGCCGCCCTTTTCGGGTTTTTCCGACTCGTCCGGGAGCTGCTCTTCCATGTTCTCCCGCTGGTCCGTTTCCGGAGCGTTCGAAGTCTCGTTCTCCGGTGTCGAGATCTCATCTGAATTCTTCTCTTGAGTTCCCCCCAAGTCCCTGTCCTGACTCGTCTCCGTCTCCGGGTTTCCATGACCCCCGTCATCGACGTCATCGGGCTTTGTGTCTGTCTGCTGCTCCGCGTTTTTCTGCTCTGTCTCTGGGCTGTTTTCCTTCGGTGCGTCATCAGGCCCTGTTTTACGGGCTTCCTGCTCCTGACCAGTATCGTCCTGCCGGTCGTTGTTCTGATCCTGCGGGTCCTCTGCCTCATCCGGCAGCTCATCTTCCGTGTTATTCTTCACCGGAGGCTCCGGTTCTTCCGTCTCATCTGACGCAGGCGGTCCCACGGGCTTTGTAGAAACTCCTCCGGCATCGTCGCCAGGTTTTAGCGGCAGAGTCACCACATCAGACGACAGGTCGGGCGTCTCCGGTGTCTCCGGCTGTTCTTCTGCCGGAGCATCCGCTGATCCGTCTTTCGGCTCGTCCAGGGACGGTTCCGGCGTATCCTCCGGCGGCTCTGCTTCCGGGCCGTCTGACGCTCCGTCTTCCGGCTCGTCCGGAAGCGGCTCCGGCTCGTCCTCCGGCAACTCCTCTGCCGGTTCATTTTCCATCGACTCTGTATCTTCGTCGGGCGTCTCAGATTCTTCCGGCGCAGGAGTTTCTTCTGCTCCTGGCTGCTCCTGAGGCAGTTCCTCACTCATGAACTGATGCAGCGTATCCTGCGTTTGCGGTGTCTGCGTTTGCTGCGGGTATGGCCGCGCCTCCGCGGCACAGGCACACAGCGTCAGCAGACATATCGCAAGAAGCGCCGCTGCCCATCGCTTCATCTGCATGTTTCTTCTCCGTTCCAGCTGAACTCGCGTCCGCAGAGCGGAACGAACAGGAGCTCCGTGCGGCCAATTTTGATCACGTCATAGGCATGCAACTGTGCATGCTCATGCAGCGGCTCTCTGTTGACATAGACAGGATTTGACGCCTCATTTGCATTATAAATATAATAGCTTCTGTTATCGGTATAATACCGGATAGAGCAATGCGTGCGCGAAATGCAGTCGTCACCCGTCAACACGATTTTATTGCCGCGATCCCGGCCTATCATAGTGTTATAACCCCTGATCTGATAATCCTCGCCTCTGTGCTCTCCGTTCATCGCAACCAACCAGCCCACAACAGGAAGCTTTACCTCATCAGGACAAGGGACAGGCTGGGGATTTGGGCACGGGTAAGAAACTGGGTCCAGATCACACCAAACCGGCCGTGTTGCAAACTGTCCAGGGTCATACGGAGGCTCGGTGTTTTTAAAGTTATTTGAAAATTCGTGTTTTCTTTGCTCCTGAACAGGTACCGTGTTCTGATGTACATCACTTTTTAAAGGATTGTGATCCGGCGGCAGAGTCTTTCCGACATCCGCTTCTGTTTTCACCTCTGCCCTACGCTCCGTTTCCGGCGTATGCAGCGGCAGCGTTGCCGATCCATTCACACCATACTCCCTGTCTGTCATCCCTTCCGTCTCTCCTTGTCTTCTTTTTATACTTCCTGCACAAATCGGACATTCAGGATAATCCTCCTGAAAGTACCGGTTGCCGCATACCGGACACGTTGTGATTTTGACTTCCATCTTTCATTCCTCCCATTTGCTTTCCATGCTTTGATTATAGTTTGTATCCCGCGCGTTTTGTCGATTGCAAAGCAACATTCTTGCATTTTGTCACACCATGTGTTACCATTTGTTCATACAATATCAGGAGATGTATGTTATGAATCCAGATAAAATGTCCCCCACGCAGTACTTCGTCCAGAAGATCATCGAAGGCTACCCGGTCGAGCCGTTGGCAGAGATTCCGTTAGGCCCCAGTCTTTCCGATCTGCTCAATACCGCGCTTGGCCAGCGCGGCATTTCTGTCGCAGCCGCCGCAGAGCTTTCTGGCATCAACCGCACCAGCCTGTACAAGATCATGGACGGCACGGTCCAGCCGCAGCGGAACACGCTGCTTCGTCTCGCGCTGACGCTGGAAATGGACTTTGAGCAATGCCAACAGCTTTTGAAGGCCGGAAGTGCTGCCCAACTGACCAGCTCCCGCCTGCGCGACCGCATCATTATGGTCGGCCTTCTGAATCAGGAACCTCTGGACGAGATATCCAGAACGCTGGATGAACAAGGTTTTATCGATCTCTATGCAAAGGGCTGACCGCCGCCGCAAAACTTGCGCTTTGCGGCGGTTTTTTACGATTGCAGCTTTGATGTAAATTCTGACTCCATATAGTCGATATAGGATGCGTGGTTCTCATCGTTGTCGATCGCATAGTAATCAAACCACACGACAATGGTTCCGTTCGCGCGCAGCTTGCCCTTGCGATAGGTCCCGACGCCCGCCTGATCCACGGAACAGGCGAACCATCCATTCCCATACATTTGGTAGTTCACATGTCCGCCCAGTTCCTCCTCGGCACTTCGCAGCGCCTCTTCTGCGGTCGTCGCCTGCGCCATGGTTTTTCCGTGGATCTCGATATAGTTCCGGTTGACCGTGGAATTTGCGCGCATCAGGAGTGTCTCACCGGCGGCACTCTGGTCGATCGTGAAGTCTGCCGGGAACGGACAGTAGATCTGATATTCGGTCCCTTCCATCACATGATAGCCAGCCTCATCCTGTGTCACGGTAAAGTTCTCCACCGGATCCGTCTGCACCTCCTGCTCATCCTGTTCGGGGTCTTCTTCCGTAGGTGGCATTTCCGTAGGCGTTTCCGTAGTCGGCTGCTCGCCCCCTTCGGGTTCCTCCGGCTGTACCGGCTCGTCCGGTACCGGTTGCGGGAGGGGGAGCGTATTTTCACTCGATCCCCCGCCATCGGTCAGCAGCACAGTGGTCAGCACCAGCGCGATGACCACTGCGGCGCATCCCAGCGTAATCAGCAGTCTCTTTCGGGGCTTCTGCTCCTTTGCTCGTCCATCCAGCGCCTGCATCAGTTCTTCCGCAGACGAATAGCGGTTCTCCGGTTTTAAGGACATCCCTTTCAGGATGACCTTTTCTGTATTTCTGCCGAGGCCGCTCAGCGGCGGCAGCTTCAGCGTATCATCAAACGCCCGATCCAGCGCCGACGGCGGCTCTGCGCCGGTCAGGCAAAAATACATGGTCGCGCAGAGCGAATAAATGTCTGCCGACGGCTGCTTTTTTGCGCTGGAGAACATTTCAATCGGCGAATAATTGATACGCACCACGGTATGTGACATGCTGTAGCTGCGGCTTCTTCCGTCCGAGGGTGTCAGATCCTTTGCCGTCCCGAAATCGATCAGCTTCAGACTGTCGCTCTCTTCTGTGAGCATGATATTGTCCGGGCTGATATCCCGGTGCACCATTCCTTTTTTATGTATCGTATCAAGATCGCGCATCAGCGGCTGGAACAGCTCCAACAGGCGCGCGCCCGGTATGGGACCGTTTTGTTCGACGTATTCCGCCAGCGTTACGCCCTTGATGTACTCCATGACGATATAGGCGGTGTTGTTTTCCTCGAAGCTGTCGTAGACCTTAACAATGTGCGAAAAGTCCAGCTTCGCAAGCGTCTGTGCTTCGCGGTGGAAGCGTCGCTTTCCGTGCTGAAAGGTCTGCGGATCCTGAAGGCACTGCTCGTCATGCCCGTTATAGATATCCCGGTATACGATACCGACCGGGAAAAACTCCTTGATGGCCACGAAGCGCCGCAGGTGGATGTCCCACGCCTTATATGTGATCCCGAAGCCGCCGCTGCCCAGCGAGGCGCGGATCGTATACCGGCCATCTTGCAGGTCTGTGCCGTCCAGCAGCTTTGCCTGATCCAGGATCTGTTCCGTTTCCATGCCGTTCTCCTCATTTCTTTTATCTGATTTCTAAAGAAGCCGATTCGTCTGTTACGGAAGGCTCAGACACGAAAGAGCTCTTCACGCGTATCCTCGTATCATCCGTGATATACGAAAAAACTCTGCCCACAATTGAGTGCCTGATTCCCGTTCCTAATGTTCGCCACGATGATCCCTCTCATTTTCCAAACATTTATTATAATGAGTGAGATTGACCGAGTCCAACTGGCCGACCCTCACGTTGAAGGTGACCATGCATTTGAACCGCCTCCTGTAAGCGGGCACACAGCCAGACAAGCGAAACTAGTAAAATACATATTCGTTCGAATCTTCGTATGCTGCTGTCTTGCACATTTGCTGTTACTTTTTTCGCTGTATGCTTAACTGTTGTGCACTTAACTTTTTCTTCTCTTGCCTTTGCTTCATTTTTACAGTATAATTTATATTGAAAATATACGCTATGTTTCGAAAACTCGGAAGAGTATTTGCATAACTCGCAGCTTTTTCGACACAACTTGCACGAATCAGTAAGTTTTCGCGATACCCGGCCTACTTGTATTGGCGCTGCGCTTGCATGATCCAGCTATGAAAACAGCAGGATCCCGGGATCAGGATCCTGCTGGTGTGCTTTCCATTTTGAACGGTCCGATACCTTCTCAGATTTACGCTGCACTCGCAGAGCGGTTAGTCGTTCATTTCATTCAAATCACCGACGAGCGCATTGAGTTCGTTCAGCATTTCTTTCGCCTCATTGCGTTTATATTTTCCAACGCAGTTCTTTTGAACCACTGCGTAGCTGTTCTCGGCAGATCTCAGCACGCATTCAAAACTTCGACCGAGCTCGTCTTCATAAACACCGTGGCTGATCGAATAGCTGTATCGGAAGCTTATTTCGCCATCACGTTCATCGTACTGCAGCGCACCATACCGGTAGCGAAAATTCTCTTTGGCAATTGCTCTGCAGAGTGGGTATTCATATATTTTTTCTGCTGAAAACGGATACACTGCATCGATTCGGCACGCCTTTGCCTCTGCCTCTAAAATAACCCGGACTAAGTAATTTATATTTTTCGTTCGGAACGGCAGTTCATAAATTACGATTGCCTGTTCTGGAGCACGTCTGACATAATGCAGCTGGTGCTTTTCAAAAAAAGCGATTACATCCGCCTCAGCTCTTTCAAGGAACTGCTCGGTGTCATGATCCATTTTATGAAGCAGCGCCATTGCGGATTCGTCGTCTCCAAACGCACATTCGCGAATTGCCTGCGTCATTTGTGCATCCGTCGCATGCTCGCCCAGTTCTTCCTGCTTTTTCTCTAGCTTCTGAATCATTTCTTCTGCTGCCGCAGAGCACGACCCATTTCCTCTGAGTTTTTGAATCAGCCTTTGTATTCTGTTTTCCTGCATAACAATTGCTCCTTTTCCTGAAAATCTGCGCTTCTTTAATTACGCTATTATACATCGTGACCAGAATACAGCGTGCTTTTTTGCATAACCTGCATTTTTCTCGACATAATTTGCATCGATTGGACAACTATTATGGTTCAGTATTCTCCTCTGTTTGTTATCATCAACGCTTTAATCTTTGCTATGTGGGCTGTGACCTTCTGCCGCACACTGACGCGGCGTTTTTCCATGCCGGTCACGATTCTGGGGTTTGCTCTCCAGTTTCTCGTCTGGCTCATTCCGCCATACTTTATGGGAAACGGATCAATCCTCCGGGCAGTTTATCCCCTGTTTGGGATTGTGCTACCGCTGTTTCTGCTTTTCCGGGATAGGTGGCACAGAATCCTCTTTGTGGCGCTAGGCTGTCTGGTCTTCATGTATATCGCGGATCTTGTCCCATGCGCGATTATTTTCACGCCGGAACAAATGCGCAAGGGGATCGCATTGCAGCCACTGCCGCAGCGGCTGGTTGCCTATGCAATCTGCGTCAGTCTCGATGCGTTTTTGCTGTGGATGCTGGTTCTGTTCATGAACCGCTATAAGAACCGGTTACACGGAAGCGAATGTGTGTTGTATTTGCTGTTTCCATTCAGCCAGTATCTGCTGCTGTTCGGGTGGCTTCGGGTATGCCTGTCCGAGATGACGTTTCCTCGCGCCGGATATGTAATCGCTGCAATGCTCGTCTGCATGGCAGCAGATGTAGCCTTATATATTGCTGTGCGAGGCATGGCACAGCGCAGTGAGCTCAAAGCAAGAAACGACATTCTTTCCGCGCAAATCGACCGGCAGAAGGAGCATTATACGGCCATCACCGCGCAGTATGAAACCATTCGCCGCATGCGGCACGATATCGCCAAGCATCTTTACACCATGCAGGCGCTGCTACACTCCGAACGATATCAGGACGCCGCGGCATATCTGAACGAGGTCTCTTCGCAAACACAAGTACAGGAGCATCTTGGAGTCTGCGAAAACCCGATTGTGGATGCATATCTGTTCTCGCGCTCGCAGGAGCTGGAGACGCAGGGATACCGTGTTCAGCTGCGCGTACAGCTGCCAGAGGCCATCGGGATCTCAAATTCCGACCTCATTACCGCCTTCGCAAATCTGCTGGACAACGCTGCAGAAGCGTGCCGCGCCTGCGATGACAGGACGATTTGTCTGACTGCCACCGTCTGCAAGGGTTTTCTGACCATCGAAGCAGAAAACGTCTGCCGCACACAGCCGCAGACAAAAAAGCGCCGCATTCCGGAGTTAGAACGCGGCATTGGGTTTTCAATTTTTCAGGAGCTTGCCCGAAAATATGACGGCAGCTTCTCGTATCACGCGGAAAACGGCAGGTTTACAGCCAGCCTGATTCTGAAAGGAGCTTCTCTTGCACAAATTTGCAATCTGTGACGACGAGCCTCTGCACCGCGAACGGCTTGCGCAGTCTGTACAGAATCATTTAAACGGACAACATGCGGAGCTGCGGCTTTTTGCTTCGCCGACAGCGCTGTTACAGGAGATCCGCGCCCACGGATATGCCCCGGACATTGCCATTGTCGATATTCAGATGGACGAAATGAGCGGTATTGAACTGGCCAAGCGCATCAACACAGCGCTGCCGCAGTGCGCGGTCATCTTCGCCACGTCATATCTTGGCTTTGCGACTGAGGTCTATGAAACAGAGCACGCATATTTTATCCTGAAGAGCGAGTTTGAGCAGCGCATCGGCGCGGCCCTGCAAAAGGCGTTGGCGCGAAAGCCGCTCCCGGTCCTGCATTATCCTGTGTCTCAGGGATTTCGCAACACACCCAGTTCGCAGGTGCTGTGCATGGAACGCATTCTGCGCCGGACAAAACTCACCCTCTTGAGTGGCGTGGAGGAATGGACACCGCTGATTCCTGCGGAGCTTCTGGACGCAGACAGTGCGCAGCAGTTTATTCGCTGCCATCAAAGCTACTGGGTCAACTTCCGGCAGATCGAGACGATGGAAAACGACTGCTTTTGGCTACCGAACGGCCTGCGCGTCCCTATCAGCCGTACCTATCGCAGCACCGCCCGCGAGCAGTTCTTTTCCCGCCTGCATACATAAACCCACGCTGCCAGTTTTGCAGGCAGCGTGGGTTTTTATCTGGTGCTCAGGTACAATTCTATGCGGTCAACGAAATACGCCGCGTTCTCGATCTGTACAGCCGTATCTGCTTTGGAGATCACAAAGAAATCGTCGTAGTCGCTGTCCGTCCGAACGTCAAACAGGACGGAGATAATCTCCGACATTCGCGTTTCAAAAATTCCTGTTTTGATATACCGGCAGCGGAACTCGGAGATGATACCGCTGTGGTGCTTCATGCCGATCTCGTCGAAAGCCAGCACCGCGCGCATCGTGTGAAAGACTGCATAATAAGAATGGTTTGCCGCGCTCGTATAATTCTCTGTTTCAAGCAAGTTTTTCGCTGCAGAAAGACATTCTACCGCATGTTCCAACCGCGCCTGCGACAAGGCTTTTCGTTCATGCTCCTGCATAGCGGATGCCCTCCCGGACGACGTTCTGGTAATACGGCAGCGCCGTCTGATAGCGTCTGAACTGCTCCAGCGGCTTGACGGTCACGGAAACGGTGATGTCGTGCTCCAGACTCAATCGGCTGGTCACCTTTGCAACATCGTTGCGGTGTTTCGCAATCTCCGCTTGTTCCAAATCCACAGTCAGCAGGATATCAATGTCCGACTCCGGTGTGAAATCGCCGCGCGCATAGGAGCCATACAGATAAGCGTCATGGATGCGTCCGAAAATCGGGCTGCACGCATCATAGACGCTGTGCAGAATTTCTTCTACCTGATTCTTGGTACACATATGCTCGCCTCCATTCTTTATTTTCATTTGCAAACCCAGAAAAGCCGCTTTGCCCAGTGTTTTCAACGGTTTCTGGATTGTTCAGAGAACCCTATCGCCTTCTTCATTGTAGTATCCATATCCCAATACAGCATTGCTGCCAGACTGAAGGACTTCAATTAACTTCGGCATTGCCATATATGTTTCAGCGCCAAAGAAAGAGGCACTTGGTTTTATGCCAGCATACTGCGACAATTGATAATATGTGATACTATTTAATAGCTTTGTAGTCTGACCTCCAATCTATCGAATGGATAAATTGTAAGCCAGCCGCCAAGCATACATTCATGTGAACTCAAATGATTTCGACGATCAAAAAGCTGTGCGGGAGTTTTTTGCGTCAAGTCTGTTTGCTGAACTGGAACAGGAGATTGAGTAAACTAGGCCATTCACAAGTGGCAAGCAGGGCAAGTGTTTATACACACCTGCAAAATGCGAGGAAACGGCACGTGCCGTTTCCTCGCTCCGCTTGTTGGGGAGTATCCTCCCCAAGCCCCTGAACACAGCCTGTTGACCGGCTGGCAGCGCGCCCTTCGGGCGCTTTTTCTTTCTCAGATTTCGCAGAATTATGTAAATAACAGATTGACAAGATTTTTAATCCGGGTATAATGGAAATAGAAACGGAGGTGTGCCTTTTGAAAATCATTGGCGAACGGATGCGGGCGCTGCGCGAAAGCGTCGGACTCTCGCAGGCAAAGCTGGCAAGGGAATTTGGTACGTCGCAGTCGGCAATGGCGCGTTATGAGCTGGACGATGCCACACCGACGCCCGAGCTGCTGCTCAAATATGCGGACCGGTTTGACGTGTCGATGGACTATCTCTACGGCAGGACAGATAACCCGCATGGTGAATGGTACGAGAACAAACCGGATATTGTGCAGAGCAACCCGGAGCTTGCGCGGTTCGTGGAAATGTGCTTCGAGCCCGGCTCGGTGATGAATGAGCGGCTGA
>ERZ1673696.1741-NODE-1741-length-17064-cov-4.907343_pt1 | contig 17064 bp, 15 predicted proteins | sample MGYA00580226_ERZ1673696 | MGnify/ENA primary metagenome ERZ1673696 (study PRJEB41218, sample SAMN15661743) | gut metagenome | host: Homo sapiens | place: Canada: London | collected 2015-08-20/2019-03-30 | study: EMG produced TPA metagenomics assembly of... | reverse complement strand
GTTGGATCAGATGAAGAATTATCCGGATGAGCAAATGGTGCTGATCACAACCGGAAGCCAGGGCGAGTCCATGGCGGCACTTTCCCGTATGGCATCCAACATGCATCGTAAAGTGCAGATCAAGCCGGGCGATACCGTTATTTTCAGCTCCAACCCGATCCCGGGAAATGAAAAAGCAGTTTCCCGAGTGATCAATGAGCTTTCGATGAAAGGGGCGGATGTTATTTTCCAGGATGCCCACGTATCCGGCCATGCATGTCAGGAAGAGATCAAGCTGATCTATTCTCTGGTTCATCCGAAATATGCGATTCCGGTGCATGGTGAATACCGTCATCTGAAAGCACAGGCACAGGTTGCGGAGAGTCTTGGTATTCCAAAGGACAATATTTTCCTGTTGTCCTCAGGAGATGTTCTGGAGTTAGATGAAGAAAAAGCACAGGTTGTAGACCGTGTACAGACCGGAGCGATCCTGGTAGATGGACTGGGTGTTGGTGATGTCGGAAATATCGTTCTTCGCGACAGACAGCATCTGGCGGAGGACGGTATTCTGATCGTTGTACTGACGCTTGAAAAATACAGCAATCAAGTTCTTGCAGGTCCGGATATTGTATCCAGAGGATTTGTATACGTCAGAGAATCCGAAGGACTGATGGATGAAGCAAAACATGTGGTAGAAGAAGCTATTGAGGACTGCATGGATCGAAGAGTGACCGACTGGGGACGTTTAAAGACAGCAATCCGTGACAGCTTAAGCGAGTTCCTCTGGAAGAGAACAAAGAGAAGCCCGATGATCCTGCCGATCATTATGGAAGTATGATGGGGCTGATAGAAAATGGATGAAATAAAGGAATATACGGTGCAGCTTTCGGCTGCACTTCGCGGAAGCGAAGCGTACAAAGCGTTTCGGGAAGTGAGCAGAAAAGTATCCGAAGAGCCGCAGCTTCGACAGAGGCTGGATGAGTTCCGCAAAAAGAATTATCTGCTTCAGAATGGAAGCAATGCTTACGATCTGTTTGATGATGTGCAGAATCTGGAGCGGGAATACGAAGATATGCGGAAGAATCCGGTTATACAGGAGTATCTGGCAGCGGAGCTTCAGATATGCAGGATCATTCAGAGATGTGCGGATGAGATACTGACATCTGTGGATATGGAAATTGAAAATTTTGCAGATATCATAGAAACGGACTAGTACTGTTCCTTGCAGGATTAATGTACTGGTAAGACAGGAGAGGGTGCATGAAAGAGAACAGTGCAAAATCAATTGCAGTCGGCATTGCCGTGAAAATCGTATTGCTGGCGGTTCTTGTGCTTGTTCTGATTTTTACCGGCAGACGGGCCTACACATTCGGATATCAGATATTTGCACAGGAAGCGATGAGTGAGGCTCCCGGAAAAAAGGTAGCAGTTACGATCACCAAAGATATGTCCTTTGGTGAAATCGCAAAGCTTCTGGAAGAGAAGAAACTGATCAAAGATAAGAATGTTTTTCGCATTCAATATATGCTTTCTGAATATAAAGGAGAAATTGAGCCCGGAAGCTATGTACTGAACACCTCACAGACAGCAGAAGAGATGCTGAGAGTACTGAGCCGGGCGGATGAAAAAGAGACTGAGACGGAGTAACGATATGATAGTAGATGAAAGAATGACAGCTTTTATCAACTCCCTGGATACGGGAAATACCCCGTTCCTGACGGAGCTTGAGGTAAAAGCACTGGAAGATCATGTGCCGATCATACGAAGAGAAATGCAGAGCTTTCTCAAGGTGCTGCTGCAGATGCAGCGTCCGGTCAATATATTGGAAGTAGGGACAGCAGTTGGATTTTCCACACTGCTGTTCTGTGAATATGCACCAAAGGAAGCCAAAATCACAACAATTGAAAAGTATGAAAAACGCATTCCGATCGCAAAAGAAAATTTCAGAAAAGCCGGGAAGGAGTCACAGATCCGTTTTCTGGAAGGGGATGCCACAGAGATTCTTGCAGAACTTGAGGGTTCTTATGATTTTATCTTTATGGACGCTGCAAAAGGGCAGTATATTCATTTTCTGCCGGATGTGATGCGTCTGCTGAAAGTCGGCGGCATCCTGATCTCGGATAATGTGCTGCAGGATGGTGACATTATCGAGTCCCATTATGCAGTAGAGCGAAGAAACAGGACAATATACAAACGGATGCGGGAGTATCTCTATGAACTGAAACACAATGAGCATCTGATGACCAGCATTGTGCCTATCGGGGATGGAGCAACACTCAGCGTGAAAATAAAGGAATAGATAAATGGGAGGAAGAACGATGAGGAAACCGGAATTGCTGGTGCCGGCAAGCAGCCTGGAAGTATTAAAGACGGCGGTCATCTTTGGAGCGGATGCCGTTTACATTGGCGGCGAAGCATTTGGACTGCGTGCAAAAGCCAAGAATTTTTCGATGGAAGATATGAAAGAGGGCATTGCCTTTGCCCATGAGCATGGCGTGAAAGTTTACGTGACAGCCAATATCCTGGCACACAACCGGGATCTGAAGGGCGTTGAGGAATATTTCAGGGAATTAAAAGAAGTGAAACCGGACGCACTGATCATTGCCGATCCGGGGGTGTTTGAGATCGCAAAACGTATCTGTCCGGAAATCGAACGCCATATCAGTACCCAGGCGAATAACACAAACTATGCCACCTATCATTTCTGGCATACACTGGGAGCGAAGCGAGTGGTTTCTGCAAGGGAACTTTCCATGCAGGAGATCAAAGAGATCCGTGCAAACATTCCGGATGATCTGGAGATTGAGACCTTTGTGCATGGAGCTATGTGCATTTCTTATTCCGGAAGATGTCTGCTCAGCAGTTATTTTACAGGCAGAGATGCCAATCAGGGAGCCTGTACGCATCCGTGTCGCTGGAAATATGCAGTTGTAGAAGAGAAACGGCCGGGTGAGTATCTTCCGGTTTATGAAAATGAAAGAGGCACCTATATTTTTAATTCCAAGGATCTTTGCATGATCGAACATATCCCGGATCTGCTTGATGCGGGGATTGACAGCTTTAAGATCGAAGGCAGAATGAAAACAGCCCTCTATGTGGCAACGGTTGCAAGAACGTATCGTAAAGCCATTGATGATTATCTGGAAGATCCAAAACTTTATGAAGAGCATATGCCGTGGTACCGCACACAGATTGCAAGCTGTACCTACCGCCAGTTCACGACCGGTTTCTTTTATGGAAGACCGGATGAGAACACGCAGATATACGATAACAATACTTACGTGAAAGAATATACCTATCTTGGTATCGTCGGGGAAGTCGATGCAGAAGGTCGCTGTCGCATTGAGCAGAGAAATAAATTCAGTGTCGGTGAACAGATTGAAATCATGAAACCGGACGGTCAGAATGTAGAGGTTACAGTAAAGAGGATTCTCAATGAGGACGGTGAAGAACAGGAAAGTGCACCGCATTCCAAACAGACCCTGCATATAGAGCTGGAAGGCGGCAGGGCGGAAGCATATGATATTTTAAGAAGAAAAGAGTAAGATGACCCAAAAAGCTTTAGATGAGAAAACAATTAAATGAAAGAAAATAGTCCTTTATAAACCAAAAGATGCGAATCCGCAATGGACGCGCATCTTGTTTGTGTGTGATGATCAAACTTTCTTATTTCAGTTTCAGTTTTTTGCTCATGCCACTCTTGGTCAGCTTCTTCTGGAAAGCAGCCGCTTTTTTCTTATTGTTCCGGATGCTCTTTGGAACACTTACGGTCACTTTGGAAGCCGTCTTTTTGAAGGCTTTGGATTTAATCGTTTTTACAGAAGTTCCCTTGAAAGTTACTTTTTTAAGTTTCTGGCATCCGTAGAAGCTGTTTTTGCCAATGGACGTAACATTCTTTCCGATAATGACAGATTTCAAATTTTTGTAGTTTTTAAATGCATTTGCCTGGATCTGAGTTACCGTAAAGGTGGTTTTGCATGCAGCATCTTTTACAGTGTTTGGAATCGTTACTTTTGTTACTTTACCCGGTTTTCTGTCTGTTCCCTTGACAACGGCTACCGTCTTTTTGGAAACATTCAGGACTTTGTACTGGATGTTTTTAACCTTAAAGGTGTCACCTTTTTTGAGAGCTGGAGTGGAAGGTGTCTGCGGTTTGTCAGTAGAAGGTGTTTCCGGTTTGGTGTTTGGAGTCTCTGTTTCTTTTGTATCCGGAGTTTCGGTTTCTTTCGGAGAGTCCGGAGTTTCCGTTTCCTCCGGGATCAGCGGTACATTTTTCAGAACAACAGAATAAGTTCTGCGACTCTTTCCGTCTTCAGCTACGGAAACAATTTTGATTTCGCGGTTGCTTACCGGGATAATGGTGACGGAAGCATTTTCCGGATTGGTGAAGCTCAGTCCGTCAAAGGAAGTTTCTTCGATCTCGAAGCTGTTATCGGTTCCCGGAGTAAGCTCGGTATTGCCGATCTTGATCGCACTCAGATCTGCACTTGTCTTTGCATAGTAGGAAGTGCTAGGACTCATCACCTCACATTCATTCAGACCGATGTAACCGGTATAGCTGAAGGTGATGCGGATTGCGATCGGGTTGATCGTTTCTGCAAATTTGTAGCTCAGACCTTTGGTCCACTGATGCAGAGAAGAATCATTGATCTCTTCCGGTTCACCGACCGGTGTGATTTCTTTCCAGTCATTGGAAACAATTTCGCCGTTTTCATAACCACTGCTCAGTGTATATTCAAATTTTACCTTTGTCGGCAGTGTAGAGAGAGAATCGGTGGCTGGCTGATAGAAATAGAACAGGTTGATCTGGTTGGTAGCAACCGCAGTTGCCCAGTCCATGGTGATCACAGCATCGCCGTGTGTGGAATCGTTTCGCTTGCCCCAGGTACTCCAGCGGGAGTCGCTGTAACCATTGTCAGAACGATTTCCGTCAATGATGGCTGTCAGTGTATCATTGTATGGTCCGTTGTCAGTCAGATGCAGGGCAGCAGTTGCCACGTTATCGTGTTTGTCAACCACCGGTTCTGCAACACGTACGCTTGCAGTGATCGGGTAGGTCTCACCAAAAGCAGAAACCTTGCCGTTGATGGTTACAATGTCACCAATATTTTTGAAAGTATCTGCGGTGACACCGTTCATATCCCAGGTAATCTCGCGTGCTTCAAAAGCAGTTCCGTCTGCGTAGTAAGTCATGGCAGTTTTTGGAAGTTCCGGAATGGTATTTGGTTTTGTGATGCAGGAATAATTTTCTGCAACTTTGATCTTGCCGTAAATATGTGCGGTTATGTAAACATCTACGGTTTCTGTTCCGTCTGTGAAGGAACCTTCAATACGGAAAGAACCTGCTGTTTTCAAAGCTGCTTTGTCATAGGTGCCCCATGTGATCTTGCAGGTTTTTGTTGTTCCGTCTGCATAAGAAGCAGTCACACTTGCAGGAAGCTCAATGTCAGAAGATCCGACCGGTGCATACAGATGTTTTGTCATACGGTAGCTTGTCATGGAAGTGTTGCTGCCATCCGAAGCACTGACGGTTGTTACGGTAGCTTCACCGCCGGTCAGACTGTCGGATTCTGCTTTTACGGTAAAGTTTCCGGCTTTGTTTGTAGAACGTACGATCACCAGAGCTTTTCCGGCATAGGCATTGATGTTTGCGGAAGTTGTGCCAGTGAGGACAGAAGCCTGCTGATATTTGCTTACTGTTGCCTGGTCACCGTTGTCAACACCAACGATCTCACCGTCGCCGGTCAGAGTGAAGCGGATGTTGTTTGTTGCAGTTGTGTCCAGATTTCCGTTTGCATCGGTGACATCTACTGTGATGTAAGACAGGCTGCTGCCGTCGGCAGTGATCGTTTCTTTATCTTTGCTTACAGCAAGCTTTGCCGGTGCGTCCGGTGTGCTGACAGAAGAAGTTCCGTTCACCTCTGTGATCTCTTTGCCAGATTCATCGTAAGCTTTTGCAGAGATCGTTCCCTTTTCGTAAGCTACGTTGAATACACTGTACAAAGATGTGGAATTTGTTCCGGACCCAGTTGTACATACGCTGCTGTCATCGGACTGTGTTGTGTAGGTATAATATTTATGACCTGCTGCGGTTGTGTTGACTTTACGTGTTGCAGTACCGACTTTTTTGCCATTGCGGTAAAGTTCCACTTTTGCAGCATTGGAGTAAACCCATACCGGAGTTTTGCCGTTCTTGTTGATCATATTGTCGCTGTCCCATGCAGTTACAAGATGAAGGGTCGTGTCATCCTGTTTCCACTGGCTTCGATACAGATAGTAAGTATCTTTTGGGAAACCGGTTGTTTCAACGATGCCGAAGTAGCTGCTGTTCGGATAAGGATTGCCGCCGGATACGGAACCAGTGCCGGTACCGTTCCAAGGAGTCGGTTCACCGATGTAGTCAAAACCGGTCCATACACATTCGCCGGCAACTTTATCTTTCGTTACGGTATCCCAGATAGAGTCATGGGCTGTTTTACCCCAGCCTACTTTGGAAGTATCATAAGATGTCAGATGGAGTTTGCCGTCTACGTTCTGGTTGTTTGCGGTAGAAACATAAATACCGCGGCTGTTGGTAGCTGAAGAAGTCTCACTTGCCAGGATCACGCCGCCGTTATAGTCTGCAAGACGGTCAAGATCGCTGCTGCTTGCGTAATTGTAACCGGCAATACCGCCGCTTGCAACAACTTTAGCCATGGCACCGGCAATATTTCCGCTCGTTGTTTTGCGGTTGCTTCCGAGAGTCGCCGGATGCTGCGTATCTACTTCTTTGATCCAATTGATCAGGTTCTCGGCGATGGTCGGATAGTTTGCAGTACTTCCGGAACATCCCTCGTCAATCTCATTGCCAAGAGACCAGAGGATCACAGAAGGATCGTTGCGGTCACGTTTTACCATGGATTTGATGGCAAATTCTGCCCAGGTCATGGAAGTGTCACCGTCCAGGATCTCATTGTCACCGGTCAGAGTCTTGTTAAAGTAAACGGAGAAATCGTTGCTGTTTCCGTTCTTTGCAAGTTCCCATCCGTCAAAAGCTTCTTCGATCACAAGGATACCAAGTTCATCGCAGATATCGATGAAATCTTCGTCATACGGATTGTGTGTAGCACGGATCAGGTTCACGCCCATATCTTTCAGAATGGAAAGCTGGCGATACATGGCATCGTAGTAGGCAGCAGAGCCGAGAGCTCCCTGATCGTGATGCATGCACACACCGTTCAGTTTTACATTTTTACCATTTAAAGAAAATCCTGTGTTTTTTGTAAATTTATACCAGCGGAAGCCAAATGCGGTATCATAAGTATCGATCACATTGCCGCCGGAAAGGATCTCTGTGCGTACATAGTACTGCGTCGGATCATCCAAAGACCAGAGGGACGGATTGGTGACAACGTTGTTTGTAGAAGCTTCCGCAGAAGAACCGGCTTCAACCGTCAGAGTAGTTTCGGCAGACTCTGAAACTTTCTGGTCTTTTTTGTCGTAAACGGTATTGCGGACAGTGATGTTTGCAGAAGAGGTTCCACTGTTTGCAACCTTTACTTTTGCAGAAACGGTTCCGACACCATTTTCGATATCCGGGGTTGTGATCTGTGTGCCGTTCTAGCTTACATGGATTTGATCGGCAACGATCAGTTTTACATCACGGTAGATACCGCTTCCGGAATACCAGCGGCTGGAAGGAAGTTTGTTGACAACTTTGACAGCGATCACGTTGTCTGTGAGACCGTCGCATACCAGATATTTGCTGATATCAAAAGCAAAAGAGGTGTATCCGTAGTGGTTTTCACCAACCTGTTTGCCGTTGACATAGACATAGGCATTCTGATAAACGCCGTCAAAACTCAGGATAACAGACTTTCCGTCACATCCTGAAGGTACGGTAAAGCTTTTACGGTACCATCCGGTTCCGCCCGGTAAGAATCCGCTTTCTGCTTCGCCGGATGTTGTGAAATTCTGGCTGATGCTGAAATCGTGCGGAAGGGTTACGGCATCCCAGGAACCGTCATTGAAAGAGGTGCTTTCTGCACCGGAAGGATCAGAAAGGGAAAATTTCCATCCATCATTAAAAAGGGTACTTCTTTCGGAACCAAGTCCGGAAAGGGCAATTTCCTCTTCCTGTGTGAAGGTCGTGCCGGAAGTGGCAGCGTATCCATATGCACCCGGGATTGCCGGAACGCACAGGGCAACTGACAGCATAACGGCCATCAATTGTTTCATTCTCTTTTTCATAGAACTCTCCTTTGAATGAATATAGAATCTTTAGTTGCAGACGTTGTAGCATACAGAGTGCAAATATGCCAGAACTCATATGCGTTCGACTTGAAAAGGGCAAATTTGTTTCTGATGTACAAACGTGTGTTACAATTTTAACACTAACAGGTAAAAATGACCATACCTAAAATAAAAAATATGGCAACTGTGAAAAGATTTCACAATTACCATATAAAATCGGTGAAAATTTGTCTTAAAGAAGAACTGTTCAAGAATGGAACTGCATTTTTACAAGACAGATTTCACTTTTTGTTCCAAGACGCATATTCGGTCCCCATACACCGGCACCTGAGGTAACAACACTGTAGGCATTTCCTTTTTTCAGAAGACCGTAAGGATTCTCCCACATCAGCGGCAGGAGCAGATTGCCGGGGAAAAGCTGCCCGTTGTGCGTATGACCGCCAAGGATCAGATCAGCACCGGCATCCGCAAGAAGCGAAAGTTCTTTTGGCTGATGGTCGATGATCAGGATCGGTTTGGACTTGTCCAGATGTTGTGTAAGCTGATTCGGAGTTAAGCGTTCTTTTTCGGAAATCAGTTTTTTGCAGCGTGCAGGATCTTTTCTTCCGACTAGATAGAAGTGGTTCTCGATCAGACGGACTTCGTCATCCAGCAGAGTCATGCCGGCATCGTGAAAAAACTGCTCAAACCGTTCATCGGCATTTTCTTTCTGTCCTCCGAAAGTAAAACCGGCGAGAATCGCCTCGTCCAGATCGTGATTTCCATAGCAGCAGTAAGTTCCGTACGTGCTTTTCAGAGCGGATAAAATGGATGCACATTTTTGAGGATGTTTTATCGCATGAAAATCATTGTCAAACGTATCCCCTGCCACGATGATCAGATCCGGCTGCAGTTTGTTGATCCGTTTTACAAGGCGTTTCAGAAAAATTTCGTCTGTGTTATAGCCCAAATGCAGATCGGCGATCAGGGCAATCTTCAGAGTGTCATGTCCGCTGCAGCTTTTGGCAGAGGAGATATTCCAGGTTGTTGTGTAGAGTTTTTTGGCATGAAAAAATCCATAAAAACTAAAAAAAAGGATCAGAACGCCGGTAAAAAAGCCGGTGGCTGCAAACATCAGTCTGGAATGAAACCAGGAAGCATCGGCAAGCGGAGAAAAATAGAGCAGGATGCGGATGAAATCTGCAATGCCGATACCGATCAGAGCATAGAGAAATGTGCCCAGCCACAGATTGCTGATGTGTTTTAAAGTCCGATGCAGTCCATCCGGCTTTTTGATCAGAAAAGAAGACAGCAAAGTGGTAGCTGTCAGAATGTACAGGGCAGAAAATCCATAGCGGAAAGCAGCCAGAGCAAAAATATTATTGCAGACGGCCATCCATTTTAACATCCAGTTTAAAACATAAAAGCACACCGCAAGATAAAAGGGTGCAAGAAAAAGTGCGGCCATAAGAATCTCCTTTGTGATCGTGAAAACTTTACTTTCTGTGATGCCAGGGTCAAAAGACCTTTTGATCTTAATATCTTTTCTGTCAGTATAGCACAGGATTAAAAAAGAAAAAAGTGGAAAGGCACAGCAAAAAGAAAATCAGCATATGATAATATAAATCTGCTTCGAGGTTTTTCTTTGAAGACATTTCCAAAACCACTTACCGTCAAAGAAGAAAAATACTATCTCCAGAAGTATAAAGAAGGCGACGAGGAGGCAAAGCAGATTCTCATTGAACGTAATCTGAGGCTGGTTGCCCATGTGGCTAAAAAGTATCAGCATCCGGATGAAGATGCAGATGATCTGATATCCATAGGGACGGTTGGCCTTATCAAGGCAGTCCTGACATTTGATCATACGAAAAACAACAGATTGGCGGCCTATGCGGCAAGATGCATTGATAATGAACTGCTGATGATGCTGCGGTTAAAAAAGAAGACTTCAAAAGAAGTCTCTCTCTACGAACCGATCGGTATGGATAAAGAAGGAAATGAAATCTGCCTGGTAGATATCGTGGAAGGAAAAAATACAGACCTGGCAGAGATGATCAATAAAAAGCAGGAAATCCGTGAAATGTATCATTATATGGCACAGTTAAATGAAAGGGAGCGACAGATACTGAGTCTGCGTTATGGGATCTTTGGACAGAAGGAAACAACACAGCGGGAAATTGCACAGAAACTTGGTATTTCCAGATCGTATGTCTCCAGGATTGAGAAAAATGCCCTGAGCAAACTGCGTTCCTGTTTTCGGGAAAAAGGAAAAACAGGCATACGCGAAAGCAGATGACAAGAAAAAAAAAGCGTGTTACACTGTGCGAAGGAGGAAAAGAACGTGATCTATCTTATGAGAACAAAAGAAAGAATGGAAAAAAGTGCCGCACGGCATAAAATACAGAGCAATATGGCAAAAAGAGTACTCCTTTACGGCATCAGAAAAGAATATTCGTTAAAGGAACTGCCGGCTATTGGAAAAGGAATCTACGGAAAGCCTTACTTTCCGGAATACCCGGAGATTTGTTTTAATTACAGTCATGCGGATGCCGGCATTTTATGCGGGATCGCAGAAACACCGCTTGGCGTGGACATAGAACGTCTGATCCATCCGACGGAACGTCTGATCCGTGCGGTATGCCATGAAAATGAAAAAAAGATGTTACTCGCAATCGAAGATCCTGCCGTGCAGATCAGATACTTCAGCAAAATCTGGACGGCAAAAGAAAGTTATCTGAAATGCATCGGAACAGGCATCCGGCAGAAGCTTTCGAATCTGGATCTTTCCGAAGTACTCGATGGAAAGACCTATGAGGAAGTGTATCATTTTTTCTTTCTGGACGGAGAAGATTTTCAGGCGGCAGTCTGTCTGAAAACAAAAAAAATGCTTTCGAACCTTTCTGTTATTTATATGGAAGAAAATGAAAACAATAATCTGTAACGTTTAAAAAGAAAGTGTTGCATTTTAAAAGAAAATATGATAAACTGGAAACAATCTATCATTATTTCCGCCATTTCGGCACATTATCACAACGAATCAAAGGAGAAAAGAATATGTTCAGCAGAGTCTTATCCGCAGCCATCTGCGGAATCCAGGGTCTGCCGATTTTTGTAGAAGCAGATGTCAGTGAAGGGCTTCCGGGATTTTCCATGGTGGGAGATCTGTCAGCGAAAGTAAAAGAAGCACAGGATCGGGTTATGACAGCATTTCGCAACAGCGGAATCCAGCTTCGTCCGAAAAGAATCACAGTCAATCTCTCTCCGGCAGACATACATAAAGACGGCAGCAGCTATGACCTTCCGGTAGCGCTTGCCATTCTTGCAGCGTACCAGCTTTTGCCCATGGAGACTTTAAAAGGTGTCCTGGTGGCAGGTGAGCTGGGATTAAATGGAGCAGTCAAAGGAATCAAAGGGGCGTTGCCCATTGTTCAGCTGGCAAAAAAAAACGGATGTCATACCTGTATCCTGCCGGAGAGAAACCGCACAGAAGGAGAAATGGTATCGGATATCCACATTGTCGGAGTAAGTACCTTAAAAGAAGTATTGCACTATCTTCAGAAAGGCACAATCCCCGGGAAAATCAAAAAAGATGTATATAATATAGAAGAAACAGAAATTCCTGATTTTGCAGATATTCACGGTCAGAGTGCAGTGAGGAGAGCCGCAGAGATTGCGGCCGGCGGAAGACATCATTTTTTGATGATGGGACCGCCCGGAGCCGGGAAATCGCTGCTTGCAAAATGTATGCCGGGTATTCTGCCGTCCCTGACAATGGAAGAGAGTCTGGAAGTATCTTCCATTTACAGTGTGGCAGGTTTACTGTCCAGTCAACAGCCGCTGATCAGAAACCGTCCATTCCGTGCACCGCACCATACCATATCGCCTTCTGCCCTGGCAGGCGGAGGCAGGATTCCGCGGCCGGGAGAGATCAGTCTTGCACATAAAGGTGTCCTGTTTTTGGATGAACTGGCAGAGTTTAAAAGAGAAACGATCGAAATCCTGCGGCAGCCTATGGAGGAGCGAAGAGTCCATATTTCAAGAGTGTATGGGAGCTATGTGTTTCCGGCAGACTGTATGATCGTTGCAGCCACCAATTTCTGCAAGTGTGGGAATTTTCCCAATCTTGAGAAATGTATCTGCAGTGAGGCGGAGATACGCCGTTATCAGAGCCGGATCAGCCGCCCGATCCTTGACCGCATGGATATCAGTGTGGAGGCCGTAAGAGTAGATTACGATGCACTGATCTGTGAAAAGAAGAGTGAAGATTCCAAGACGATACGAAAAAGAGTTGAGCTGGCGGGGCAGATCCAGAGGGAGCGTTATCGGGATACCGGTTATCGCTATAATGCCGATTTGGATGCGGCGGGTATTAAAAAATATTGTAGGACCGGAGAAAAAGAAAAGAAAGTTTTACGGGATGCTTATGAGAAAATGGATCTTACGGCAAGAGCGTGTCATAAGATTTTGAAGGTAGCCCGTACTATTGCGGATATGGAGCAGAAAGAACAGATTGCCGAAGAACATCTGTATGAGGCGATCGGTTACCGCATTTTTGAACAGCGGCAGATCTGGAGGTGAGACAGAAGGGATGCAGGAAAAAGAAGAAAAAACAGAGGATGAAAAACGGAGAGAAAAATGGTTCTGGCTTTGCAGTAACTTAAGCTTTGGAAGAAAAGAAAAACAGATGCTGCTGGATTTTTTCGGTACGCCGGAAGAAATATGGCAGGCCGATGAAAGAGAAATCGGTGAAGTTTTTTGGAAAAATGAAGAACATAAGAAAGCCTTTTTTCGTGAAAAAGCTGCCTGGGATGCGAAAAAGGCATGGAATGAAATGCAGAAAAAAGGCATACGTTTTATCAGCTGTGAAGATACATCCTATCCGCAGAAATTAAAAGAAATTTATGATTATCCGTTCGGACTTTTTATAAGAGGTGAGCTTCCAAAGGAAAATGAGAAGACCGTGGCGATCGTCGGTGCCAGACTGTGCAGTGCCTATGGCAGACATTTTGCGGTAAAGATCGCAGAAGAGCTGGCAGGATATGATATTTCACTTGTAAGCGGCATGGCAAGAGGAATCGATGGCACTGCCCAGAGAGCTGCCATAAAAGGAGGCGGAAAGAGCTATGCGGTACTTGGATGCGGACCGGATATCTGTTACCCGATGCAAAACCGGGATCTGTATCAGAATTTACTGAAAAATGGAGGAGTCTTATCGGAATATCCGCCGGGAAGCAGTCCGCTTCCTTTTCATTTCCCAATGCGAAATCGCATTATTAGTGGCCTTTCGGATTTGGTGATCGTGATAGAGGCAAGAGAAAAAAGCGGATCACTCATTACAGCAGATCAGGCACTGGAACAGGGCAGAGATGTTATGGTGTTGCCGGGCAGAGCCGGAGATGCACTCAGTGCCGGATGCAACCGCCTGATTGACCAGGGAGCCGGCATTTTTCTCTCCACAGATCAGATCCTGGAACGTCTTAAAATTAAGAAAAAAAATCATACAAACACAAAAAAAACATACATTGCACTTGAAAGCGAAGAAAATTTGGTGTATAGTGTTCTGGAATTTCAGGCGAAAAATCTTCAGAGCATAGCAGATGAGACAAACCTCACCCCGCAGAAAGTAAGTGCAATACTGGTTCGCCTGATGCTGTGCGGGCTTGTTGCGGAGGATGTAAAAAATCATTATTCGAAGGTCTGAGGAAAAACAATAAGCACTGTGAAAGCCGTTGCACCGATTTTGGGCGTAAACAGTTGAAAAAGGGGTAAACATATGGCAAAATATCTGATTATTGTTGAGTCACCTACCAAAGTAAAAACCATCAAAAAATTTCTTGGCTCTAACTATGATGTCGCAGCATCAAACGGACATGTACGTGATATGCCAAAAAGTCAGCTGGGGTTTGATGTTGAAAATAATTATGAACCGAAATATATTACCATACGCGGAAAGGGAGATATTCTGGCAGCACTTCGCAAGTCTGTAAAAAAGTCAGATAAAGTATATCTTGCAACGGACCCTGACCGCGAAGGAGAAGCAATCTCTTGGCATTTATCAAAGGCACTGAAACTGGAAGAAAAAGATATCCACAGGATTACCTTCAATGAAATTACGAAAACAGCTGTAAAAGAATCTCTGAAACATCCGCGTGCGATCGATATGGATCTGGTGGATGCACAGCAGGCAAGACGTATGCTGGACCGTATGGTTGGATACCGGATCAGTCCGCTTCTGTGGGCGAAAGTCAAACGAGGCTTAAGTGCAGGCCGTGTACAGTCTGTCACTCTACGGATCATTGCAGACCGCGAGGAAGAAATCGCAGCCTTTATACCGGAAGAATACTGGACCCTGGATGCCGATTTTACGATTCCGGGAGAGCGAAAACCGCTGACTGCCAGATTTTATGGTACGGAAAAAGAAAAGATAACGATTCATTCAAAAGAAGAGCTGGATACGATCACGAAAAAGCTGGAAGGTGCAAAGTACCAGGTGGCGGAAGTAAAAAAAGGAGAACGTACCAAAAAAGCTCCGGTTCCGTTTACAACCAGTACGCTTCAGCAGGAAGCTTCCAAGGTGCTGAATTTCTCCACACAGAAAACCATGCGTGTTGCACAGCAGTTATATGAAGGAGTGGATGTAAAGGGCAGCGGGACCGTTGGTATCATCACCTATCTGCGTACGGATTCCACGCGTATTTCCGATGAAGCCGATGCATCAGCGAGAGCTTATGTCGAAGAAAACTACGGAAAAGAATACGTTTCTGCAGCTGTGCAGGAGAAAAAGAGCGGTAAAAAGATCCAGGATGCTCATGAGGCAATCCGTCCGACGGACATCACGAGGACACCGTTTGCTTTAAAAGAATCGCTCACAAGAGATCAGTTCCGTCTGTATCAGCTGATCTGGAAACGATTTGCCGCAAGCCGTATGGCAAATGCACAGTATACTACGACTTCCGTTAAAATCGATGCAGCCGGATACCGTTTCCATGTATCCGCCTCCAAGAAAAAATTTGACGGTTTTATGGCAGTTTATGTGCAGGACGAAGAAGAAAAGGGCGAGGGAAATCTTCTCGTGAAAGAAATTTCCTCAGAGACACAGCTGAACTTTAAGAGTTTTGAGGAAAAGCAGCATTTTACACAGCCGCCGGCACATTATACAGAGGCCGCTCTTGTCAAAACGCTGGAAGAGCTTGGAATCGGACGTCCAAGTACTTATGCACCGACGATCACCACGATCATCAACCGCCGCTATGTGGCAAAAGAAAATAAAAACCTGTATATGACAGAACTTGGAGAAGTCGTAAACAATATCATGGTACAGGCATTCCCGAGTATTGTGGATGTCAATTTTACAGCAAACATGGAATCTCTGCTGGATAAAGTGGAGGAAGGCGTGGTCAACTGGAAAACGGTTGTCAGCAATTTCTATCCGGATCTGGACGAAGCAGTTTTAAATGCAGAGAAAGAACTTGCAAAAGTCAAGATTGAAGACGAAGTGACCGACATTGTCTGTGAAGAGTGCGGCCGCAACATGGTCATTAAATATGGTCCGCATGGCAGATTCCTTGCCTGCCCGGGATTCCCGGAGTGCCGAAATACCAAACCCTATCTGGAAAAGATCGGTGTGGCATGCCCGAAATGCGGCAAGGACATTGTGCTTCGAAAGACCAAAAAGGGCAGAAAGTATTATGGATGTGAAAATAATCCGGACTGTGATTTCATGTCCTGGCAGAAACCTTCCAAAGAAAAATGTCCGAAATGCGGAGGTATTATGGTTGAGAAGGGAAATAAGCTTCTTTGCATCAATGAAGCATGCGGTTATATTGAAAATAAATTTCAAAAAGAATAATTGTGCGAAATTTCACGTCAGAAAAGCAAAAAAAGCTGCTGTTTGCAGCTTTTTTGCGTTAAATATATTGAAAATTCAAAAGAATTATGATAAATTAAAAATATGCCAAGAATAGCAGGGGAAATCGTGCAAAAGACAAAAAAGGCAGAAGGGAGAAGAGCGATGAGTGTACAGTTATTAGACAAGACTCGAAAAATCAACAAACTTTTACACAACAACAACAGCAGCAAAGTCGTATTCAATGATATCTGTGAAGTACTGTCAGAAATTCTGGAGTCCAATGTGCTTGTGATCAGCAAAAAAGGAAAAGTACTTGGAATCAGCATCACACCAAACGTAGAAGAAATCAAAGAACTGATCGATGATGAAGTTGGGGGCCACATTGATGAACTTCTGAATGAACGTTTTCTGGGTGTTTTATCTACAAAAGAAAATGTCAATCTGGAGACACTGGGATTTGAAAGCGGAGATGTAAAAAAATATCAGGCAATTATCAATCCGATCGATATTGCAGGAGAGCGTCTCGGTACGGTATTTATGTACAAATGCGGAGAAGGATATGATATTGATGATATCATCCTCAGCGAGTATGGTACGACCGTGGTCGGTCTGGAAATGATGCGTTCTGTGCATGAAGAGAATGCGGAGGAGAATCGTAAAGTTCAAATCGTAAAATCAGCTATCAGTACACTTTCTTTCTCAGAACTTGAGGCGATCATCCATATTTTCGATGAACTGGACGGAACAGAAGGCATTCTGGTAGCCAGCAAGATCGCAGACCGTGTCGGAATCACACGTTCGGTTATTGTAAATGCACTTCGGAAATTTGAAAGTGCAGGTGTGATTGAGTCCCGTTCCTCCGGAATGAAAGGAACGTACATCAAAGTCCTGAATGATGTGGTATTTCAGGAACTGGATGATATTAAAAAGAAACGAAAAGAGAACGCCCAGGGATAAGCACGTAAAATTGTTTTATCTCAGTCGAGAAGACTCCCACTTCTGCAAGTGGTGAGTAATAACAAGTC
>ERZ1673696.1739-NODE-1739-length-17094-cov-7.186396_pt1 | contig 17094 bp, 19 predicted proteins | sample MGYA00580226_ERZ1673696 | MGnify/ENA primary metagenome ERZ1673696 (study PRJEB41218, sample SAMN15661743) | gut metagenome | host: Homo sapiens | place: Canada: London | collected 2015-08-20/2019-03-30 | study: EMG produced TPA metagenomics assembly of... | reverse complement strand
TTGTAAAAACCTTTATTTTAGGGCGTTGCTACGGAAAGTAGCAGAAAAATAGTGAAATGACAGCTAATGTTTCTTGTTTGGTAAAGGTTAATTTGCTAATCTGTGAAGGAAGTAAAACAAACCGAAAACGGAGGCGGAAAAATGACTTTAGAAGAACAAATTAAATATTACAGAAAACAGGCTGGACTTTCACAGGAGAAGATGGCTGAGAAAATCGGTGTATCAAGACAAGCCATTACAAAGTGGGAAAATGGAACAGGAACACCGGATATTGCAAATCTGATGGCAATAGCAAATCTCTTCCAGATATCAGTAGATGAATTACTTTCGAATGAGAAATCAGAGAAAAAGCAGTCTAATTACATCTATGAAAGTCGTACTGAATACGATATTGATGGTAAGAAGAATTTTGATATCAAGCTTGGTGGAGCATATGCTGTAGATTTAAAGGCATATCATGGAGAAAAAATTGAAGTCGCAATGTTTTCAAATGTCTATAAGAATCTTCTGGCAGATTATAAAGTAAAGATTGATGATATAAAAAACCGAATCGATATTGATCTTAACAGATTTAATGAAGCCAGTGAAGCAGATGCAAAGGAGAGTTTGGTCATTACTATTTTTATTCCAATAAAATATCTTGGAAAAATCGAATTATCAGTTAATGCAGGGACACTGAATATTACTGATATAGAAAATGAACATATTGAGGTAAATGGCAAAATTAGCGAAGTTACCCTTCAGGGAAATAAAAGTGAAATTGAGATAGATTCAAATCTTGATATGCAGATCAGTGTTTTATCACATGAGGGTGCGCTTGAGATTAATCAGTTGTCAGCAACATCAAGACTTACACTTCCTGCAGATTATAGATTTAGAAGCACAAAAAAGGGAATAGCAACTCATATTTATTATGAGAGACAGGGCAAAAAGGTTGATGACTTTTCAGATGCCGAAGCAGACAATTACATTGAGTTCAATGGTATAAAGAGTGAGCTTGTGATTGTAGAGGCTGAGGTGTAGTCATGGAAAAGTATATATATCGACCGGTCAGATTCTATTTGATTACATTTGCCTGCACTTGGTTCTGGTGGCTATTTGCAATTTTACTTAATGAAGGGACGGGGCTTTATCTTGGAATATTTCTTGGCTTGGTTTCACCTACCGTGGTTGCCGTAGTAACTGTATTTACGTCTAAAAATAAAGCACTCATTAATGACTTTAAGAAGAAGCTGATTGGGTTTTATAGAATAAAACCTAAATATATATTAATTGCAGTGCTGATATTTGCTGTGATAGTGACGGCTTCAATCGGTACATCAGTATTATTTGGCGGCAGTATAAATCAGTTTTCATTTACAGAAGACTTTTCATTTTCTATAGGTGGTACGTCTGCATTTCTTACAATTTTGTTGGCATCCTGCATAGAGGAGTTACGAAAATGTGGAAGATGCAGAAAAACGTAGAGATTATCTTGCAACTTATGATGGAACAATTTATGCAAATGGAACACATACAGTAATTGGTACTGTCTTAGTAAGAACATCTAATAAGCTCACGGCAACACAGCAAAAAGAACTTGAACAAAAAGTCATTGATGCATTAACAAGATTAGAATAAGAATAAATGCCTGATAGACAGAGCAGAAATATGCAAGAAATTAGCAGGTGTCAAGATTTGTGGCACTATAATAAAGTCGGAAAGGGATGGTATGAATATGAGTAATGCTATAACACTAAATTATTATAATAGCAATGCTGCTGTTTTTTCTGAAACTACAAAGAATGTAGATTTTTCGGAAGTACAGCAAATATTTACAAAGCATCTCTCTCCTGATGCTTCTATTCTGGATTTTGGTTGTGGATCTGGACGTGATACAAAGTATTTTCTAAATAATGGTTATCATGTAACCGCAACAGATGGATCAGGTGTGATTTGTAAAATGGCAACTGATTACACAGGCATCCAAGTAAAACAGATGCTGTTTGAAGAACTTGATGACCGAAACCAATATGATGGAATCTGGGCATGTGCCTCCGTTCTTCATCTATCCAGAGAAAAATTACCAAATATATTTCACAAAATGCATCAAGCATTAAAAACGAATGGCATAATTTATACATCGTTCAAATACGGTACATTTGAAGGTGAACGAAATGGTCGATATTTTACGGATTTTACAGAAGGGATGTTTGAAGAGTTTGTAAGGAAGATTTCTGGACTACAGATAGAAAAAATGTGGATCACTGGAGATGTGAGAGAAGGAAGAGGTGATGAACGATGGTTGAATATATTGCTTCGCAAGACAGATGTTTGTTGAATATTGAAGCAAACTATTATAATCAACTGGATATTGAAGCTTTCTCTCAGATGATGAAAGATCCTTCTTATTGCTACAAGTTTTACTGGCTGGAGGCCGTGGTACATATTATTTCAGAAGGAAAGAATGAGACAACATTTGATGAGATTATTGATGAAATGATTGCGAATGCCTGGTATTCAGTACGGGAATTTCATATTCATCTTAGTGGAATACAGGCAGATGGATTGGTCAGAGATGGTCTGGAAAGGGCAATTTTACAGCTGACAGAACTCAGTGATCTTCCGGCAAATGCATCTAAGATTGAAATAAAGAATGCTATTCGGGAACATCAGGCAGGTTTAAAGAAAGCAAAAGAACAGTTGACTAATATGGTGCCATATAGAGCACTGGCAGGCTTTTTTACAAGGAGTAATGAAGTGCCGGACTGGGGAAGTGTCAAACGCATTACAGCGTATATTCAAAAAATAAATGAACTGGTAACTCCTTTGCCATATGTATTGGGTGATAGCAGCAAATTGAAAAAAGAAGTGCATTTTCATCCAGACTGGGTAACAATGATTCAGGATAATACAGTTAATATCCTTGGCTGGATTCAATATGAAAAAGTGAAATGGCTTCAGAATAATAATCCTGAAGTGCCTGGCTTGATTTATAAGCTTGCTCCAATGGATGAAAAAATGCGAAAACTGTCAAATGTGCGGAAGTTGTGGCAGGGAATTATGAAAGTACAGGAAATAAGGGATATTTTCACAGGACAGCCAGTAAAAGAAACGCAGTATGATGTAGATCATTTCATTCCATGGTCTTTTGTAATGAATGATGAGTTGTGGAATCTGATGCCGATGGATTCCTCCTTGAATTCGGCAAAAAGCAACCGCTTACCCAAGTGGAATCCATTTTTTGAAGTTTTTGCTGGAAACCAGTATCTGATGTATGAAATGATAAATGAAAGACCAGATCTTCACAAACGATTTGAAGCGTGTTATCGGGATAATCTGCATTCCATCTGGGCTGGTCAGGAATTGTACCGTAAAGGTAATTCTAGAGAAGTATTTTATAACATTCTGGAAAGGAACATGATGCCGGTATATGATTCAGCTAGAAGACAGGGATATGAAATCTGGAACTATGGATAGAAGGAGATCATAATACGATGGAGTTATTTGGCTTATCTCGGAAAGAAAAGGAAATCTGGGCAGCCATTATACCGTGAGGTGATTTTAAATGCATTTTTGCTCGTAACTGTGAAGGTGCTGAACAGTTAAGATGTTTTTGAAAAATAGCACAGCGAAGCATCACGAAGGGTAATGAAGAAAAATCAAAAAAATTTCCGACAATGAAGTCCTTAGATGGTGTAAATAAGAAAAATGATGTAAATAATACAGCTTCAGAAGTTCACACTGGATGACGGAGAATGCAAAGATCGTGTGATTTTGTATCAGAATTAAAGAAGAGGGAAGCATTTCATGAGGAAAAATGAAAGTAAAATACGTTAGCTGATAAAGTGTATAGGCTCAAAAGGAAAAGTGCCCTTTTGAGCCTTATTTTGTGTTATTTCTCAAAAAACGGGAATTATAAAGATTTAATTCTTTACTACGGATGTGTATTGTAAAAAATTATTTTGCTATACTGACAATATCAACAGAAAAGGTGGATATTAGCGAGGTGATCAGATGAATGCAGCACGGAGAATACGATTAATTCAGATAATAGAAAAGATTGAAAAAAATCCGGAATTCAGTAACAAGCTTGGAGTGAAAAATACATCTGATTTTATATCAGATAAACAACAAAAAATGAATCACTCACAACTGGATGAGTGTTAGAAGGAGAAAAAAGATGTTATCATTATTATTTACTATTTGTATGATTTGGTTTGTTGGAAAATTTTTTATATTTGGCTTAAAAGCATCCTGGGGAATCCTGAAATTACTTTGTACGGTTATTTTCTTTCCGGTGATATTGATTGGAATGGTGGTAGGCGGATTAATGTATATAGCTTTTCCGCTATTGATCATTGGTGGGATTATCGGACTTGTAACTTCACATTCATAAAGAGTCAGAGAGGTGTTTTTTATGGGATATGATATTGAAAAAGAAAAAAGAGAAGCAATTGAAGCTGGACATAGAGCCTTAAACAGTCTTAGTACAGCAAAAGAAAATCTGAACAGTGCAAAAAACTGGGGTCTGGTAGATATGTTTGGCGGAGGATTTTTCAGTACAATGCTGAAACATTCAAAAATGGAGCAGGCGAAGCAGAATATGGAGCAGGCAAAGTATGATCTCCGTAATTTCAGCAGAGAATTAAATGATGTAAATATGGCATGTAACCTGCATATCGATACCGGAAATTTTCTTTCATTTGCAGATTATTTTTTTGATGGATTTGTTGTGGACTGGATGGTCCAGGATCGAATCAATAATGCAAAAAGACAGGTAGAAGAAGCTATTCGAAGAACAGAAAGTATCGTTAATCAATTACAGCGTATGTAAAGAGAAGGGCAATGAATCAGAAATGGTTCATTGCCCTTCGTGCGTTATGGATTATTTCAGCTTTTCTTTTTCCTCATTCAGCAGTTCAATATTCAATGCCTGTTCGCTGGCGGTCTTATCAATCCAGAGATTCAGTGAATCTATTGCCAGAGAAATTTCATCCAGTTTTTTGCTGATAAGTGCAAAATCTTTTATCTCATCATCACTGATCCTGCCGTCGCGGGCTATCTGGATCAGGCGTGTAGTAAGAGGATTGATTTCATTCAGACTGGCAATGGTTTCCAGAATTATATTGGATAAGTCGGAAACTTTGACTTCCGGAACATAACGATGACCGATTTCGCATTTATGGGAGCAGTAATAATTGCAGAGATCCGGTCGTCTGTAAGCATCAGCCATCTGGATGATATCATAAGGTGTTGGTTCCTGTATTTCATATTCAAATTTTTCGATTTTAGAATCAGAAACAGCTGCCATCTTTTCACTGGCTTCTGATCTGGTGAGACCGGCTTCTTCCCGGCAAATCTGATAAATCGTCTTATTTTCTCTTTTAGATTGCTTTCCCATGAGAATAACCTCCTGTATATCACAAAACATTAGGATTATCGCGTTGTAAGTCCATATGCTGTACGTGTATTTCTTTTATAAATTTCATTATACTTGAAACATCAGTAAACAACAAGAGATAATAGATTTTGGCTATACGGTCCTGAAATGTGCTGCAAAAAATTATCCAAAGACACCCGTATCCAAAAACCTTGATTTTTAATATATGCTAAGTTAAAATAAAACAAATACCGATCACACAAAATAACAGATAACGATTGAAAAAGGAGAAAATAGTGGATCTAAACAAAATATCTATTAAAAAAATCAGGGAGCTTATTGTATTTACGGCACTTCTTGTAGTTGCCCTGTGGAAGTTTGATATGGTACTCGGTGTGCTGAAAACCATATGGAGGATTATATTTCCGTTTATACTTGGTGGAGCTATCGCATTTCTGACCAATGTGCCAATGAGCTTTTTGGAAAGGACAATTTTTAAAAAGGCAAAAAAAGAAAATAAGATAGTTAAAAAACTGTCAAGACCGATAAGTCTGCTCCTTACGGTTGTATTAGTAGTTGGTGTGATCTCATTGGTAATGTTTGGTGTGATTCCGCAGCTTACACGAACAATGGGAACTTTGATGACGAGCATCGCTGATTTTATCCCGCATATGCAAAGTTGGATTCGAGAATTTTTCCATAATAATCAGGAAATTATAAAACTGACAGATCAGCTGCAGTTTAATCTGGATCAGGCAGTCAGATGGGCAATAAGCCTTCTTGGAAACGGTGCAGGAAATATGATGAATACGACAATGTCTGCAGTGGGTTCCCTGATCAGTGGATTAACAACCTTTTTCATTGCGGTTTCCTTTGCCTGCTATATTCTTTTTCAGAAAGAAAAGCTGCATGTACAGGTCAGAAAAGTATTTTTCGCTTTTCTTCCAAAACAAAAAGCAGATGCATTCCTTAAAGTTTGTTCTCTCACGTATCGGACATTTGCAAACTTTCTTACAGGTCAGTGTCTGGAAGCCGTGATTCTTGGATGTATGTTTGTCATTACACTGAGTATTTTGCGGATGCCATATGCACTCCTGATTGGAATTTTAATTGCGTTTACGGCATTGATCCCTGTTTTCGGGGCTTTCATCGGGTGTGCGGTAGGAAGCTTTTTAATCTTTATGCTAAGCCCGAAACAGGCAATTCTATTCATAATAGTATTTCTGGTACTGCAGCAGATAGAGGGAAATCTGATCTATCCCCATGTTGTTGGTGAATCTGTAGGTCTTCCGTCCATCTGGGTGCTGGCAGCCGTTACAGTCGGTGGAAACATTATGGGAATTGTAGGTATGCTTGTTTTTATTCCACTGTTGTCAGTGTTCTATACTATTTTTCGGGAATTCGTATATCTGCACCTGAAAAAACAACATATCAAACAGGTAACAGCAACAAAAATAGAAGAATATACGGAAGAAGAAATTGCTGCTATAGAAGGAAAGGAAATGAACAGAACAGAATAAAGTACATTATGAAAATTCCTGAAGATATTCAGAAGATAAAAAGGAAAAATATGTAAAGAAAAAGGCAGTGAATCAGAAATGGTTCATTGCCTTTTATGCAGTATGGATTATTCGTATAAATAGATGCACAATGCACCTCACACCTATGCTATAATTACAATACGATTGTTTGAACGCAGAGAAGCATTCCCCGCTTCAAGTGTGCAGAGCACTAAGCGACTGCGTTCATGAGCAAGTAGCGAAGCGGATTGTGAATGTCCGCTTTACGAAAAAAGAGCATCTGCTGCGGGAAACAAGTCAGAAATCCAGGCTGCACTCTCCGGCACAGATCATACAGAAAAAGCAGGATGATGTGGCGGAGCAGATGAAAATGAAAATAAAAATATAAAGGATGATAGAGAAACAGATATAAAAAATGGAGGACATAGAAAGATGGCAGAAATGGAAAACAGTAAGGATTTGATCAGTGTATTATGGAGTGGGGCAGATATTTTACGTTCAAAAATGGATGCAAATGAGTATAAGGATTATCTGCTGGGGATTGTATTTTATAAATATCTTTCAGATTCTTTTCTGATTAAAGTATATGATCTGATTTATGATGAAAAACCGGGCACATTGAAAGAAGCATTAGAGGCATATAAAGAAGCACTGGAGGATGAAAGTGCAGAAGAGTTGAAAGGACAGCTTTCAAAAGAATGCCACTATATTATGGAACCTGAACTTACTTACACGTATTTTGCTGATGCAGCAAGAAATAATTCTTTCAACCGTGAACAGCTGCAGAAAGGATTTAACAATATAGAACAGAGTGATCCAATCTTCGCAGATTTGTTTACTGATATTGATCTGTATTCCAATCGATTAGGTGCAGGAGACCAAAAACAGAGTGACACAGTTGCAAGTCTCATTAAAGAGATTGATAAAGCGGATCTGTTAAACTCGGATACAGAAATACTTGGAAATGCCTATGAATATCTGATTGGACAGTTTGCGTCTGAAACAGGAAAGAAAGCAGGAGAATTCTATACTCCGCAGGCTGTATCAAAGATATTAACAAAAATTGCTATTTCAGGGCAGGAAGATAAAAAAGGATTATCCGTATATGATCCTTGTATGGGATCTGGATCATTATTATTAAATGCTAAAAAATATGCATCTGCACCGGAATATATCAAATACTATGGACAAGAACAGAATACATCAACTTATAATCTGGCGAGAATGAATATGTTCTTACATGGAATTGTGGCGGAAAACCAACATCTTCGAAATGGAGATACATTAGATGGAGACTGGCCAACAGGAGAAGAAACGGATTTCAATATGGTTCTCATGAACCCTCCGTATTCAGCTAAATGGAGTGCAGCAGCAGGATTTCTTCAGGATGAACGCTTTAGTGATTATGGAGTACTGGCTCCGAAGTCAAAAGCTGATTATGCATTTTTGCTTCATGGATTGTATCATCTGAAAAATAACGGAACAATGGCAATAGTTTTACCACATGGAGTTCTTTTCCGTGGAGCGGCAGAAGGAAAAATCAGAGAAAAACTGCTTCGCTCTGGTAATATCTATGCGGTGATTGGACTTCCAGCAAACTTATTTTACAATACATCCATTCCGACTTGTATCATTGTCTTAAAAAAGCATAGAGACGGACGAGATGTACTCTTTATTGATGCATCTAAGAAATTTAATAAAGGTAAGAAGCAAAATGAAATGACAGATGAACACATCGAGGAAGTTCTTACTCTGTATAATGACCGAAAAACTGTAGAAAAAGAATCTTTTTTAGCAAGTTTTGAGGATATTGAAAAAAATGATTTCAATCTTAACATTCCTCGCTATGTTGATAATTTCGAAAAAGAAGAAGACGTGGATATTAATGCATTACTGCAGGACATGAAGAAAACAGATGATGAACTGGAACAGGTTCAGAAAGAATTTTTATCTCTTCTAAAAGAACTGACATCCTCGGATCCAACTATTATTTCATCATTAAATGATTTGATTAGAAAGATGGAGGAGTAGAAGAAATGATAAAACCTAAGATTAGATTTAAAGGATACCAAGAAGAGTGGGAACAGCGTAAGTTTAAAGAATTATGCGATATGGTGACAGTTGGCATTGCAAATTCTGCTACGCATGCCTATTCAGATTCTGGAGTTGTAATGTTTAGGAATCAAAATATTAAACCTAATTTTTTGGATGATACTGACATTATTCATATAAATTCTGAATTTGAAGTTAAATATAAAAATAAACGTTTAAAGAAAAACGATTTATTAGTTGCACGAACAGGATATCCTGGAACTGCTTGCGTAGTACCTGAAAAATATGAGAATTCACAGACTTTTACTACTTTAATAGCTCGTCCCAATGAAAACGTTGATCCATATTTTTTGTGTCAATATCTTAATTCAGATATAGGTATAAAATATTTTGAATCAACTCAAATTGGAGGTGGTCAGAAAAATAGTGGTGCTGGAATATTAAATGAAATGCCAGTAACACTACCATCAACTATTGAAGAAGAAAAACAAATAGCAGATTACTTTATACAGCTCGACCACCTCATCACTCTTCACCATCGAAAGTGCGAAGAGATGAAAATTTTGAAAAAATATATGCTTCAAAAGATGTTTCCGCAAAATGGTAATTCAGTTCCAGAAATTAGATTTTTGGGGTTTACTGAGGATTGGGAACAGCGTAAGTTGGGAGCGGTAGCAGAGTATCGTAACGGAAAAGCACATGAGAATGAAATAGATGACGATGGAGAATACATCGTCGTTAATTCAAAATTTGTATCAACCAATGGAGAGATCAGAAAGTTTTCTAGTGCTCAAAATGAGCCTTTATATGAAAATGAAATAGCATTTGTATTGAGTGATGTTCCAAATGGAAGGGCGATTGCCAGAACATTTTTAATCGACAGATCGGGGAAATATACACTTAATCAGAGAATTGCAGGTATAACTCCGCATGAGGATACTGATCCATACTATCTGTATATTAAGATGAATCGAAATGCATATTTTCTTAAGTTTGATGATGGAAATAAGCAAACTAATTTATCTATAAAAGATGTTTTGAATTACGAGGATATGTATCCAAGTTATACAGAACAGCAAAAAATTGGAGAATATTTCTGCGACCTCGACCATCTCATCACTCTTCACCAGAAGAAGTGTGATGAATTGCGAAATATTAAAAAATTCATGTTACAAAATATGTTTATATAGAAAAAAGAATGGTTATTATATTATGATTAGAACAAAAATAAATAAACTCGGTGAAAAATATGTTTTTATAAAAAATAAGAAGACTTACGATGTGATTAAACTATAGTAAATAACCAGACACGTTTAAGTGTAATTTGGGAAGGAAGTGATTTTAATGAATGAGCAGAAAAGAAAAATTGGGTTTACTGTTGCATGTATAAATGAGTTTGCCAGTAAGCATGAACTAAGCATGAAAGAAGCTTTTCAGTATCTTTTTCAGTTTAAAGGAATAGCTTTTATTAAAGAAAATTATGATGTAGAACATACGCTGGATTTTGAAACAGTATTAGAAGATCTGGGAATCTTATGTAAAAAAAATGGGGGTACATTATGAGATTATATCATGGAAGTAATATAGTAATTGATAATATAAATCTGGCAATGTGCAGACCATATAAAGATTTTGGGCAGGGATTCTATTTGACAGATATTGAAGAACAAGCTAAAAAAATGGCGATAAGGGTAGCAAAAATTTATGGAAAAAAACCGATCGTTAATGTATATGAGATAGCGGATAATTTCAAAGATTTAGATAATCTTAAAATTAAAAATTTCGGGACAGAGACAACAGAAGAATGGGCAAAATTTGTGATGAATAACAGGAGTAGATCTTTTACGGATACGAAAAATACTTTGTGCAATAAAGATAACAAGTATGATATTGTTATAGGTCCTGTTGCAGATGATAATATGGCTTTGCTGTTCCGACAATACGAAAATGAAATTATAGATTTTCAGACCTTATTGAGGGGAATGATTTATAAAAAGACTTCTTCGCAATATTCTTTTCATACTGAAAACAGCGTGAAACTTTTACGAAAGGTGATGAGTAAAGATGAGTAAAGAAGATCAGTTACTGGAATATTTAATACAGGATATTGTTGATATGATTAGTACAGATCAAAATATAGAGTATGATGAAGCAATGAATAAATTTTACAATTCTGAAGTCTTTGAAAAACTTATAGACAAAGAAACAGGATTATATTTGGAAAGTCCGGAATATGTGTATGATTTATTTAAGGATGAAATGAATTTTGGACATATTATTCAGGCAGAGATCTGATTTAGCGTAGTGAATACAGATTGAAAATATTTAATTAAATACGAATAATATTAATATAAATAGCATTATCACAGGTTATCAGCGTAAGTGTTTTTGTGTGATTGGGCACTTGGGAACAGCGTAAGTTTTCTGAAATGGTAACAATTGAGCGTGGTGGATCGCCTAGGCCGATAGATAAATTTATTACGAATGATAAAAATGGATTGAATTGGGTTAAGATTGGTGATGCTCCAGAACAGGGAAATTATATTACTCAAACGGCAGAGAAAATCAGACCTGAAGGACTTTCTAAAACTAGAGAAGTTCATCCAGGAGATTTGATTTTATCAAATTCGATGAGCTTTGGAAGACCATATATAATGGCGATAGATGGATGTATTCATGATGGTTGGCTTGCTATTCGAGATACCAAAAAGAACTTTGATTTAAAGTTTCTTTGTACCTTACTTGGAACAGACAGCATGCTCAATCAATATAAGGCTATGGCGGCAGGAAGTACCGTTAATAATCTTAACAAAGAACTGGTGGGTGGTACTATAATTGCATTCCCAATGCTGGAAGAGCAAATAAAGATTGGAGATTATTTTACTAGCATCGACCACCTCATCACTCTTCACCATCGAAAGCAAATTTGTGTATAAATGGACTAATATATGCCCGAATTATGGTAATACATGGAAAAATTGTGGTAATATATGCCCAAATTACGGTAATCACTGCAAAGGAGAAAAAGAAAATGCCGGAATTAGAGAAAGTAATAGAAGATAAATTAATAGAACAGCTAGTTTTTGGAGAATCCCAATGGATTTACCGTGAAGATTTAAAGACAGAGGAAGATCTTTGGAATAATTTCAGATACATTCTGGAACAGAATAATAAGGCACGCCTGGATGGACAACCTCTCTCTGACACAGAGTTTGAACAGGTTAAGAACCAGCTGCAGTTTTCTTCTTTCTATAAGGCTGGTGAATGGCTGGTTGGCGAAAATGGTAAGGCAATGGTTCATGTACAAAGGGACACGGAAAAATTACATTTAGTTGTAATGAATCATGAGCATATTGCAGGTGGAAGCAGTGTTTATGAGGTTATCAGTCAATATAATGCGTTAAAGGAAGATGGTATCACTACGGTTGCAAGGGACAGAAGATTTGATGTTACACTTATGATTAATGGACTTCCGATGATACATATTGAATTAAAAAACAGACAGCATTCTTATATGGATGCTTTTTATCAGATTAAAAAATATATCAGCGAAGGAAAGTTTACCGGAATTTTCTCAGCTGTCCAGATGTTCGTGGTCAGTAATGGAGTAGACACAAAATATTTTGCTGCGGCAAGTGATACGGAGTTGAATCCTAAATTTATGAGTGGCTGGGTAGATACAGAGAACAATCCGGTGTCCGATTATATTGATTTTGCAAAAAAAGTTCTTCGTATTCCGGAAGCTCATGAAATGATTGCAAGATATACAGTTCTGGATGAAGACGCAAAACGACTGATTTTGCTTCGACCATATCAGATTCATGCCATTGAGTCCATACGTGAGGCATCAAAGACAGGAAAATCAGGTTTTGTCTGGCATACGACCGGATCGGGAAAGACGCTTACTTCTTATAAAGCAACCAGAAATTTATTGATGGATATTCCTGCGATTGATAAAGCAATCTTCTTGATTGACCGTAAAGATTTAGATACTCAGACTACTATGGCATTTCAGGCTTATGCGAATAATGATCTGGTTGATGTAGATGAAACGGACAATGTAAATGATTTAAAAAAGAAATTAAAATCGGATGATCGCCAGGTAATCGTTACAACCATTCAGAAAATGCAGATTCTGATCAGCAAAAGATTACAGGAAGGAACATCGGAATATAACAAGATTAAAAACCTGAAAATTGCTTTTGTAGTAGATGAATGCCACAGGGCAGTGACTCCGAAAACAAAGCGTGAACTGGAACGCTTTTTTGGAAGATCACTTTGGTATGGGTTTACAGGAACTCCGAGATTTGCAGAGAATCCATATCCGCAGATGGGGGATCTGCCACGTACAACGGAAGAATTATATGGAAAAAGACTTCATAAATATACAATCCAGAATGCAATTCACGATAATGCAGTACTTGGCTTTCAGGTAGAGCATAATGGTCCGAAAAATATTATAGATGAGACGGATGCCAGTGCATATGACAATGAGGTACATATGCTCCGGGTATTAGATATTATTTTGAACAAATCCTATCACAAGCTGGGATTTCAGAACGGGAAAGGGCAAACATATGAAGGACTTTTGACAACAAGTTCCATCCAGACAGCACAGAAATATTATGAGCTTCTGACGAAGGTGAAAAATGGAGAAACTTCATTAAAGATTGATGAGAAGATCAAACAGGTACTTCCTGATTTTCCAAAATTTGCAATTACCTATTCGGTAACAGAAAATGAAGAAGATTCTCACGTAAACCAGGAAAAGATGCAGAAATCCCTGGATGACTATAATCGGATGTTTAGTACAAAATATGAGCTTTCTCAGATCCAGGGGTACAATGGAAATCTGAATAAACGTCTGGCACGGAAAGATGCAAAATTCAAGAGCAGAAGTGAGCAGTTGGATCTGGTCATCGTGGTAGACCGGCTGTTGACAGGATTTGATGCACCATGTATGTCTGCCATTTTTATTGACAGACAGCCGATGGGACCGCATGATCTGATACAGGCGTTTTCAAGGACAAACCGTATTTTCGATAAAAACAAAACATATGGTCAGATTGTTACCTTCCAGGCACCAAAGTTGTTTAAAGAAAGTGTTGATAATGCAGTGAAATTATATTCTGCGGGAAGTACAGGAACAGCAATTTTAGCAGAATGGGAAGAAATAGAACCGGCATTTCGCAAATCTTTGGCAGCATTAAGAGTATCAGCAGAAACACCGGAAGAAGTAACAACGATGTCAGTCAAAGAGAAAAAAGTGTTTGTTAAGATTTTCCAGACTTTTGACCGATTATTTGCCCAAATCAAATCATTCACCCGATATGATGACAGTATGCTTGAGAAATACGGTATAACAGAAGAGGAATATGATAAGTATGCCGGAGTCTATAAAAATGCCGTAGAGGAGATAAAAACAGCGGAAGGTGACGGTAATGATCCGGGAAAAGAGGCATCGGAAGATGAAATGATAGATATGGATTATGAACTGATGGCTTACAGCAGTACAAAGATTGATTATGAATATATTATTAATCTGATCCAGAACATTGTAGCACCGAATGAAGGAGCGGAAGCAGTATCTCCGGAAGAACGCCAGAAACAGATTGAGGAAGTGAAACAGTATATCGAAGAAATGCAGAAAGACAATCCAAAAGTTGCCGATATCATGGCTGGTCTGGTCAGTGAAATCGAGGCAGATGAAAATAAATACAGAGGTCAGTCTATTCGGAATATTGTAGAAAATATAAAGCAAAACTGTATTGACAAGGTAATTTCAGATTTCTGCGTAACCTGGTATGCATCGAAAGAAGATGTTATGTATGCAGCTCTTCATTACAGAAATGGAGAAATACCAAATGAGAGTGTGATCAAAGCAACCATTGACTATCAAGGCTACAAATCTGCACAGGAAAAGGTACTTCCAAAATTCAAATACTATGCGAAGTGCATGTCAGAATTAAAGAAAATACTGGATAAAGAAATAAAACCACTGATTCGTCTTGCATAAAGAAAAAAACAGGTTATTAATTGTCTGTATCAGCGTAAGTGATTCAGGAAAGGAAGATAATTTATGCAGCAGGAAACAGAAAAAATGCAACTGTTTTATGAGTATTACAGACAATGGATTGACGTGTATAAAAAAGGAGCAATCAGGGATGCAACGATGGCGAAGTATCTGATGGCACAGAAATGGCTGGAAAAACTTGCACCGGAATTAAGGTTATGTGACCTTAACAGGATCGCTTATCAGAAATTGTTGAATGATTATGCCAAAGAACACGAGCGACAGACAACACTGGATTTTCATCATCAGCTGAAAGGTGCAATCCTTGATGCAGTAGATGAAGGAATAATAGGAAGAGATCCTACCAGAAAAGCAATTATTAAAGGGAAGGCTCCAAGAGCAAAAAAAATAAAATATTTAAGTCAGTTTGAGTTGCATACTTTGATCGCAGACCTGAATATCGGAACAGAAGTGAACTGGGACTGGTTTATTCTCCTTGTTGCCAAGACCGGTATGAGATTTTCAGAGGCACTTGCGATTACTCCGGCAGACTTTGATTTTGCCAGACAGACATTGTCCATCAGCAAAACATGGGACTATAAAGGAAACGGCGGATTCCTTCCGACAAAGAATAATTCATCTGTGAGAAAAATTCAGATTGACTGGCAGATTGTTGTGAAATTTTCAGAGCTGACCAAGAATCTGTCGGAAGACAAACCAATCTTTGTCGGGAAATCGAAGATTTACAATTCTACAGTGAATGATGTACTTACTAGACATTGTAAAGCGTGCGGAATTTCAGAGATATCCATTCATGGACTCAGACATACCCATGCATCCCTTCTTCTGTTTGCCGGTGTATCAATTGCCAGCGTAGCCAGACGTCTTGGACATGCCAGCATGACAACAACGCAGAAAACATATCTGCATATCATTCAGGAACTCGAAAACAAAGATGTTGATCTGGTAATGAGAACATTATCGGGATTATAAACACAAAAAATAAAACAAGATCACTTACGCTGATCTTGCAAAAAGATATTGACAAATCAAAATGAACGGTGTATGTTTTCAATATGAACAGTGTTCACGTTGGAAAGTAATAATAAGCAAATTAGAAATATTGGAGGTGAAGTTGTGAATCATCTTGCTACTTCAAAAGAAGACATATTGGCTGCCAGCAGGGAATTGATCAAAGAAAATGGCTGGGCTGCTGTAAGTATCAGGGCTGTTGCATCCCGGTGTTCTGTTTCTGCCGGTACAATTTATAATTACTATGAATCGAAGGCGGTCTTGCTCAGTGATACAATAGAGAGTATTTGGCACGAGATTTTCTTTCATTCCCAGGATGAACAGGTCTTTGATGATGTTACAACCTGCATCTTATGGATTTATGAACGTCTGCAATATGGAAATAAGCAATTTCCGGGTTTTTTTTCATTACATTCGTTTGGATTTATGAGAGAAGAAAGAACGGATGGTAAAAAGAGAATGATACAGACCTGGGGGCATATCATCAATGGACTGTGCGATGTCCTGAAAAATGATTCTAAGATCCGCCCGAATGTATTTGACCAGCAATTTACGGAAAAACAGTTTGCAGATATATTATTTTCGCTGATGTTAGTGTCGATGATCCGTCAGGATTATGACCCTTCACAAATAGTGATGCTTATAAATAAAACATTATATTAAAATTCTCCCACAGATCATGTGGGAAAATTTTTGAATCAAAATGAACAGTGTTCATATATTGGATTTCCATGTGAGCATAAAAGTGGGATGATAATCCCACGATATGCGAATACTGGGGTGCTATGTGCCAGTGGCACATGTTTAGCACCGACCGAAGCGGAGCGTAGAAAGGATTGTGGGAGTGCAACGCACGGAACAATCCGTAGGCATCATAGTTGGGGACTTTTGACACCCACATCATAAAATTTCAAAATAAGCCTGCAAATAAAAAGTCAAGGCTAAATTGAAGAACATTGAAAATTTTATACAGGTTGAAAATTAGGTATCAAAATAAGACCACCACACCAGTGCTGGCCTGAAAATATTAGTGGATAATTAAGATTCTGGAAGAGATGAAAGATATTCTTTCACTCGTCCGTAGTAGATTCTTAGAAACTTGTTGGCACCTGCAG
>ERZ1673696.1736-NODE-1736-length-17113-cov-3.986341_pt1 | contig 17113 bp, 13 predicted proteins | sample MGYA00580226_ERZ1673696 | MGnify/ENA primary metagenome ERZ1673696 (study PRJEB41218, sample SAMN15661743) | gut metagenome | host: Homo sapiens | place: Canada: London | collected 2015-08-20/2019-03-30 | study: EMG produced TPA metagenomics assembly of... | reverse complement strand
GATAATGATAAGCTAAAGTATAAATCTGGCTGGACGATTTATATTGGTCTTCGTAGCTCTGAAAGCTTCGTTCGTATTTACGATAAGCGGAAAGAGCAAAAGCTTGATAAAGTGATTCCCTACTGGGTTCGCGTAGAGTTTGAGCTTAAGCGGAATATGGCGCATGAAGTTGTTACTCGTTTGATGAACGGCGTTCGATTAGATTATTTATTTTGTCAGATAGCGCAAAAAAAATGCCGCCTATTGAAAGAGCGGTATTCTAAAAGTATTCATAATAAAAGTAATGCGGATATAGATGAAGATTTTCAGCTTTTTATCATGACTGAAGATGGTCAAGTTGCAGATAAAACCAAGTTTTGCGAATAGATAGATATATTTTAAAGGAAAATATGTCAACTGTCAAGAAAAATGTTATAAAATAAGTGTAAAAGACTTATCCAAAAGACAAGTCTTTTTTACTGAAGAATCATAAAGTTGTTTTCAGCTCTTTAACGGCATTAGTAGCCAGTTTATCACATCGATTATTCAATGCATTGTCAGCATGCCCCTTTACTTTGATAAAATGAATTTTATGGATTTGAAAAAATTCGTATAGCTTTAGCCATAGATCTTTGTTAGGAATGTCTACATCATTCTTTTTCCAGCTCTTTTTTTTCCAGCCATAAATCCAGCCTTCATTAAAGGCGTTGACTAAATAAGCGCTGTCAGAATACAATTCAATTTCACAGGGTTCTTTTAATAAGGACAATGCTTCGATAGCCGCGGTAAGTTCCATTCGGTTGTTGGTAGTATCTGTTTGAGCACCGCTTATTTCCTTAGATATATTTTGATAAAGCAACACGGCTCCCCATCCGCCTATTCCCGGATTGCCGGAACAGGCACCGTCAGTGTATATTTTTACTTTTTTCATCCATTGCCCTGCGCTTTATCGTAAGCAGCCCAAACAGACTGATATTTATTTTTAATGGCCACATGCTCCTCATACGTCTTGGAATAAGCCACTTCTCCCGTATAAGGATCGGTTAAAGTAAAGTAGAGATATCCGCCGTTTAAAGTATCTTCATCTGGATACAGTACAGCGCGAATTGCTTCTTTGCTGGGGTTGCAAATAGGTCCTGCAGGAATGCCGGAAACCAAATATGTATTATAAGGAGAATCTACTTTTAGTTCTTCTGCAGTAAGAACCAGACGTTTTACGCCGAGGGCATACTGCACTGTAACATCAGATTCTAAACGCATATTATTTTTAATACGGTTATGGAATACTGCGGAGATCTTATAAAAATCCTCTCCTCTTCCCTCTTTTTCTACAATGGAGGCTAAAGTAAGTACCTGATGCATAGAAAGACCCAGCTCATTGGCGCGTTCGGTAAAAGCGGGCGTATAGATATCATTGAGCCTGGAAAGCAATTTGTTGATTACCGTTTGATTAGATGATCCAACATAAAACTCGTAGGTATCCGGAAACAGATATCCCTCTAATAAATATTTTAAATTTCCCATATCGTAAAGGGGCGGTACAAAATAAAAATCCGCGTAATTTCGGGCATTCTTACATTCATTTAAAAAGCTTTCAGCTGATTCAATAACATTTGATGCGGCCAAAATTTCAGCAAAATCTTCAATCGTAGTACCCTCGATCAAAGTAACACTGACTACGGAAGCAGACGCAGTGGGCCGTGTGATTACATCTAAGATATCCTGTGCACTCATAGTTTTATCTAATATGTATTCACCGCTTTGTATTTTTGAAGCAACACTAGTAAAGTCTGCCAAAAGTTTAATTCCCCAAGAGGTTTTAACTAAGCCGCATTCTTCCAGCTTGTTTGCTACGTAAGACATGGACGCACCTTTATTAATGGTAAAAAGCACAGGGGAATCATCATGTTTGCTAACCGGAGAAAATAAGGCAGAAAGTACAAACGAAATACTGGAAATAAATACTGTTAACACAAGAATTCCACTGATTAGATAAATCGTTACGGGTCTTATTTTACGCCATGTTTTTTCCGTATCCCGTCCGGTTCCAATCCAACCGCCTATTTTAATTAGAATATTCCGGCGTAATCTTTTCAGCCACAGCTTGAATTCCTTAAAATTCTTAAAAGGCATTTCCCATTTACGCTTTGCCTTTTTCGGTTTTTCGCCTTTGGGTAAATGCGTTTGGACATTGTGGTCTTTTTTTAGCTCTTTTTGAGGTTTTTTATCAAAACTACTATACTTCATATTTCGATTATCATCGGCAAAATCATCGGTGTACGTTTTGTTTTTGCGTACAGGAATTCTTTTAGCTGATGCCTTATCTCATTTTTTATATAGGGCCAATCGCGCAGTTTATCACTGCTTAATTTTTCAATAAAAGTCTGTACCATTTGTTTGGAATGGTTGATGAGATCTTCATTGTCTTTCATATAGATAAAGCCCCGGGAAATAATATCCGGTTCTGTAAGAAGCGCACCATCAATGCTGGAAAGCGTAATACAAACAACGACAAGACCGTCTTGCGAAAGCAGCCGTCTGTCCCGAAGAACGACATTTCCCACATCTCCGATTCCCAGACCGTCCACCATAATGACGCCGCTGGGAACATTTCCGTTAAAGCGAGCGCCGTCTTTTGAAATTTCCAGAACATGTCCTAATTCCGGCATAAAAATATTGCCGTTGTCAAGTCCTAATTTTTCCGCAAGCAGGGCATGCTGCATTAAATGACGGTATTCCCCGTGAACGGGCATAAAATATTTAGGTTTGGTAAGGCTTAAAATCAGTTTCAGCTCTTCCTTGCAGGCGTGGCCTGAAACATGTACGGCATCCAGTGCTTCGTAAATTACAATAACGCCTAAACGATATAAATTATTAATGACCCGGTAAACCATCCGCTCATTTCCGGGAATTGCCGAAGCGGATACGATCACCATATCGCCCTTAGTCAGTTTTACTTTTGTATGATCTCCCGTTGCCAGACGCGAAAGACCGCTCATCGGTTCCCCCTGCGATCCGGTAGTGATAATAACCACTTTTTCCTTTGGCATGCTTTCAGCTTTTTCCGGTGTTATAATGGTTTTCGGGTTGACGTTCAACTCGCCCAACTCTGCTGCTATTTTAGAAACGTTTTCCATACTGCGTCCTAAAAAGCAGACCTTACGACTATATTTTTCTGCATAATCGACAATTTGCTGAATTCTGTGCACATTACTGGCAAAGGTAGCTACGATAATACGTTTATCGATACCCTCATCAAAATATTTTTCAAAGCATTCCCCTACCTTGCTTTCACTCATCGTAAAGCCTTCACGCTCAGCATTGGTACTGTCGGACATCAGCAACAGAACGCCTTTTTCACCATAACGTGCAAAAGAAGCAAGATCGATGACCTCACCGTCAACGGGAGTATAGTCTACTTTAAAATCACCGGTATGTATCACAACTCCGATTGGAGTTGTGATGGCCAAAGCAACAGCTCCGGCAATGGAATGATTGGTTTTTATAAATTCAATGGTAAAACATCCGATTTTTACAATATCCTTAGCCTGAATACAGTTGATTTTTACAAGATTCTGCATCCGGTTTTCCTTCAGTTTGTTTTCAATCAGAGCCTGCGTCAGTTTTGTACAGTAAATCGGGGCATTTACCTGCTTAAATACATAAGGGATTGCTCCGATATGATCTTCGTGTCCATGGGTAATTATAAATCCGCGCAGTTTGTCTGCATTTTTTTCCAAATAGCTTACGTCCGGAATGACCAAATCAATCCCATAAAGATCCTCTTTAGGAAACATAGAACCGCAGTCGACAACAATTATATCATTACCGTACTCAATGGCCGTCATGTTTTTACCGATTTCTTCAATGCCACCGAGTGGTATTACGCGAAGCTTGTTTTTACTTTTCGCCACAAATAGACCTCCTATTTTGTATATTATTTTAATTAAATTATACAACAGTTAGGTAAAATTTGCAAGCAATTAAATTTGTACAAAGTATCGAAGCCTGTCACTTCTCTTTGTTTATACGATCCTTTATAAACTCCTCGGTGATATCGGCAGCGTACTCTTCCCTGGCAAAGCGGCCGTAAGCAGTAAAGGAATAGCCGTTATTTGATGGGATTACTGTAATAAAACCGCCTTTGTACTCTGCCTGAATCCCCGTGCTGTTTTTATCCTTGTTCAAGGCAAAAATTGTTGCACATTTTTCTTGGGGATCACATTCAAAATCCAGTTTTGCAACGATTGTTTCGTTCGGCGCTTCCAAAGCTCTCGAATCCAGAAAATAAGCCAGTGTTTCGGCAAAAAAGGAAGGTTCAAATTCTAAAAGAGCGGCGAAGGAATGAAAACTCTCCAGCTGCTGCATTGTATTTCCCTTATGCTGCATGAGTTTAAGCACTCGCAGGCCATTGGTCTGGGCTAAATTACGGATCTCTTCCGAAGCATAATCCGGCAAAAAGACTTCTTTGCCGTCATAAAAGGCTGTAAGACGTATTTTAAGGCGCATAAAGTCGTCCGTTGATATACGGCTGCCATCAGGGGCAAAAACGCTCTGTACCGTCCCATTTTGTGCAATGACAGCTGCACGGTAAAGCCGATTCAGCGGTGCGGTAAACTCTGATACGCGCCGGGGAACGATATTATGCAGGCGATACGCTTCATTGGTATACAGTTCTATATTGCTTTTGGAAAAAGGGATAGAATTGTTAAGGAAATACTCAAAGTCTCCGTCAAGAGAATGAAGGCGGATCATTTTCCCCCTTTTTAAGGAAAAATCGTTGGTTTTAAAATCAATCTTTTTTTCCTGCTGAGAGGAAATATTCAAACCGTTCTCATCCATCAGGTCGATAAAAAGATTTTCTCCTGCTGTACGGATATATACCGCTTTCATTTTATAGACTGCTGCATAATACCGGCAGGAAGAAATCTGAGAAGAAGAAACGTATACGGTAGAGCCGCACAGACTGTAATAAGAGGATATCAGCATTGCCAAAGAACCTGCCAGCCTCTCCCCGTTGCTGCAAATAAGAATCTTTGCCGCCGGATAAGATGATGCGATCGCTGCTAACGTACTGTGGTCAATTTCATGGTTCCAAAGTCCGGTGATTGTGCCGTTATTCCAAAGCGTATGATGAACAGGATTTCCCGAAGTCTTTTTTCCCTCTACCGTTGCATTTCGTTCGATTTCTATATTATTAAAAACAGAGGCTCCGGTCATCAGCTGCGTGTTGCGGTTTAGAACAACATGAGATCCGACGATATTATTTCCGCCGAAAAGCGTTCTTTCTGCTTTTGTTTTACTGCCCATTACGGCATTTATACAGTCGCTGTCAAGCAGGACAGCTTGATTCCAAAGCACAGCCCGTTCGACGCGGCTGTTTTCAATGATACAGCCGCTGCCGATTACTGCGTACGGTCCTATTGTGCTCTTTCCGGTGATTACGGTGTTTTTACCGATATATACCGGTGAGACGACTTTTACCTCTTCTCCTAAGGAAACATTTTCTTCAAAAACATTTCCCATTTCCCGGCCGAATACCTTTCCTTCCAGTAAATCCCACTGTGCCTGCAGATAGGCTTCCGGTGTTCCGAGATCGCTCCAGTAATCTTCGGTAATGTACCCATACATGTTAGCGTTTTCTTTTAAAAGAAGCGGAAACAGATCATTGCTGAAATCAAAGACCGTACCAGCAGGTATTTTTTCAAGGATCTTTTTTTCTATAATATAAATTCCTGTATTTACGGTATTGGTGATTACATTTTCCCATTGAGGCTTTTCACAAAAAGACGTTACCCGTCCGTCGGTATCGGTTAGAACTACGCCGTATTCCAACGGATTTTCCTGTTTGGAAAGCACAATAGTTACATCGGCATGGATGCTTTTATGATACGTAAGAATTTTGGAAATATCAATATTCGTCAGTGCATCGCCGCTTACAACGATAAACGTATCCTGTATAAAGTTTTCTGCTGCTTTTACGGATCCCGCGGTTCCCAGCGGTGTTTCTTCTTCAAAATATGTTATCTGGGTTCCCCATTTTTCTCCGCCGGAAAAATAATTTTTAATATGCTGCGGAAGAAACTTCAGGGTTACACCGATTTCCTGGATTTCATACCTTTTTAGTAGTTCTATAGTATATTCCATTAAAGGTTTGTTCAGTACGGGAATCATAGGTTTGGGTAATTCCTGAGTGAGCGGTCGCAGCCGGGTCCCGTTGCCGCCGGCTAATATAATTGCCTGCATATAAAAATCTCCTTTTTTGCTTTATATGCAATATTTTTTCCTTAATAAGGTCATTTATGCAAATAAAAATGGATACCGTGCAATCAAATGCTGAATTGAGCATGCTCCAGCATATGGAAAAACATCCTTCCGGCATAGGAAGAGAAAGTTTTCGCTTTTTTGTATCAAAAAACTTTTGAAAAACTTGCGGTTTTGTGATATAATACTTCTGGTGTGTAGCCGATAAAAGGTGTAAGTCCAGCTTGGGACTTACACCTTTTTTATGTTTAAGGAGGTAATTTAGATGAAAGAAAATAACCAGCTCTATCTTGCTACGGAAAAGATAAGCAAGCTAATGGGCAAATACGCTATCCCCTGTATTATTTCCCTCTTGGTCGGTGCGCTTTATAATATTGTCGATCAAATATTTATTGCAAATGCCGCTTATCTGGGTTCCTATGGAAATGCCGCGAATACTGTCGTATTTCCGCTTACGGTTATTGCGTTGGGAATTGCTGTTATGATCGGCGACGGGACTTGTGCCTTTGTTAGTATTTCGCTGGGGGCAGGTAAAAAGGAAGATGCACATAAGAGTATCGGGAATGCAATTTTACTCTGTCTTCTTAGTAGTATTATATTGGCCGCCGTTTATTTTATTTTTAGTGAACCGATATTAACTGCTTTCGGAGGCAAAGTGAATGAACAAACCTTTGCTTATGCCAAAGAATATTTTTTCTGGATTACTCTGGGCATTCCGTTTTATATGTTTGGTCAGGCTGTCAATCCTATTATTCGGTCAGACGGAAGTCCGAAGTTTGCTATGTTTGCCACTCTTGCCGGTGCCGTTACAAATATAATTCTCGATCCTCTTTTTATCTACCCGATGAAAATGGGGATGATGGGTGCTGCTGTTGCAACGGTTATCGGTCAGATACTGACGACTGCGTTATCCCTATGGTATCTCTGCCATATGAAATCCGTAAGGCTCAGTAAAAGGAGTTTCGGCTTTTTCGGAAGCCTCATGAGAAAATTTTTGGCTTTAGGGTTCACTAGTTTCCTTGCACAAATTTCCCTGGTAGTTTCTATGGCAGCTGTACAAAATTTGTGTGCGAAATATGGCGCAGCGGATAAGATTTTCAGCCAAGCGGAATATGCGCAGATTCCGCTTGCCGTGCTGGGAATTGTAATGAAGTTTTTTCAAATCGCGATCTCCGTTGCCATTGGGTTGGCTGCCGGATGTATTCCGATTGCCGGATATAATATCGGAGCAAAACGAAAGGATCGCGCAAAACAGCTTTTTACCTATCTGCTTATAGCAGAAGCGGCAGTTGGGATGGCATCCTTACTGATTGTTGAATGTTTTCCGCATCAGCTGATCGGGATTTTCGGTGCAAAGAATGAGAGCGTATATTATACGGATTTTGCAGTTAAAAGTTTCCGTATTTATCTTTGCATGATGCCGCTGGCTATGCTTAATAAAGGTACGTTTATTTATCTGCAGGCATTGGGAAGGGCTGTTCTTTCCACGGTTATTTCATTGACTAGTGAAATTATTTTCGGTGTGTTTTTGCCGATCGTTATGGCTGCTTTTATGGGATTGGATGGGATATTGTTTTCTTTTCCCGCAGCAGATATTCTAACATTTGTAATCGCCGCAGGTATTATTCGAAAGGTATATAAGGATTTCCGTATTGCAGTATAAGCAAATCGGAATCATGATATTTTTGTAGGAAAGAAGAGCAGAGTATCCCTGAAAGGGATACTCTGCAACTGTTTTGGTTTTATTTTTCGTATAAGGTAACAGCTTGGTTTCCGTCAAATTCATCCGTAGTAACTTTAATGATCTCCTCTAAGCTGGTGGGAACATTTTTGCCGACATAATCCGCCCGGATTGGAAGTTCCCGATGCCCGCGGTCAATCAATACAGCAAGCTGTATGCATTTGGGGCGCCCGATATCCATCAGGCAATCAATTGCGGCACGGACGGTTCTGCCGGTAAAAATAACGTCATCAACCAAAACAATTTTTTTGTCATTGGAATCAAATGTTGGTTTTTCCCGGAGCCCTTCGTTTTTTTGCACAGTGAGATCATCCCGATAAAAAGTGATGTCAAGCTCACCGTATTCCGGTGTTTTTCCTTCCACTGCAGAAATATTCTTTAAAATAGTTTTGGCAAGCGATACACCTCTGCGGCGGATGCCGATAATAAACAGATCTTCGATCCCTTTGTTTCTTTCTATAATTTCATGCGATATCCGTGTTAATGCACGGTTAACGGCATTACGATCCATGATTTCTGCTTTCTTTTTCATTTCGTTGCTTCCTTTTAAACAAAATAATTAGAATAACAATGGCTGCGGTTAATAGGAAAATACCTGCGAGCAGCCAAAGATATCCCTTGGCATTATTGCTGTGTATGAGTATTTCATTTTCAGCTGCTCCATCCGTTTCGGAAATATTTGCGGTTGCCTCCTCTTCTTCCGTATCGGAATCAGGTAGGGGCTCTTTTTGATCGGAAGTACCGGGAACAGCAGATACAGTCGTCGGGCTCGCCTCCGGAATATCTGACGGATAAGTACCGTAGTATCTTAAAATATCTGTATTTCCATTCGGATTTAATATATTATGCAGAGCATCGATGCGTGAAGTATCCAGGCGGCAGCGTCCGTTTTCGATAACCGCATCTCCTTCTTTATCAAAACACAGGGTAGGAATTATGAAAGAGCCCTGCAGATTCTTATTCCAGGCGTCAATTAAAATGCATCCTGGAATTGCAGAAGTTTGGGAACAAAAGCGAAGTGCCTCTTCAACGCTTTGGGCAATCTTCTGTGCTGGAAAGGGATTCTTTTTGCTTTCTCCGCAGCATACCATAGGCACAATATTTTTTGTATAAGAAAGAGCATTTTGCCAATCCTGTGAATTTCCTGCAGGCGCAATGGCATCAATTCCTTTGGCGTGCGCCTGAACATTGTTTTGGGAAATCAGAATAATATACGGTGCTGCTGTATTTTGTTCTGAACATCGTTTTAACAGCAGTTCAAGCGTTTCATATGCGTCGTCTTCAAGAAAGAGTATGGGTCTTTGCGCAAGTTTGAAATAACAATCCAGAGAAAAATAGTCTGTCATTTCTTGGATCTCTTCTGCGGACAACGTTTTGTCTAAAACAAAACAGAGCTTTACAGCAGAGGAGCGCGTACTTGTACGGTGTGCCTGATAAGCACCGCTGTCTTTTAACCAATAATAGGCCCAGAAGTCAATTCCGGCATATTCGGCAAAAGCGATTTCCACATCAATAATTTCCTTATAATGGCCGAAACGGACGGTGTCCTGCACCGCTGTATGAAATGGCAGCAGAGAGCGATATCGCAGAGGCCAAAGTTCTGCGGCGGCAGCCTGTGCTTCTTTGCAGGAATCATCCCAAATGTCCCGGCGCAGGGCACCTGTTTGCACCTCTGCAAAGCTTAGCGTTTCCGGTGCTTTAGAAGCGGAAGGAATGTCTGCCGGGGAAAATGAAAGAGAAAAGTCGTCAACCAATAAATTGGGATATTCATTTTTTGTACAGTTTTCAAGATATAGGCACGCCTGAAGAATCGTCCCCTGCCATAAAATATTTGTACTGCCTGTACAAAGGGTGAAACGTTCGTTTGTAATTTTAATATCTGAACCCGAATAAATGAATTCGTTTTTATCCGTAACAATTTTGACAACTGCACGAAATTTTGAAAAATCAAAAGCCCGGTCATCCAGTTTTGCGGCAACCGAGAAACAATAATATTGCATACCGTTTTGTTCAAGTACGGATTTAATATCATATTGGATGCATATGTTTTTATTGGTGCGTGCAAACAAATACGCACAATGCGTTCCTGAAGATGCTGTATTTTCGGTAAGCTCATACTGACCTTCCGCTTCCGTGTGGATAAAATACTCCATTCCCTGCTCAAAACTACCATTTTCCAATAATTCTGCAGAGGCAGAAATCGGTATTATAATACACGATAAGTATATGAAAAGTATTAAAAAAACAGCCTTTTTCAATATTTCTTCCTCCTATATGTCTAATATTGTAACATTATGTCGAAAACAAGTCAATTATTAGTACAAATAATTCATATTTACTTAAAGGCTGTAAAGTGCTATACTTATAAAGAGGAGAGGATTATGGAGAATACAGTGATACAGCTTTCTGCGGGAGAATTGGCTGAATATTGCTTTCCTGAAGGGTCCTTAGGAGCCATGCCGTCGATAGACAGAATGCTTCAAGGAACTGCTGCCCATAAAAAGCTGCAAAATATTTACAGTGAAAATGAAAATATCAGATATCAAAGAGAAGTTCCTTTAGAAAATGTTGTAGAATATGATGGTTTTTCTTTAAAAATTCAAGGTCGTGCTGATGGTATTTTTTTTGATAAAAAGGATTATTTTATTCATGAAATAAAATCTACTTATTGTAAGGCCTCCTCTATTCATATGCCTTTAAAAGCGGCTCATAAAGCGCAAATGATGATTTATGCCTATATTTATGCCAAGGAACATTCCCTGCCTTATATTCAAGGCAGGTTGAGTTATTTTTGCCTTCTGGAGGAAAAGATTGTTGATTTTGAATATCGCTTTTCCTTTGAAAATCTACAAAAATTTTTCTATGAGCTGACGGACGAGTATTCTCGGGTTGTGTCACGGCGGTTGCAGGCATACCGTGATTTTTTATGCAGCGCACGGACTTTGCACTTTCCTTTTCCGCACTTCCGAAAAGGTCAAAGAGAAGGCGCAGCACAAATATATTCGGCGATCAAACAAAATAAAAATCTCTTTTTGCAGGCTCCAACAGGCAGCGGAAAAACGATGATGGCGCTTTTTCCGGCGATAAAGAATATGGCGCAGGGCGACATTGAAAAAATTTTTTGCCTCAGCGCAAAAAATCAAACAATGCAGGTCAATGAGCAGGCACTGAATCTTTTGCGAAAGCAGGGATTAAAAATTAAAAGCTGCGTTATTACAGCAAAAAGCAAGGCCTGCTTGATGGAAGATCAGGACTGTTCTCCTGAAAAATGTCCGTATTCTCAAGATTTTTATAAAAAATTGCATGGTGCTTTGCCGGAAATCTTAGAACAGGATGATTTTTGTTTTGATACAATTGCTGCTGCTGCAAAAAAATATGAAATCTGCCCGTATGAACTTTCTCTCGAGCTTTCCTTGGAGGCACAGGTCATTCTTGCAGACTATAACTATCTGTTTGATCCTATGGTATATTTGCGCCGTTATTTTGAACAGTCCGGCCCGTATGCCTTTTTAATCGATGAAGCGCATAATTTAATCGAACGCGGCCGTGATATGTACTCTTCTTCGCTTTCCAAGAATCGGATCCGTGCGATAAAAAAGCTGCTGCCCAAGGAGAGCAGGTTATATCGGCGGTTAACACAGTTATCTACTGAGCTGAATAAGCTTTTTAAAAATACTGAAGCAGAGGCGCCTATAGCGCTTGAAGCTGTTAAAAAAATTAATTTTAAAATTCTTGCCGTTCAGGAAACTGCAGGAGAATTTCTGCAGACACAGCCGCTTCCGGGAGAGGTGACCTTATTTCTTAAAGATGCGTTTCGGTTTCAAATGCTGTTTGCTTTCTTTCATGAAGATAACTTTGCTCTTTATCATCAAGATGGAGAGACGGTTGTTCTGCAGTGCCTTGATCCCGCTCCTTATTTGGAGGAAAGTATTGCAAAGGGCTGTTCAGCTATTCTTTATTCGGCTACGCTGATTCCCTATGAATTTTATAAAAATAGTTTGCTGCCCCAAAAAATCGCTTATGGGTTTTCGGTGCCCTACCCTTTTTATGCCGGCAGGCTGATGGTTCTTGCCGATTACAGTGTGGATACACGCTATACGGTACGGGAGCAATTTTACGGTATTATTGCACAAAAAATAAAAAGATGCCGTGAAAATGCGGTGGGAAATTTAATCGTTTACTTTCCCTCTTTTCAATTTATGCATGCGGTAGCACAATACATGCAAATTCCGATTCTTATGCAGGAAAGCGATTCTACCGCAGAGGAACGTGCCGCTTTTACGGAGCAGCTCCTTCAGGGAAACGCGAATTTGGCTTTTGCCGTAATGGGAAGCCATTTTAGTGAAGGCATCGATCTTCGGGGAATCCGTGGAATTATTATTGTAGGAGTAGCCCTGCCGCAGTATAATTTTTCCCGGGAGAGAATCCGTATTTATTTTGATAAGCAGTATCAAAAAGGCTTTGAATACGCTTATGTATATCCGGGAATCAATAAAGTCTGCCAGGCAGCCGGTAGACTGATCAGAACAGAAGAAGATGCGGGATTTATCCTGCTGATGGATCGGCGTTTTAAAAATTACAAACATTTACTGCCGCCGTATTGGCAAATAACCGAAACAGAAAATGAAGAAGAGATCTATCAGCATATTACGGCTTTTGATCGAATGTTTCATCAATAATACCGCCGCCAAGACAAATGTCATGATCATACAGAACCACAGATTGCCCCGGCGTTACAGCCCGCTGGGCAGTTTTGTGGATCAGCAGCATTTTATCTTCATGGATTTCTACATGCACCTGCTGGTCTGGCTGACGGTATCTGAACTTTGCGGTACAATCGAAACTTTTTGCCGGTGCTTCGCCTGCAATAAAAGAGAGCTGTGAAGCAACAGAGGAGGCGGAATACAGCAATGGATGTTCTCCCTGTGCGGCATAAAGAATATTATGAGGAATATCCTTTTTAACAACAAACCATGGCTGGCCGCTGCTGTTTTTATTTCCGCCGATCCCAAGGCCATGCCGCTGTCCCAGCGTATAATACATAGCGCCGCTGTGCGTACCGATTTTTTTTCCGTCAAGGGAAAGAATATCTCCGTTTTGTGCCGGTAAAAAACCGGATAAAAATTCTCGAAAACGGCGTTCACCGATAAAACAGATTCCTGTGGAATCTTTCTTTTTCCAATTGCTTAATCCTGCACGCTGCGCTATTTGACGCAGTTCTGTTTTTTTTATATTGCCTATGGGAAACTTTACTGGACGCAGCTGTTCCTGATTCAGAGCGTACAAAAAATACGTTTGGTCTTTGCTTTCATCTGCTGCCCGTAAAAGCGTCATTAAGCCATTTTGTTCTTCAAGCCGGGCATAATGTCCCGTAGCGATATATTCCGCGTTGATAGATAGTGCAAAATTCAAAAAAGAATTAAATTTTATCTCTTTATTACATAAGATATCCGGGTTTGGTGTTCTGCCGGCAGCATATTCATCAAGGAAGATTTTAAAAACTCTGTCCCAGTATTCTTTTGAAAAATTAACGGAGTAATACGGAATGCCTATTGTATCGCAAACGGCCCGTACATCGTCATAATCCTGTTGGGCAGAACATTGTCCGTTTTGATCTTCCTCCCAGTTTTTCATAAAAATTCCTACACAGTCATATCCTTGCTGTTTTAAAAGGTACGCCGCAACGGAAGAATCAACGCCTCCGGACATTCCGATTACAATTCTCATAATACTCCTTATAAAAAAGCCCCGAAAGATATTTTCGGGGCCTTATCTTATTCTTTATTTTTCGTCTTTTTTTCTTTTTTCTTTAAGGCCTTTTTGCCGTCCGTTTCTGTGGATTCTTTATTGAGCTTTTCACGTTCGGCTTTGATACGGGCTTCCGCCTTTTCTGCTTTTCTTTGTTCTTTATAGTCTTCGCCGTAGAGATGTACCTGCTCTGCAACATATTCTGCGTGACAGCGGATGAAATCAAAAATTGCAAAGAAAAGAATCAATACACCTAACACCATTAATATATACATACCGGGTTCTATAACAAAATGGTTTTGACTGTAGAACATTGTATAATCAAGAATCGGCATGACAATCAGCAGCAAACCCAATAAGCAGCCAGTAATGGTTTGAATAATACGAAGTTTATTCGGAATGACAAAGCTGAACAGGGTGGAAATCAGCGCCAGAATCATCAGCAAGAACATCCAAGCATCACCGCTGTACAGCGTCATAGTACCGCCGGCCTCGCTTGTTGCCTTTGCCGAGAGAATCCCCATACCGAACTCCCCTACCGTCGGAAGCGTACTCCGAATATCGTCACGATAAATTTCCAGCGTATACATATCCAACGGATAATATACAATCGAAGATTGGCCCTCTTCTTGCGTGGCAGTGCTCATAGGATTGGTTTCTGATTTTAAGGTAATCGCGGTGTAATACTGTAGTCTTTCTCCGCGCTTTACAGGAAGGCTTCGCGCTTCCTTGATGCTTTCTGCAAAGCCGGTAAGCCGGTTATCATAGATCGTCCAAACATTTTTGGTATCAATAACGCGTGCAAAGTCAAAAGAATCATTATCGGGTACAGTGATCGTAATCTTTTTTTCCACCTTGTTTACGGTTACTGACGTATTCGATTCTGTACTTTTGTTTAAAACAACGGTATATACGCTCAACGGTATAAAATCAAGGGCTTTTTTCCCCGTCTCGGCATTAGTGGTATATCCATAGGCAAAGAACTGAATCCAATATGTAGTTTCCGTGCCAGGGGTACCGGGCGTAGGCAATGCGGTAGGCTCTACTGTCTGTGTAAGCGCTTCATCGTTGTAAATCAAAAACGGCTGTCCGTTACTGAATTCGGAAATGATATTGACCGTTTCAGCATCTTTACCGATATTAATTCTAAGTGTTTGTTCGTTTACATCGACATCATGAACAGCCTCTACTGCAGGTATTTGGAAATAAGGAACAAAGACGCATATAATTGCTGCAAAAGAAAGAACAGCAAGAATGATTCTGGTGAAAAAGCTGTTCATATGTAGTAACTTGTTCATAGGAAACCCCCTCATAAATATAACATAACAATTATACCCTTTTCCGCAGCAATAGTCAATACTAAAAGTAAAAAATATGACTTATTTTTTCATTTCGGCCGAAGAGTTTACAATTTAGCAAAAAGTATTTACAGTGCTTTTTGTACGAGAAAATCCCTTATACATAAAAGAAAAAATCCCCTTATACCCGGAAAAAAACGGTGTATGCAGGGGAAATTTTTTACCTTTGATTACTGAATTTCTTTTACTTTTGCTGCCTTGCCGATTCGGTCCCGCAGATAATAAAGCTTAGCTCTGCGCACACGGCCGCGGCGAACGATGGTTATACTGCCCAGCCTGGGAGAATGTACCGGAAAGGTACGCTCAATACCAACGCCGTAAGCTACTCTGCGTACGGTAAAAGTTTCACGGGTGCTGCCGTTTTTGCGGGCAATTACAGTTCCCTCAAAGGCCTGCAGCCTTTCACGGGTTCCTTCAACAACCTTCACCATTACCCTTACGGTATCGCCAATTTTAAAATCGGGAATATCGCTGCGAAGCTGCTCTGCTTCAATCGCTCTGATCAGTTCCATTGTATTTCTCCTTTTCCCTCATAGGTGTTCATTAACTCGAAAAAACGGCCAAGCGGACCACCCGTAATTATCAATCTATAATACTATAGCATAACAACTTTTTTTTAGCAAGTATTTTTTTCTTCGGTTTGAATTTTTTCTATTATTTTTTTATCTTCTTCCGAAAGCGGCGCGTTTATAAGCAAATCCGGCCGCTTTTTTAAAGTAACGCGCAACTGCATCTCTCTCTGCCATGCCGCTATATGGGCGTGATTTCCGTTTAACAGCACTTCCGGAACGCGCATCCCTTTGAAATCGGCCGGACGTGTGTACTGAGGTGCCTCTAAAAGGCCGTCGGAAAAGCTGTCTTCCCAGGCACTGTCCACACTGCCTAAAACGCCGTCTACAAAGCGCGCGGTAGCATCGATTACTACCAGCGCGGCAAGCTCTCCGCCAGTAAGCACATAATCGCCGATCGAAAGTTCCCGGTCAATCAAACAGTCAAGCACCCGCTGATCAACGCCTTCATAATGTCCGCAAAGCAGAATCAAGTGTTTCTCCCGTGCCAGTTCTTTTGCGGTCTGCGATGAAAAAACCTGGCCTTGCGGCGAAAGATAAATACTCAGGCTCTCGTTTGTTTTTACATGTTCAAAAGCGGAAAAGATCGGCTGGGCCATCATCAGCATTCCAACGCCGCCGCCAAAGGGATAGTCATCGGTATTATGATGCTTATTTTCGCTGAAATCACGAATATTAATTAGCTCAATTTCCAAAATACCGTTTTTAACGGCTCGGCCTAAGATGCTGCTTTCCAGCATTGGACGCAGCATTTCGGGAAAAATCGTTAAAACACTAATTTTCATATACTGCTACCTCTTGCAGCATATCTTCCTTTACGGTTACTGTTTTCTTGTGGATATTTACATCCAAAACAAAACTTTTAACTGCAGGAATTAGAAGTTCTTCCTGCATATCATTTTTTACTACATATACGTCGTTTGCGCCCGGCTGCAGTACCTCGGTAATTCTGCCAAGTGCGTGTCCGGTATCAGTGACAACGCAGCAACCGATTAAATCAAAAATAAAATATCTTCCTTCGGGCAGTTTAATCGCATGTTCCCGGTCTACACAAAGATATTTTCCGCGTATCAGCTCCGCTTCGTCGCGGGTATAAATTTTTTCAAGCAGTAAAAAGGCGCAATCGTCGCCAAGACGGGCGCCCTTTACGTTGTACTTGAGATACGTATTTTTCTCTTCTACAAAAACGTATTTTAAATCTAAAAAACGTTCTAAGCTGTCGGAAAGAGAAAGAACTTTAATTTCTCCGCGGATACCCTGGGGCTTGGCTGCTATGCCAATTCTAATATACTCCATCAGAGGATATCCACGATAACGCGTTTTGCTTCCTTTGCAGAAGCAGCTTTTACAACCGTACGCATAGCGCGAGCGATTCTTCCCTGCTTTCCGATGATTTTACCCATATCCTCCGGGGCAACACGTACTTCGATAACCGTAGCATCGTCTCGCTCCAC
>ERZ1673696.1734-NODE-1734-length-17123-cov-4.738341_pt1 | contig 17123 bp, 10 predicted proteins | sample MGYA00580226_ERZ1673696 | MGnify/ENA primary metagenome ERZ1673696 (study PRJEB41218, sample SAMN15661743) | gut metagenome | host: Homo sapiens | place: Canada: London | collected 2015-08-20/2019-03-30 | study: EMG produced TPA metagenomics assembly of... | reverse complement strand
AGCCTTTACCACCTTGCAGACCATCCCAAAAATTCAGATAAGGATCATCTAGTTTTTGAAAACCACGTTGTAGATAAGAAGATGTAAACGTTGGAAATACATGTGATGCTATCGGATAGAACTGCCATGTCTCGTCACCACCGTTAATCGCCGGGTCATTAAATAAATCCCCCCACTGCGGGCGATAACTATAACAAGTATATAAAAACTTTTCGGCTGCAGTTCGATTCGTAAAAGCTGACTCAACCGTTGCTACGTTATCCGGTACTAAATCCAGATAACCGTCACACGAGGTAAATACCTGTATTAATGCTGTAAACATTAATATTTTATAGAATGCTTTCATGTAAACTAATTTATTGATTAATAGAATCAAATAAGACAAAACTCGTTACAACTCTCATTAGAAGGAAATCTGAGCTCCCAAATTGAATACACGCTGAACCGGATATCCTAAACCATTTCCACCCATTTCAGGATCCCACAATTTGAAAGGACTAAATGTAAGCAGGTTCGTGCCGCTGAAATAGATACGAAAGTTCTTTACAAAGACTTTTTTAAGTACATTGGTCGGAACTGTATATCCGAACTCCAATGATTTCAAACGCAAGAATGAACCATTGCGCATAAACCAGGTAGACGGTTTCTGATTATTCTCTACAGCTTCATAAGATAAACGTGGCCACAAAGCATACAGGTTACGATTATCTTCAGACCAGTGATCATCTGCATACGCTTTTAACAAAGCATTCTGTCCGTTGAGGAAAGGTAGAGTTCCGTTATCCGTTGATGTGTCGATCCAGAATGATTCCCGAGCCAATCCCTGGAAGAAGAAAGATAAATCCCATTGTTTGTATCCTCCGGACAGACCGAAACCATAAACAATTTCCGGACTGGTTGGATAACCCATCGGTACCATATCCAATTCGGTAATCTTACCATCGTTATTGATATCTTTATATTTGATATCACCGGCCATATAATTACCAAACTGACTCGGCGAATTACGGATATCTTCTTCATCTGCAAACAAACGTTCAGCCACATAACCGAAATTCTGATTCAGGGAAGTCCCCAGTTTCGACTTCCAAGGCGTTGCACTGTAATCCGGCTCTTCGTAAGCAGTAAACTCACTGGTTGCATAAGTGAAATTAGCCATCCCCGTCAACCAGGCATCATTATTAATCATATGGTTATAGTTCAACGACAGGTCGATACCACTACTTTTAGCTTTTCCCACATTAGCCATTACATCAGCCTGAAGCCCCATAGTTGTAGGAATAGAAGCACGTGACATTAAAATATTCCAACGGGATTCCATAAAATAATCCACCTGCAATTCCAATTTATCAAATAGTCCTAACTCTACACCCAGATTTGTTTTCCGGGCAGTCTCCCAGGTTATATCCTCGTTCGGGTAACGAGAGATCGAAACACCATTCAACGTACGTCCTCCAAAATTTCCATAAGTACCGAACGACGATTGCTTACCATCGCTATTCATATTAACTTCCGAAATATAGAAAAAACGATCTTCAGGTCTGCCAATCGCATCGTTACCGGATAACCCATGAGTAACTTTCAGTTTCAATTTATTAATCGTTTTCTTCAAATCGTCATTCCAGAACGCTTCACTAGAAACAAGCCAACCAAGTCCCATTGAAGGGAAGAAACCAAAACGTTCCTTTCTGGCAAAACGTTCGGAACCGTTATAACCGAAGTTTGCTTCAAGGAAGTAACGCGAATCATAAGCATAAGTAGCACGACCGGCAAAGTTCACATTGCGTGAAGGTAATGAAAGTTGTAATGTATTGGCGTCGGAAGTCAGGGATTGACGAAGTGTGAAAACCAACATAGCACCGACAGCATGCTTTTCATTATAAGTTTGATTCCAGTTAGTAGCCGTTTCAAAATAAGTTGTAGAACTAACTACTTTATTACCGGGAACAAAGTCTAATGTTTCACGTCCATCCTGTTCGTTAAGGGGGGCCAAAATATAGGTATCCTCCAACTTATTATAGGAACCTATTCTATAGAAGAATGGTACATATTGACGAGATACATCAAAATAACCATATCGATTTGTATTGAACATAGCACGAAGAGACAATCCTTCTGTGATAAAATCCAAATTCTGCTTCAATTCGAACTGAGCCGCCATCTGAGATGTTTGCGTATCTTTATATCCTTTCAACATATCTGCATACGGGTTATTATACTGTCCCTTGTCTGCATTACCGAATAATATATGTTTGGTATACTGATTTGCTTCATCAGCCGGATAAGAAGGGGCGAACAAAACAGGGTTAGTCCGCATTACTTTCGCGAACAGCTGATCGCCACCATCTATCGGTCCGGTATAGTCATCAAATGCACCGCTCAAACGAACGACAGCTTCTGTCGTTTTGGTAACATTGATATTTACATTGGCACGAAGCATATATCGTTTCAAGTTGATATTATTATTGAAACTGCTCTTTTTATCGACATTCAATACGCCCTTATCCGAAATATAACTGCCGGCAATGTAATAACGAGCGACTTTACCACCACCACTTACGTTAAAGTTGGCACGGTAATTGAATGTATTATTCTTGAATAGTTCGTTATACCAGTCCGTAGCCGGATAAACGTACGGATTCACACCGGCAATCGTATTATCTATCTTCTGTTGCGAATAAGGTAGTGCCCCCATCGGGTTACGTGTCAAAACGGCTTCATTATGAAGACGCATATAGGTTATCGGATCGGCCAGCTCCACCATTTTTGTCGGTTGCGACATAGAACCTTCCAACCGGATACTTACTTGGGCGGCCCCTTCCGCTCCTTCTTTCGTCGTTACCAAAATAACACCGTTAGCACCACGAGACCCATAAAGGGCTGTTGCTGTGGCATCCTTCATAATAGAAAAAGAAGCGATATCATCCGGCTGAATGCGGGATAATTCCGTGGTAGTAACCTCATTGTTATCAATAAGAATAAGAGGATCTTTTTTATAACCGAAAGTAGTCACACCACGAATAAAAAATTCAGCATTGTCTTTTCCCGGTTCGCCACTTCGTTGATAGGCAATCACTCCGGACAGACGTCCGGCCATTGCCGTAGTCAGGTTGCTGGAAGGAACTTTTAATTCCGATGGATTCAAGGTTGTAATAGATCCGATAACACTTTCCTTCTTTTGTTTGGCAAAAGCAACGACAGTCACTTCCTCCAGTTCATCCGTTTTGGGTTTCATCGTAATTACAAGATCCTTCTTATCCTTGACCGTTACAATCTGATCTTCCATACCCAGATAAGAGACAGTCAGTTTCTCACCAACCGAAACACTGATCACAAATGATCCGTCGATATCTGTGGCAACACCTCTTGTGCCACCAACGAGAACTATATTTGCACCGGGAAGAGGCTCTCCCATATCATCAATTACTTTTCCTTTTAAATTGAAGGTTGCCTGACTCTGATTCGGAATAATCCTACTTGAAGCTGATTTGCCCCTATCTACTCCTACATTAACCGACGCAAAAGATATTGTATAACTAAAAACACATAGAATAGTTAGGGATACAGCTTTTCCTTTTATATTACTGCATATAGATTTATTCATTATATTGATATTAAGTTTAACAATTAAATATGTTAATTACTGATACTATTGAATAGGTTCATTTTATGTCTTCATAAGCTATTTCATTTATGTTACTGACTATTAGTTCTTGTGGAACTATGTTAATATCAGAAACACAAAAAAGAAGACATACATTGTATATCAATACATTAACAATTTAACACATAGTTAACACAAAAAGATTCCGTGGATTACATATCTGTTTTCAAGATGACTTTCGAAACTTATTTAGGGATAGTGCCAGTTTTATTATATTAAATATCATTTTTGTAACTTGTGATTTTTATTTAATACGGATATTTGTAACAATTAACAATCCGGATTAAATTAACATAGTTCCACAAGGACTGAGGATACCTTTAAACAACAAATATGAAATTGTGAAAAAATATGGCAAAAGAGAAACCTGCCATATCTGTAAATAGATTACATTGTAAAGAGATGAACCTTTCTTTTATAACGGGAGAGTAACTTTTCCCCTCTCGAGAGGGGGAAGGAGGTGTGTTAAAGCAAGTTACAAACTATCGACAAACTTCCCCAAAAAGTACCTATCTTTTAAAATGTAAAGTCCCTACTTTTGATTACAAAACTAGGGACTTTTGATTTCAAAACATATATGTTTTTACAGAGGATGAACTATAGCTTCTTATTCCTCCAATTACCTTTCCACAAATAGAAGAAGGCAATAAACAGCATCCCATTATAAACATGTTCCGTTGTCCAGCAAACCGCTACATCGGCATGTAACCAGACACCGACCAGGAACGTATAGGATACATAGACTAAAATACTTGCCATATCGATCCATAATGCAACCTGTGTGTTCCCTGTTCCCGAAACGCTGAAGAAATAAATAAAAGCAGGAACCGCCAATATATAGGAAGAAAGCATGACCCAAAGGGACGGAACAGAACTTTGTATCAAGTCCGGATTATCCGTATAAATACGCAGTACCAAATCCGGAAATAAAGCGATCAATATCCCTAACGGCAACACAAAAAAGTAACAAAGCCTTATCATCCGCCCGCACAATCCCATCACCTGGTCCGACTTGCCGGAACCGATCAGGTTACTCACCAGTGAACTCGACGTGGAAGCAAACGCATTGACAAACATAAACAGGAAAGACGAAATACTCCGTACTACATTCGTGATAGCCAGCGGACGTTCCCCCTGATGCTCCATCACTACAAAAAAGATAAACCAACCGATAAACGCGATACCATGTTGCACCATTATCCAGATCGATACATTCAATATTTGTTTCAACATCCGGAAATCAATTCCGGTAAAACTAAACATTCCATACTTCTTATAATCGATCTTCTTCCAGGTATAAATGATAAAGAACAACACCGACACCGCCTCAGAAATAGAAGAAGCGATCGCCGCCCCGGCAATCCCTAAAGCCGGGAAACCGAACTTACCGAATATCAGGATATAATTCAGCACCACATTCGTCAGCACCATCACGACAGAGTTGGCCGTCAGTATCTTAGTCTTGGTGATACCGACATAAAACGCCCTGAACATCACCGCTATGAACGAGAAGAAGAACCCATAGACACGCCAATCGATATAACTCATGGTCGCCTGGTAAACCTCATCCGAGCCGATCAGCTTCCGAAGAATCACCGGTGAATAGAAATGGGAAACCGTAAATAAGGTGGCAGCAAGTAATAACAGGAAAAGTGCTCCCTGCATGAAAACCGGTCCGATCCGGGTATAATCCTGTGCTCCGTTGCGCCGGGCAATCAGGACCTGTGCTCCGACACTAAAACCGAATCCCAGCATATAAATAACCAGATAATAAACTCCCGCCAGTGCCGAAGCTCCCAGCTCAACCTCTCCTACCCGGCCCAGATAAGCCGTATCGGTCAACCCGATCATATGCTCCATCAGCAAACTGATGAGTACAGGATAGGTAATCTGCCAAATTTGTTTATTCGTAAATTGCATAATGGATATTCAAAAAGGGATGCAAAGGTAGTAATAAGAAGTTTTCCATACAATATAACCGTTAATTATCCGTTTATCATTTTGTCACTACTATACCATCTAATTCGGATTACTATACCGGATATTTGAAAATAGTATACCGGGTAATATTTTTTAACGTATTAAAAAGACAGAGAAATCAGTCAATACATAACATAAAGACAAAAACGATGAACTTCAAAATACTTCTGACATTCCTTATGACCATCGGCTTTTGCAGCTGTAACGGACAAAATACAAATGCAAACAATATCACGACAGCCACTCCGATGCCGATCAACCGGTTCGACAAAGCATTGTTCCAGCTAATAAACTCCGACGATACGACGCTCAACCAACAGCTATTGAACCAATATCCGCTGATGACAGAGATTCTGGGTAAAGGTATCCTGAATATGCAATCGCCGGAAATGCCCGGCTTTTTCAATAAACTGGAAAACTTTTATTCCGAACCAACCCTGAAAAATCTTTATGCGGATGCAATCAAAAAATATGATTCGGTCACAGAGACAGAGCAATCGCTCGGCAACGCATTCGCCTGGATACAGGATAAATTCCCGACTATGCAAATTCCGGCTTTGTACATGCACGTTTCCGGATTCAACCAGAACGTATTGGTCGGCGACAGTCTGTTATCACTCTCCATCGACAAATATATGGGAGAAGATTATCCGTTGTATCAGGACTTTTTCTATGACTATCAACGCCGTAAGATGCAACCCTCACATGTGGTTCCCGATTACATCGCCGGCTGGCTGATGTCCGAATACCCATTTAACGGCAATGAAAATGTATTGCTCGACCGGATGATCTATGAAGGCAAAATAAAATACCTGGTTTTATCAGCATTACCGGAGATGACTCCGGCCGCTTTGTTCGGTTATACAGACGAGGCCTGGGAATGGTGCAAAAATAACGAAGCCAATATATGGAAAGCCATTGTCGAACGGAAACATTTATATACACCGGACCAGATGAACACCATGAAATATTTCGAAGACATGCCTGCCCAATTCCTGACAAGCGATGCTCCCGGAAATATCGGCAGCTGGGTCGGACTGCAAATCATCGAACAGTACATAAAAGAAACAAATACAACTCCCGAAGCATTGATGAAAAACGATAATGCACAGGAAATACTGGCTGCATCGAAATACAAGGGAGGATAAATATATAACCGACGAATCTACTATATTCAACCGAATTACTTATATTTGCACAGAACTGTTAAATACACATCCGGATGAAAAATACGAAAGAACTTGTATTAGCTAAAATTAAAGAGACACTTCTTCAAGTGGCTCCCGGTGCCAAAGTAATTCTTTTCGGTTCACGAGCCAGGAATGATGCCCGTTCAGACTCCGATTGGGACATCCTTATATTAGTCGACAAAAACAAATTGGACCCAGACGATTTCGACCGTATCTCTTATCCTTTGTACGAACTAGGTTGGAAAATTAACGAAATGATAAGTCCCAAACTTTATACGATTAACGACTGGCTGAAACGCAGCTTCACTCCGTTTTATAAAAATGTAGAAAAAGAAGGGATTGTGTTATGACTGTTTGAAATGAGACAATCCGGCGATTATGACGATCTTTATGATCTGACTGCCGACGATGTAGAACGATATATCGAACCAATCCGTGAATTTCTGAAGTCACTCGAAAAGCTGATAAAGACTGCCTAAAAAAAAACCGCCCTATCCTCGCGGACAAGACGGATAACCTAATCTAACTTAATTCTAATACCATGAAAAACACTATATCTTAATAACAGGAGTTGATGAAAAAAGTTCAACTGACCTGTTTATTTTAATTTCTTTCACAAAATAAAGATCGTGTGAGACCAACAACACGGTACCTTTATAGTCCCTGATTGCTGTTGTTATTATATTAACACTCTGAATATCCAAATTGTTCGTCGGTTCATCCAAAACAAAGATATCCGGCGTACTATTACTGACCATCAGACAGCAGATAGCCAACCGCATTTTCTCTCCACCGCTTAATTTTGAACAACATTTATCCCAGGTCCCGACCGGGAAAAGGAAACGGCTCAAAATCATTTTTAACTCATGTTCAGGTTTGGCAAACAGATTATACTTCTCTAATTGCTCAAACACAGTCAGGTTAGGCAACACAATCGAATATTCCTGATCGATATAAACATACTTGAAATCGGCACGATCAACAGAGCCTTCTACAGGTTGCAGTTCTCCCAGGATCAGCTTCAGCAAGGTTGTCTTTCCTGAACCATTGTTACCGCCGAACCGGATACGGTCGCCACTTCTGATCTGCAAGTTTAGTGGTTCGGACCATAAACGGTTCACGCCATAGCCAAAGTTCATATCTTTAACAGTCACCAATATTTTACCGGTATGGAGATTCGGTGAATTAAAATCCGTTTTCATCTGCCGCATATCCGGCAAAGCGGTCTGGATATCCGTAATGGAGGAACTGAGCGAACTCATTTTCTCATCATGCACATCCTTCAACTTAACCGCACTCTGTTCTGCGTGCTGTTTCATAGCCCCCATCATTATACGGGGAATACCTTTCTTTATGGCTGCTTTCTCTCCTCTTACACTCGATTTATTTTTTCTTTCAAGCGCCTCCCTGGCTATTTTCTTTGCCTGGCGCAACTCTTTTTCTTTTTCACTCAACTGATTCTGCAAGGCTGCCAGTGCGATCTCTTTCTGCTCCTTATAAAAATCGTAATTGCCACCGTACAATGTGATCTTACTTCTGTCGAGTTCACAAGTGTAAGGCAACAAATTAAGCAATGTTCTGTCATGGCTCACAATAAGGATAGTGGCACGGCTCGACCTGATAAAGTCATAGAGTTTGTCCCTGCTTCCGGTATCCAGATGATTGGTCGGTTCGTCCATCAGGATAATTTCAGGGGAATGTATCTGTATGCCCGACAAATATACTTTTGTCTTTTCGCCACCACTCAGCGTATTCATCGTCTGGTCCAGCCGGATATGCTCCAATCCCCAAAAAGAAAGAGCGGCCAGGCTTCGTTCTTCGATATTCCAGTCATCATCCAGAATCGTAAAGTTCTCTACCGAGGCATCTCCGGCAATGATAGCATGCAATGCCTTGATTTTAGCCTCAACCTGCAAGGCCTGCACTACGGTCAATTCATCGTATTGCCCGAAATGCTGGGGCACATAATAGGGTTTGGAGGAACAAACGACTTCACCCGAGGAGGGCTTCAGGCTACCTTCCATAATCCGCAATAAGGTAGATTTGCCGGACCCGTTATTTCCGACCAATGAAACTTGTTCTCCTTTATTTACCGTCAAACTGATATCTCTGAATAGTGGTTCTTTATCCGCATGGATATAGCAAAGCTGTTGTACTGATATGCACATAGTCTATCTGCTTTAAAAATGTTAGAAACTAAAATTTGGAAATAAAAAAAGCGCTAGGAATAAGCGCATGAAATAGCCGGGATGGTTATACAGAAATCGGTTCAACAGAGATTGAACCTTTTAAATTATATGTTCTGAAACCGGCTTACTTAGATATTTTCATCGGAGGTATTTATAATGTGATGGGGCAAAGATAGGTATTTCCCGGAATAAACACACAAATATTTGACTAAAAAATGAACAGGCATCGGCTAAGCAACGGATAACTACCCATCCGGTCACGGGTAGTTATCCGTCTAGAAAGAATAATTATCAGCTGTTTTTTACATTTCTCATCACCCTTTCGATTGCATCGTCCATTTGGGCGATCGATTCCAGGCCGAGTGTCATGCAATGCAGATTGCTTTCTGTGACGGCAAAATGTATCGAATGTTCGCGTTCTTCATCAGTAACATGTTTTCCTTCACCGAAAATCTTCATACCCATAATACCTTTCCCGTTTTCCCGGGCTTTGCCCAGGAGGGCGTTTACATCTTCCGGAGTACCGTCCATATGGCTTTGGAATGGGTTCAGGCGGGCCAGGATAATGTCGCACCACGGATTTTGAGCGGCTTCAGCCATTGCATCCCAGTTATGGCAAGAAATACCGACGGCTTTTACGATGCCTTCCTCCTTTGCTTTGGCGAGCCCTTCCATATAAAATTTACGCGTTTCCGGCCAATTGCCGTCAGTCATACAATGCATCAGCAGGATATCGAAATACTCGGTACCGGCTTCCTGCCGGAAGCGGTCGAGCGTTTTCCGGACCGGTTCCCTTTTCTCCGAACCCTCATCATACGTCCACATCTTTGTCATCAGGGTGACCTTTTCACGGGGTAACTCCTTCAAGGCTTTACCGACAAAAGGTTGTGAACCGTACATATCGGCCATATCGAAAAAGCGGAGTCCGCGTTCATAGCCATGATGAGCCAGTTTCACAAAATTATCCAACCCGATACGGGTTTGGTTGGATTCATAGTTCCAGCCTTTCGTTCCGGTCCCCAAAGCGATCCGTGAGACTTCCAGTCCGGTATTTCCCAGCTTTACTTTATCGACCGACACATCTGGAGGAAGCACCCGCTGTATATCAGCCCATCCCACCTGCGCCAGAGACAATCCGGCTACTCCGGCAACACCTGTCCGGATAAATTTTCTTCTGTTCATCATTTCTACGTTGCTCATGGTAAAAGAATATTGAGTATTATGTTCGTGAATACGGATTAAGTCTTCCACAAAAATAATACTATTCACTTAAAAGCCAATATTTTCTATCCTTTTATCCGAAGGTATCCGTTAAATATATATCCGATCATCTATATCTATCAGCCGATAGATAAAATGAATAGGAAAATATCATCCCATCCCCTCTGATTTCTTTATATTTGCTTAGATAGATTCTCTATAAAAACATAACAAAAAGAAGATTATGAACAGATTATTTTACATGATATTGTGTATATTGATTTCCACCAGCATGGCAGTCGGTCAATCATCCGGCGATAATCAAGGAATTACAATGAAGGGAAAGCCAGTCACCTTGCTGGGTACAAAAGCCTATATCGGAGAGATGGCTCCTGATTTCACTGGGATAGACAGTAATATGAAAGAAGTGAAGTTGTCCGATTTCAAAGGGAAAGTCGTTGTTCTATCCGTTTTTCCTTCCGTCGACACCAAAGTCTGTGCCGCCCAGACAAGAAGATTTAATGAAGAGGCCTCCGGTTTAGGGAAAGATGTGGTTGTCCTGACGCTATCCAAAGACCTTCCTTTTGCATTGGAACGTTTTTGTGCGGCAGAAGGGATCGACCGGATTTATACCTTGTCGGATTACAGGGAAAGCGAGTTTGGAATGAATTATGGCTTCCTGATAAAAGAGAATAAGTTGCTTGCCCGCGGCGTAGTAGTAATTGGCAAAGATGGCAAAATAACGTATGTACAGTATGTGAAAGATATCAGCCAGGAACCGGATTACAAAGCTGCAATTGCAGCTGTAAAGAAAGCGAAGTAAAGAATGTAAGAAGGACTATCTCGTACCCGTGCTTGACACAGGGACAAGATAGCTCACATTTGATAAATAACGAACTTACCCCTCTTTCAAAACCACCAGTACCTTCATCGGTCCATGGGCTCCCAGCACCAGGGCCTGTTCGATGTCGGCTGTTTTGGACGGGCCGGAGACAAAGAAGCCGTATTTATAATCGGTACCTTCCAGCTGCCGGTAGGCTTCATGCATGTTATTGACTAAAGCATCTTTATTGATAATGATTACCAGGGCTGTCGGAATAAAGTAGAGTGCTTTGAACTTCACCTGCTGCGTAATCCAGACAGCTCCGTTCTCCGCCACCCCGAAACAGCCTTCCACAATGGCCAGGTCGGTATCGTTCAATTTCCTGGGATCGGAAAGAGAATCCGGATTGAAGGTGGCAACGGTTATTCCGGGCAGATTCGAACCGATACGTTTTGCCTCCGGGAAATGCCGGCGGATCAATTCATTGATGTCGTCACCCGGCTGCCATACGACAGCCTGACCGCCGGCTGCTTCCAGCGAGTCGGAGAACTGTTTGAGTTTGTCTGCATAAGTGATTGCATCCAACGTGATTTCCGGTTTTTCGTAACGCGTCCCGGTATGGCTGCGGATACGGGATAATATATCATCTTTTGTACTCATCTTATTTTACTTTATTTTTCTTCCACATATCATTGAACGACTCTTTGGCAAATGCCGGCATCTCACGTCCTTTTCCCCAGGCATTCAAACCATTGTATATCATAAAACGAGGCATTTTATTTACCAGCGGAGCAAATTTCAGCGCCGTATTAAATAAACCCGGCCGTTCCATCAGGAACTTCATGCCACCCGACATTATTTTCTTTTCCGAACTGGCCTTACCGATTTTATCCAGATCCTGACGCCAACGATAAATCTGTTCACCCAGGTCGATCTTCACCGGACAGACATTCGAACAGGACAGGCATAAAGAACAGGCAGACACATTATCGGAGTACTCTTCCGGATTCTTCAGCATGCCCAGGTTGATACCGATCGGGCCGGGTATAAAATAGGTATAGGAATACCCGCCACTCCGGCGATATACCGGACAGGTATTCATACATTCCCCGCAACGGATACAATTTAATGTACGGATATGGTCGGGCTTTGCCAGGATATCGCTGCGTCCGTTATCTACAATTATAAGATGGAACTCACCGCCATCCTGCGGTTTACGGTAATGGGAAGTATAAGAGGTAATCGGTTGCCCTGTACCGGAGCGGGCCAGCAGACGGGTAAAGACACCCAGCGCCTCCTGGTCGGGAACGATCTTCTCCATTCCGAACGTGGCAATATGGACTTTAGGGAACGAAGTACCCATATCCGCATTTCCTTCATTGGTACAAACCACAATCTCACCGGTCGAAGCAACAGCAAAATTAGCTCCCGTCATGGCTACATCAGCCGTCAGGAACTTTTCGCGCATATTTTTACGGACGGCATGTGTCAGATAGGTAGGATCAGAATTACCCTTTTCCGTCCCCAGCACACGCTCCATCATCTCACCCACTTCCTGACGTTTGATATGGATGGCTGGCATCACGATATGGCTCGGATGAAGGTGCATCCACTGAAGAATACGTTCGCCGAGATCACTCTCGATGATATCATACCCCTTCCCGAACAGATACTCATTCATACCGCACTCTTCCGTCAACATGGATTTACTCTTGATCAATGTATGGGCATTATGCTGCTGAAGAATCCTTTCGACGATCTCATTATGCTCCGCCGCATCTTTCGCCCAATGGACAATTGCCCCATTGGCTATGGCATTCTTCTCAAACTCTTCCAGCAGTGTATCCAAATGGCTGTTGGAGTAGAGTTTTATATCGCAGGCCAATTCGCGTAAACGTTCCCATTCGGGCAGCGAATGACTCATTTTGTCTCTTTTGGCACGGACCATCCAAAGGGTTTCGTCGTGCCAGGCTTCCTGTTTCCTGTTAGCAATGAAACGGGCAGCAGCTATAGAATGTTTCGTGCTCATAATCCAGCGGCTAATATTTGAGTGATATGAATCGTTTGGATCGGCAGATGTTCCCGTTCGATCACACTTTGCATGTGCATCAGGCAGGAACTGTCGGCTCCGGTGATAAACTCGGCTCCGGTACTCATATGATCCTTTACTTTATCGTGTCCCATGCAAACCGAGACTTCCGGTTCTTCGACAGCGAACATGCCACCGAAACCACAGCATTCGTCGATACGCTTCGGTTCCAGCACCTCAATGCCCTCCACCAGCTTCAACAAGTCGCGCAGCTTGGAGAAATAAGGGATATTCATTTCGCTCGGAGAAGACAAATGCAGTTCGCGCACGCCGTGGCAACTGTTATGTATACTCACCTTATGGGGGAAAACGGCCGGCAGCTTTTCCGGTTTCACGATATCGTGAAGGAACTCACAGATATCGTATATCTTGCCGCTGTTCAGGCAAGCATGCCCTCCGGACTTCAGTATGCCCGGATGGTTTTCTTTCACGAAAGCTACGCAACTGGCCGAGGGACCGACCACATAATCGTATTGCAGGAACAGTTCTTCCATACGCAGGGCCAGTTTCAACGATTCATTTTCGAAACCCGCATTCGCCATCGGCTGGCCGCAGCAGGTCTGGTCTAAAGGATAGTCGACATCCAGTCCCAAATGCTTTAAGAGTTTGTAAGAGGCTACGCCAACCTCGGGATACACCGCGTTGATATAACACGGGATAAATAGTCCTATCTTCATATTGGTTGAATTATTACATGAGTATAACTATTCCGATTTAGAATATGTTTCACAACTGTGTACAAAAGTAAAATTTACTTTTTAACTTCTCCGCTCTGATTGTGTAACTTTATTTAATGAAAACAAAAATACCCCTCAGCCATTACAACTAAGGGGTATTTAGGTTTTAGACAACAACCGAATCTACTTCCAGAAATATAGTAAACACACATTTCTTTTCATGATCTATTCATTTTTAGTTTTTACTGATAAGACAACACATCTAATAAAAACCCCTATTCCACTAAACAAAAAAGTGTGCCCGGACTAAATGAGCCGGACACACTTTACATCGGTAAAATCTATGTTCTTTACTTATATTCCTGCCAGCTCTTGATCTCTATATCGTCTATAGACAAGGTACAGAATGCTTCGATAAAGGCACTTGCCAAGCGGGCATTCGTGATCAGAGGGACATTCAGGTCGGTTGCGGCACGGCGGATCTTATAACCGTTGTCCAGCTCTCCGGCGGAAAGGTCGCGCGGGATATTGACCACCATGTCGATCTTCTTTTCGTGGAGCATGGTGAGTGCCTGCGGCTGTTTGCCTTCTTCACTCGGCCAGTAGACCAAGGTACTCGGGATATTGTTTTCTTCCAGGAAGCGGTGTGTTCCGCCGGTAGCGAACAGGCTGTATCCTTTGCGGGCAAGCATCTTCGCTGCATCCAGCATGGCCACTTTCTGTTTCGGTGTTCCGGTCGAGAGCAGGATATTCTTTGCCGGGATACGCTGTCCGACCGACAACATACTGGTCAGCACTGCTTCTGAAAGATCATCGCCAAGGCAACCTACTTCACCGGTCGATGCCATATCCACGCCCAGCACCGGGTCGGCTTTCTGCAAGCGGTTGAAGGAGAACTGCGAAGCTTTGATACCTACATAATCGAGGTCGAACGCATTCTTATGCGGCTTTTCGACAGGCAAGCCCAGCATGATACGGGTAGCCAGTTCGATAAAGTTTATCTTTAACACCTTGCTCACGAAGGGGAAACTACGAGAAGCACGGAGGTTACATTCGATTACCTTGATCTCGTTACCCTTCGCCAGATACTGGATATTGAACGGGCCGGAGATATTCAGCTCCTTCGCGATCTGCTTGCTGATGCGTTTGATGCGGCGCACCGTTTCCACATACAGTTTCTGTGCCGGGAACTGGATTGTCGCATCACCGGAATGCACACCGGCAAACTCGATATGCTCGCTGATGGCATACATCACGATCTCGCCATGATCGGCCACCGCATCCATCTCTACTTCTTTCGCATGTTCGATGAACTGGCTCACTACGACCGGATGCTTCTTGCTGACGTTGGCCGCCAGTTGAAGGAAGCGTTCCAGCTCTTCCTGGTTGGAGCAAACATTCATCGCCGCACCACTCAGCACGTAACTCGGGCGAACCAATACCGGGAAACCTACCTCCTCTACGAATGTATTGATATCATCCATAGAAGAAAGCTCTTTCCAACGCGGCTGGTCTACTCCGATACGGTCGAGCATGGCGGAGAACTTCTCGCGGTCTTCGGCATTGTCGATACTCTTCGCGGATGTTCCGAGGATATTTACATGCTGTTCATCCAGGCGCATCGCCAGGTTGTTCGGTATCTGTCCTCCGGTAGAGACGATCACGCCGTGCGGATTTTCGAGTTCGAGGATGTCCATCACGCGTTCGAAGGTCAGTTCGTCGAAGTAGAGACGGTCGCACATATCGTAATCGGTCGAAACCGTTTCAGGGTTATAGTTGATCATCACCGAGCGCCAACCCTCCTTGCGAATCGTGTTCAGCGCCTGCACGCCGCACCAGTCGAACTCTACCGAGCTACCGATACGGTAAGCACCCGAACCGAGCACCACAATCGAACGTTTGTCGCCCAGATATTGCACATCGTTTTCCGTTCCGCTGTAAGTCAGATACAGGTAGTTGGTCTGTGCCGGATATTCGGCGGCGAGAGTATCGATCTGTTTCACTACCGGAAGGATGCCACGATATTTACGATCCTGACGCACCTGCAGGATGGCTCTTTCGCCGTCTTCCATTTTATCTTTGAAGATGGCGCGGGCAATCTGGAAGTCAGAGAAACCCTGCACTTTGGCCAGACGGAACAGGTCGTCGGGTATATCGGTGATCTTGCTGAAGCTTTCCAGGGCCCCGGCTGTCTGGATGATATTATATAGTTTCTGAAGGAACCATTTGTCGATCTTTGTCAGGGCGTGGATCTGGTCGATCGTGTAACCAGCGCGGAAGGCCTTGCTGATGACGAAGATACGGCGGTCGGTCGGCTCGTTCAACGCCTTGTCGATATCGGGAATGACCAGTTCTTTGTTTTCCACGAAGCCGTGCATACCCTGGCCGATCATGCGGAGACCTTTCTGGATCGCCTCTTCGAAAGTACGTCCGATCGCCATCACCTCTCCTACCGACTTCATGCTTGAACCCAGTTCGCGGGCTACACCGTGGAACTTACCCAAGTCCCAGCGCGGTATCTTACATACCACATAGTCGAGTGCCGGCTCAAAGAAAGCGCTGGTCGTTTTCGTTACCGAGTTCTTCAGGTCGAACAGGCCGTAACCCAGACCTAATTTGGCTGCCACGAAAGCCAACGGATAACCGGTTGCTTTCGACGCCAGAGCGGAAGAACGGCTCAGGCGGGCATTGACCTCGATCACCCGGTAGTCTTCCGATTCGGGGTCGTAGGCGTACTGCACGTTACATTCTCCCACAATTCCGATATGACGAATGATGCGGATAGCCAGTTCACGCAGTTTATGATAGTCCGTGTTGCTCAATGTCTGTGACGGGGCGATCACGATAGACTCGCCGGTATGGATGCCCAGCGGGTCGAAGTTCTCCATGTTACATACCGTGATACAGTTGTCAAAGCGGTCGCGGACCACCTCGTATTCCACTTCCTTCCAGCCTTTCAGGCTCTTCTCCACCAATACCTGGGGAGAGAAAGAGAAGGCTTTTTCGACCAGCACGTCCAGTTCTTCTTCATTGTCGCAGAAGCCTGAACCCAGGCCTCCCAACGCATAAGCGGCACGCACGATCACCGGATAACCCAGCTCGGCAGCGGCACGACGGGCATCGGCAGCGTTCTCCACCGCCTCACTCTTGATTGTCTTTACATCGATCTCGTCCAGTTTGCGGACAAACAGTTCGCGGTCTTCCGTATCCATGATGGCCTGTACCGGAGTCCCCAATACACGGACATTATATTTTTCCAGTACGCCGCTCTGGTAAAGCGCCACACCGCAGTTGAGCGCCGTCTGTCCGCC
>ERZ1673696.1723-NODE-1723-length-17218-cov-14.142691_pt1 | contig 17218 bp, 12 predicted proteins | sample MGYA00580226_ERZ1673696 | MGnify/ENA primary metagenome ERZ1673696 (study PRJEB41218, sample SAMN15661743) | gut metagenome | host: Homo sapiens | place: Canada: London | collected 2015-08-20/2019-03-30 | study: EMG produced TPA metagenomics assembly of... | reverse complement strand
CCAGAAAGGCGTAGATCATGCCCGCCTGTGCATCCTCCTGCATGAAGTCCTGCTGATGGGCTTGCAGGGTGTCCTGCATAGCGGGGCTGAACGCCAGCTTGTAATTACCGCTGTTGTAGATGGTCATGGCTTCTGCCCAGAGCTGGTCGATATAGGTGCGAGATTCCTCCTCATTGTCCAGAATGTGGACTCCGGCCAGTTCCACATCCACCGGAACAGGGATGAAGCGGCGGTTGCCTGTGCGGTCACGGGGCAAAAAATCCTGCCGATTGGTCGTGCCAGCAAAAACGCACTGGCGCAGACGGTCGGCAGGATGGGTCTCGTATGGGACCTTATAGGTTTCCTTCTGTTTGCTGAGAAAACTCTTGATTTCCTCGATGCTTTTGGCATTGGCGGTGGCAATCATCTCCGACATTTCAATGATCCAGTGACCTTGCAGCTTGCGGTACACGTTATCATCGTCCAGCCGACGCAGGTCATCTGAGAACCACTCGTCCTTGACCGCCAGCAGCCGAAAAAAGGTGGACTTTCCCAGGTCTCGCCTGTCGGCTCGGTCGGTGCTTCAAAATGCCTGCAGCATTTTGAGGTCGCCACTGGCGACCCGCACCCTTGCCCGCCCACCAGACAGAGCATGGTTTCAAATTTACATCCCGGCTGGAACACCCGCTTGATGGCTCCCAGTAGGAAAATTTTCATAGCTTCGCAAGTGTACTCGTTCTCCGCAGCACCGAGGAAGTGGTGCAGGACATGGGCTGTCCGCTCTGTTCCATCCCATTTCAGGCCGTTCAGGTAGTCCCGGATGGGGTGGTAACGGTTCTCGTTGGCAACGATGCGGATAGCGGATTCAATTTTCTTCTCGCTGGAGATGCCGTACTTCTCCATTCGCCGCAGGATATACTTCATATCGGTGTCGTTCAGCGTCTTGCCAGATCTCGGCCAGCCCACGGGCTTCACAATGTCAATGCGCTCGCTCAACAGGTTCAGCCGGATGGCATCAGCCAGCACATGATCATTCTGCAGAATCGTGATGCAGTTTTGGATCGTCCGCTGGATCTCTCCGTTGGAGTGCTTGATCAGCATTTCCTTCACATCTTCTACGGTTCTGGGAGTACGTTCTTCGTTGACTTCTTTGTTCAATAAACATCACCTCGTACTATTATTGAAAACGATTTTCTGACTTTTCCGCAGTTGAAAGTGCAGATGGATTCCGCTGCGCCTGTTCTGCCTGCAAGCGGTTCAACAGTTGCAGAACGGAATCCCGTGTTTTCTCCTTGACCTGTTCCTTGCCTTTCTGCCGGACTTCAGGGTTCAACAGCTTCTCCTGCAAGCGGACAGCGGTGGTCTGCATGGTCTTGAGAAACTTGTCTAGCACGCCGTCCAAACGGTGCGCTGCATACTCTTTCGTGGCCTGCGGAGCCTTGCGTTCCGGGGACAGCACCCACTTCTTCGTGTCCTCGATCATCCGCATATCTTCCTTGCGGGTCTCGGTGCGCACTACATCGGTCACAACCTCCACCGCCTTGTCGTAGGCCGCAGCCGAAACTTCATCGATCAGCGTTTCCATGTCGTTGACCTTGAGGGTCAATTCGTCCAGCCTGTTCTGCTGGACGGCAAGCTGCTCCTTCTGCTTGGCAAGGATGAAATCCTGCTTTTCCAAATACTTGTGGTTGCCGTACTCCGCTTCTTCCTCCAATTCCAGCCCATGCCGCTTGGCGATCTCGAACAGCATCTTTCGACAGGCGGCATCGAAAGTGATCTTGCGGTTGTTCCGGCGGCTGATGGGTTTGATCGGGTCGGGCAGCTCGAAGCTCAACGCTTCCAACGCCTTTTCCTGCTGGGGTGCCACCTCGCCGTACTTGTTCTCGCAGTCGAACACATGACGCTCGTGGATATGAGGTGTACTTTCGTCCAGATGCAACGCCCAGTCCAGCAGATGAACATGAGTGCCGAAGCGCTCATGAAATTCGGACATAAACTCTGTCACCACTAAAACCAGATCTTCCACCGATGCGTGTTCGTCTAGCGTTCCGAACTGGTAGATGGTTTCTTCCGGGCAGGTTTTCTTACCTGCAAGCAAGTCCTCTATGGTTCGGTTGCGCTCTGTGTGCCGGATCTTGGCGTTGCGCTCGTTCTGGCTTTCGATGAAGGCCGTGTAGTGGGTCTCGTAGAATTGCCGTTCTACATCCGAGAAGGTCGCCGCCAGATCGTCCGGGTCTTGTGGGTCAAGAGTCGAACGGAAACCGTGGAAGCAGTCCCAGTAGATGTTGCCCTTGGCGCGTTCCGGGTCGATGTGTTCGCTGTTGGCAAGGTTGAAACTCCGGTCATTGTGTTTTGGGTTATAGGTGCCGTGGGCTCCGGCTCGTCCGTTGTGTCGTGTTAATTTCAGATAGGCATCCCTCCGTTTCAACAGCTTGGCGTGGAAAAACGCAGCAGCGAAGCTGCTGGATCTGCCGCCGTTTTGCGCCAGATAATACCCAGTAGGATATGACGCACAGCATCATATCACTGGGCAAGGCGTTCCCCCTTGACTCCATTCAACGGGCCATTTTGACCCGTTGATTTTGGCAAGCTGCGGGCAAAGATTTGCGAATCCCTGCCCGCAGCTCGTCCGGCTTTTTCAGTGGGCCATTTTGACCCACTGATTCTGTTACGGTCAGAATCAGGTTGTCATCTTGGCAACCTGATTTTCAACAGGCCTTGAGGCGTTACGATTCTTTCAAATAATCCTGATTGTTCTGCTCCCATTCTTCGTTTGTCATATACATGGAGATGACCCTCCTTTCACTGGCGTTACAGAAAACAATGTGGTCAATTTGACCACATTGTTTTCTGGTAACTGAGGAATCAACGTTTAGCCGTTCTCCCTGTATGGCTTTCCTGCCCCCTTCCGGCGGCGTTCTCCGGCTCTCCCTCTTGGGGGTCATCGCCGTGTATCCCATGCAGACGGTCATGCGGTTTTCAAGGTTCGTTGCTGATTTGGTAATAAAAATCGCCACACAACAACCTGAACCTGACCATCCCTTCTGGGATGGCCTTGGTTCGGGTTTGTTATGTAGCGATAAGAAAGTTAAAAACTTGCTCCGGCTCCTTCGGGAGCCGAGCTGGAACTCTAAGTAAATATGTTATATTAAATTGTTGGAATAGGTTACCACAAAAAACGAGCTATGTCAACACAAAGTTTCGAGAACACGCTGATTTCGGCAGCTTGCAAGAAAAGACAAGAAAAACTTTTGTAAAAAGAGAGAGGGCTGGACGCTGCCAGCCCTCTTGACAAAGAATCAAGGTGAAAGTTGCATCGAAACACAATGTAAGGGAATATAAGGCGCTAGAACAGGGACGGTATTTGCCCCTGTTAGGTTTTACGAAGGATAAAAGGCCAATTAAAATTACTTGACGAAATGGAGGCAGGCATGCTATGCTGTGTGTATACACTTTTATACACTATGGGAATGGAGCGGCGTATGACCAAGAAAGAGGAAGTGGTTTCCTGTGTGCAGCGGCTGGCGGCCGCTGCTCCGGAAAAACGGGAAGTTGGCGTGACCACACAGGAACTGGCAGAACAGCTGCAAATGCAGCGCTCTAACCTGAGCACTCTGCTCAACGAGCTGGTGGCAGATGGGAAGATGGAAAAGCTGCCGGGTCGTCCGGTGCACTACCGGCCGCTGATGGCAGGGGATACACCGAGGGGCGAGACTTCCTGCTTCAAGATACTGGACAGTTGCGAGGGCAGTTTGAGGCCCATGATTCAGATGGCAAAGGCAGCGATTCTTTACCCGGATCACAGCCTGAATACCCTGATCGAAGGCCCTTCCGGTTCAGGTAAGACTACATTTGGCTACCTGATGTACCAGTTCGCTTGCGAGAACAAGGTGCTCCCGATGGGTGCGCCCTTTGAACGATTCAGCTGCCACTATTATGACGATCAGGAGGAAAAAGCATACAGCCGCCTGTTTGGTGCAGGCGAAGCACTGGAAAAGGCCAAGGGAGGTATGCTGTTTCTGGATAACGTCGAATATCTGCCGGTGGGCTGCCGGGAACATTTGCTCGATCTGATCGAGAATGACGATGCTGTGTTGCGAGATATCATTCTGGTGTGTTCCCTGCAGGATAAAGCCCGTGCTTCGGTCAAGGAGGCCTACACGGCTCGCTTTTCCGCCCGGATCGAATTGCAGCCGCTGCAAAACTGGCAGCTGGGGGAGCGTTTTGCGCTGGTGCAGCAGTTGCTGATCAATGAGGCTGTGCGAATGAAGCGCACTGTGCGAGTGAACGCTGAACTGCTGCACTGCCTGTGCCTGTATCGGTGCGAAAATAACGTAAAACAATTCAAAAACGATATCCGTTTGGGCTGCGCCAATGCCTACCTGCGGGCCTTTCATGCAGACGAAAAGGAAGAACTGCCGCTTTACCTCAACGATTTTCCCAGCGGCGTGCAGCGAGGCCTGCTGTACTACAAGACCTACCGCAAGCAGCTGGAAGAACTGATCCCACAGGGCTATGCCTATACCTTCTCGGCGGACAGTATGCACAAGGAAAACTGCGATGCCGGCCAGCAGATGCCAGAGTTCGGGCACCCACCGCTCAGCGATTCGGTCTATGACATCATCGATCGCAAGGGCGACGAGCTGCGGCAGCGCGGCATCGGCGAAGAGGACATCAGCCGCATCATCAACGCCGAACTGGAATACGATATGAAGCAGTTCACCAGCCGGATGCCCCAGAGCAAGGTCAATCGTGAATCGTTGTATAAGGTGATGGATCGGCGCATCGTGGATGGTGTGGATGCGCTGCTCAAACAGACCTCTCGCCAGTTCAACCGAGTGTACCCGGAATCCACTTTCTACGGTCTGTGTCTGCACCTTTCCTCCACGCTGGAACGCAGAAAGGCAGCAAAGCAGCGGCTGTCCAATGAGCGTATTCTGGATGTGGTGCAGAACCACCGGGAGGAATATGCCATTTGTATGCAGTTCGCTTCGGCAATGGAAAAAGAACTTGGTGTGCCCATGTCCATTGATGAGGCTGTTCTGCTGACCCTGTTCCTGTGCGAGGGCAACGAGACCCATAAAGCCGAGGACGGCCCGGTGGTACTGATCGCCATGCATGGCGACTCTACGGCTTCCTCCGTGGCGGATGTGGTCAACTCGCTGGCCGGGTGCGGCAATACCTATGCCTACGATATGCCGCTGGACAAGGATATGCAGCAGGCGTGCGATGAGCTTAAGGCCATGATCCAGGAGCTGGACCGTGGGCAGGGCATTCTGCTGCTGTACGATATGGGCTCTCTACGCACCATGGCAGAGGTAATCTCCAAGGAGACCGGTGTGCAGATCCGCACAGTGGCGGTACCGGGCACCCTGATCGCAGTGGACTGCTCCCGCAAGGCGGCCTCGGCCAGTTCGCTGGAAGGACTGCACGAAGATGCCATGGGCAGCTGCCGGGATTTTTACACCAACATTGCAGAGCCGGAAGGGCGTTCCCATCACAAAAACACGCCGGTCATCATCACGCTGTGCATGACCGGTGAGGGTGGCGCAGTGCAGATGAAGAACTACCTGGAAAAGAACGCCGGGCTCAACGGCATTCAGGTCATCCCACTTTCTATCAGTGACCGCAAGGCTCTGCTGAACGAGGTGAACCGCCTGCGTAAAGAACACGAGATCCGTTGCGTCATCGGCACTTACGACCCCGGCCTGCACGGCATTCCGTTTATTTCGGTGGTCAAGCTGTTCGAGACGCCGGCAGATAAATTGGATATGCTGCTCACCATTCCGGAGTCCGACCACACGCCGGTGAACTACGAGATGATCTTCTCCTACCTGTCCAGCCAGATGCCTGCGCTGGACATCAAAAAGCTGCGTAAGAGTCTGCCTCGGGCGCTGGCGAAGATTAAGCGCATCTCCGCCGAAGGGCTGGATCAGAATCAGGAACTGGGGCTTTTCCTGCACATTGCCTGCGCCATCGATCGGCTGCAAAACGGTGAAGCCATGCCGGAAAAGGGCAATCGGCAGGGCATCATCAGCCGCAACAAGCGCCTGTACAACGATCTGCGAGAGATCTTGTCCGGGCTTGAAGAAACATTTGACATTCGTTTCTCGGACGATGAGCTCGCATATATGATCGCAATGGTCAAAAAACTATAAGCGTTTGTGTATAACTTGCACAATGGGAGATCCTTCGTGCTGTTCAAGCTCTGCTGAAAAGGCAGAGTTTTTTTGTTGGTGATATGCGGATTTCGCCTTGATAAGATGGAATTATGTGTCATTTTTATTTGTTTTTAAAATATTTATGAAGAACTATTTAAGGATCTTTGAAGAAAAGTGTATAACCGATCGACCGCATTTCAAGTATGATTTTGGATAAAATTGGTGCAAATGAAAGAAAATGGTTGACAAAAATGGGATGCTGGCCGCTTTTTTGATGGATCGCAGACCGGAGTGTTTAAAATGAGGGACATAGCGTATAAAATTCCGTCTGCACGGCCTGCCGCAGCTGGTTTGACAGAAACGGCAGGGCATCTGTATAATCGGGCCAATGAAAGCGGCACACCGCCGTGCGATGCCGCAAACCGATGAAGGAGGAATACACCTATGGCAATGACCCCCGATGAGCTGATCGACACTTCCATGATGCTGATCGTCCACTCCGGCGATGCCCGTGCTGCTGCGTTCCACGCATTGCAGGAAGCAAAAGCCGGCAACTACGAGGAAGCGAAAAAGCTGATGGCAGAATCCCAAGAGAAGGCGCTGGAGGCGCACCACATCCAGACCGGCCTGCTGACCGATGAGGGCAACGGCGAAGGCCCCCAGGTCAATCTGCTGCTGGTTCACGCACAGGACCACCTGATGACCAGTATGCTGGCACAGGAGCTGATTGCAGAGCTCATTGAGCTGCACGAGAAAAAGGCAGACAAGTAAGCCTGCCGGTGCACACATTTTTTGCAAGAAAAAGGAAAACGAAGCCATCCCTGTCCGTCTGTTCACACACCTGTTTAAAAGGAGGATTTTCTCATGGCAAACGAGAAAAAAGGCGCAATTGAACGCTTTGCCGAGAGTGCGTTCATGAAAAAATTGCAGGTTGGCAGCCAGAAACTGGCCTCCAACGAGATCTTTTCCACCATCTCCGGCGGCATGGGCGCTACCATGGGCCTGATCATGATCGGCGCCGTCATCCAGATCGTCTGTGCTGTTGGCGCAATGTTCGGCTGGGATACTTCCAGTGCATCCTATCAGGCATTCTATATGCCCTATAAGCTGACCATGGGTCTGATGGGCTTCTTCATGGCCTTCTCCATGTCCTGGAACTTTGCAAAACGCAAGAAGATGAACCAGATGCAGTCCGTTATCACTGCGTTGGTCAGTTACATTCTGGTGGTCTCTCCTCCGGTCTCTGCTTCCACTCTGGCAGCAGATGGCAGCGTTACTTCCACCTTTGACGCTTTGAATCTGGGCAAGCTGGGCACAGGTGGTTTGTTCGTGGCTATCATCGTTGGTCTGTGCTCTGTGGCCATCAGCAAGTTCGTCATCGACCACGACTGGACCATCAAGCTGCCCGATGCTGTGCCCGAAGGAATCGCAAATTCCTTCAATGCCATCATCCCCATGGGTGTGAACATCATCGTCTGGTACGGCATCTCCCTGATCATCTCTGCTGTTTCCGGCGGCACCCTGACCCTGGCGACCTTGATCACTGTTGCACTGTCTGTCCCGGTCAACTTCCTTACTTCCACTCCGGGTATGTTCTTGGTCATCGCACTGGCACAGCTGTGCTGGTTCTTTGGTATCCACGGCACCAGCGTGATCTTCACCGTTTTGATGGTGCCTTACATCACTGCTTACACTACAAACTCCGCATTGGCTGCCGCTGGCCAGCCCTTGCAGTTCTTCCCCGTGTTCCTGATGCTCGGCAACGGCATCATGGGCGGTGCAGGCAATACCATGCCCTTCTCTCTGATGGGTCTCAAGAGCAAATCCAAGCGCATCCAGGCTGTTTCCAAGGCATCCTTTGTGCCCGGCCTGTTCGGCATCAACGAGCCTGCCATCTTCGGCTATCCCATCATGTATAACGGCCTCCTGCTGATCCCCTTCATGCTGTGCCCGCTGGTCTGCTCTGCACTGGCACTGGTTGCATGGAACCTGCACCTGATGGCTTATCCCCAGGTGCTGATCATGACCACGATGCCGGTGGTGTTCGGTACCTTTCTGAGCACGCTGGACTGGCGCAATGTCATTTACTCTTTGCTGATGTTCCCGATCTGCTGGCTGATCTGGCGTCCCTTCTACAAGATCTACGAGAAGCAGTGCATCGAAGAAGAGGCTGCTGCCGAAGCTGCTGAACTGGCTGCCCAGAACAAGTGATCTTGCAAGATCCGGGCAACCCTTACAACTGTGAATTTACCACTTTGGAACCCAAAGCCGGTTGAAAAAAGCGGGCCGGTCGGCATGGATCGGCTCGCTTTTTCGGTTTTTATCACACAGAATAAACATTTAAGGAGAAACTGAAATGCAAAAGAGAAGACTGGGCATCTCCCTGTACCCTGAGCGCAGTACCTTTGAGCAGGATGTGGCTTATCTGGAAAAGGCTGCAAAGCTGGGCTTTGACCTGCTGTTCATCGCTCTGCTGGGCGCAGGTGACCGCCAGCAGACCATCGACCGCTACAAGCCCCTGCTGGCCAAGGCCAAGGAGCTGGGTTTTGAGATCGAAGCCGATGTGAACCCCATGATGTTTGAACGCATGGGCATCAACGCCAGCTTCTTCCACGGGCCGCTGGATCTGTCTTTCTTCACCGAGCTGCAGGTGGATATCCTGCGTCTGGATCTGGGCCTGAACGATATGGAAGAAGCCTTCCTCTCCAAGAACAAAGAGGGGATCAAGATCTGCGTGAACGGCTGCAACACTCAGGATCATGTGGGTCATGTACTGGCTGCCGGCGGTGACCGTGATATGATCCTGGGCTGCCACAACTACTATCCGCACCGCTACACCGGCGTTTCTCTGGAGCACTTTGAAAAGGGATCTGCACCCATGGTCAAGCACAACCTGCGTCTGCAGTCCTTCGTTACCTCCCAAAACCCGGAGGCCTTTGGCCCCTGGCCCGTCACCGAGGGTCTGCCCACGCTGGAAATGCACCGTGACTGGCCCATTGAGATCCAGGTGGGGCACTATGTGATGATGGGGTATGTCAACGATATCATCATCGCCAACGCCTACGCCACCGATGCCGAGCTGGAAGCCATGGCCGCCGCCAACAGCACCAAGATCATGTTCCACATGACCCCGGCCGAAGGCCTGCCCGAGAGCATGAAGAAGCGCCTGCGGATGAACCTGTCCGTTCGTGGCGACAGCGGCGAGTGGATCATCCGCACCCTGGAGAGCCGTATGCTGCGAGAGGCGACCGAGCCCTTCAACACCGTGGACATCCAGCCCGGTGACGTGCTGATCGACAACAACCTCTATGGCCAGTACGCCGGTGAGGTGCAGATCGCTCGTAAGCCCATGAAGAACTACGGCAAGACCAACGTGGTGGGTCACATTGACCCCCGTGAGGTCGAACTGCTGCCCTACATGAAGGGCTCCACCCCGTTCGGTTTCAACTTCTGAAAACTAGAAAGGAAGGTGCGTCCCCATGCCTTTCCCGAAGGATTTCCTCTGGGGCGGTGCTACCGCTGCCAACCAGTGTGAAGGCGGCTGGAACGAGGGCGGCAAGGGCCTTGCCGCTTCGGACGTGCAGACCGCCGGTTCCCTGACGGAACCCCGCTATGCGACCTACATCGATAAGGACGGCAACCCCGGCAAGGTGATGGTCTTCCAGCCGCTGCCGGAGGGTGCACACCGTGCCGTGCTGCCGGGTTACTACTATCCGTATCATGAGGCTATCGATTTCTACCACCACTACAAAGAGGACATTGCCCTGTTTGCCGAGATGGGCTTCAAGGTGCTCCGTATGTCCATTGCATGGACACGCATCTACCCCAACGGCGTGGAGGAAACGCCAAATCAGGCTGGTCTGGATTTTTACCGGAACGTATTTCTGGAATTGAAGAAGTACGGCATCGAGCCGCTGGTCACCATCCAGCATTACGATGTGCCGCTGTATCTGGAAGAAACGTTTGGCGGCTGGAAGAACCGCAGGCTGATCGAGCTGTTTGACCGCTACACCGAGACCATCTTCCGTGAATACAAAGGTCTGGTCAAATATTGGCTCACCTTCAATGAGATCAACGTGCCCCTCATGATCAAGGATTTGATCCCTGGTTACCCGGCAGAGAACATCCGGCAGGATTTCCAGCTGCTGCACCACCAGTATGTGGCCAGCGCCCGTGCCGTGAAACGTGCTCATGAGATCGATCCTGAAAATGTGGTGGGCTGCATGATCGGCGGTGGACCCAGTACCTACCCACTGACCTGTGACCCCAAGGACGTGCTGCTGGTTCAGGAAAAATTGCAGGAAAGCATCTACTACACTGCCGACGTGATGGCCAAGGGTGCGTACCCATACTTTGCACCAAAGATCTGGAAAAAGTACGGCGTGAATCTGGACATAACGCCTGAAGATGTGGTAGACTTGCAGCAGGGTACGGTGGATATGATCACCTACTCCTATTACTCTACCAGCTGTGCTACCACCCACCCGGTCACTGAGACGGCAGGCGGCAACCTGAACATGGGCCCCAAGAACCCCTACCTCATGTACAACGAGTGGGGCTGGAGCCTGGACCCGGACGGCCTGCGCTACTCTCTGAACGAGTACTACGCTCGGTATCATCTGCCGCTCATGGTCGTGGAGAACGGTCTCGGCGCTTCCGATACACTGGAAGCAGACGGCACTGTGCACGACCCCTACCGCATCGCCTATGTCAAGGCGCATGTGCAGGCCATGGAGGCTGCTATGGCAGACGGCGTAGACCTGCGTGGCTATACCCCCTGGGGCTGCATCGATCTGGTAAGCGCTTCCACCGGTGAGATGAAAAAGCGCTACGGTTTTATCTACGTGGATAAAAACAACGATGGCACTGGTACGCTCAAGCGTTACCGCAAGGATTCTTTCTACTGGTACAAAAAGTGCATCGCCACAAATGGCGAGGATCTGACCTAAAATGTTTTTTTCCGCACCTCTGTGTGCGGTGAGATGATTTGAAAGGAGCTTTTTATTATGAAAGTTTTGCTCTGCTGCGCTGGCGGTCTGTCCAGCAGCATCCTGATGAAGAAGATGAAGACCTGGGCTGACGCACACGGTGAGGATCTGGAGATTCAGGCTATGGGGACTGGCGAGGCTGTGGAAACCTGGCAGAATGGCTACGAGTGCGTGCTTCTGGCTCCCCAGGTGAGCTACCGCCTGAAGCAGCTGCAGGAGGAAATCAAGCTGCCCATCGCAGAAGTTCCCTCTCTGGATTATGCCATCGGTAATGCCGAAAACGTGATGAAGCTGGCCCACCAGCTGTGCGATAAATAATCGAGAAAAACGACTGCGGAATCATGGGTGCAAGAGATTGCACGGATATGTGCCGCAGCCTGCCCAAGGAGCATCCGGAAGGCGATTGGAGCGTTATCCTCGTGGCCGATGAACAGGCACGGAATTTGCTATAAAAATCCGATCCCTGTTTTAAGGTGCTGATTTTGGCTCTGCATATTTTTGCACACTTTTTGCACACCGGAATAGCTGGATAACAGATGCAAAACGGAACAACATGTGCGGATAATGCAAAGAATGCAAAACGTAAAATCACGACAAAACGCTAAAAACAACGAACTGACGCAATTCTGAAAATCGACGATTGTTGCACATCGGCTTCTCTTGATCAGTGGGCCCAGGGTTCGAGTCCCTGGAGGTGCACCAAAACAACAAAATCCGAACTTTTTCCGATAGGGGAAGGGTTCGGATTTTTTGTATTCTTCGGAAAACAGAACGAATCCATTGCTTCCCCCGAAAAATAATCCGCTGGCGTATGCAGACCTGATTCTCAATGGTGACTCGGAGGAATACTTGAAAAATGTAACCGGGAGCCACAGGCTAGAAATCTAAATGAATGCTGGACCGTACCATTTTTGAGCTGGTGTTGTCCAGCATTTTTTTGGTGTTGGCTGACAAATTTTAATGGAATCTTTATATTTTTACAATTTTCTTTACGGCTCTTTTATTTATTCCATGCTAATCTTTATGCACACGGATAGGTAAAGGAGCTTTTATGATTCAATATCCTCGTTACAGGCGGCATCGTTTTTCTTCTTTTCAGGTCATTATTGCAGGTTTTGCGGCAGTTGATCTGGTGGGCGCATTGCTTCTGATGCTTCCGATCGCTGCACAGCAGCGGTGCATCACACCGTTCCATGAGGCACTGTTTACCTCCACCTCCGCCCTTTGCGTGACCGGCCTTGTGGTACAGGATACCGGCAGCTACTGGTCGGCATTCGGGCAGAGCGTGATCCTTCTTCTGATCCAGATCGGAGGATTGGGCGTCATTACGGTGGGTGCTGCCTTTGCGCTGCTTTCCGGGCGAAAGATCTCCCTCAAGCAGCGCAGCACGATGCAGGAAGCTACTGCTGCCCCACAGATGGGCGGCATCGTGCGGCTGACAGGCTTTATTCTGCGGATCACCGCCCTGTTTGAATTGGCCGGTGCTGCACTGCTGCTGCCGACATTTTGCGCCGATTATGGTTTGCGCGGGATCTGGTACGCATTGTTTCATTCCATTTCGGCGTTCTGCAATGCCGGGTTTGACCTGCTGGGAACAGAGGGGGCAAAATTTGTTTCGCTGACACGGTATGCAGGTAACCCATTGCTTACCACAGTGATCGCGGCCCTGATCGTCTTTGGCGGCCTTGGCTTTCTGACATGGGAGGACATTTGTACATATCGCCTTGATTTTCACCGTTACCGGATGCAGAGCAAGGTGATCCTTGTCACAACGGCGTTTCTTCTGGTACTGCCGTCGCTGTACTTTTATTGCTTCGAGTTCACGGCAGGCTCTGCCCGGCAGCGCATTTTATTGTCGATGTTCCAATCCGTTACCCCCCGTACTGCCGGTTTTAACACCGCTGATCTTGCTGCGATGGGCAGCACTTCACAGGCATTGATGGTGGTTCTGATGCTGTTGGGCGGTTCGCCCGGCTCTACGGCAGGCGGCATGAAAACCACAACATTTGCCGTTCTGCTGGCCAATATGTGGGCGACCTTCCGCCGCAGAGAAGATGCGGAATTTTTCGGGCGGCGCATAGATAGTTCTGCGGTCAAGAATGCTGCCACGATTGCAGGGATGTATTTGACGCTGTTCTTCCTCGGAGCCTTTGTCATTGCTACGGCAGAGCAGCTGCCGATGTCGGTCTGTTTGTATGAGACTGCTTCGGCCGTGGCAACGGTAGGTCTGACATTGGGTATCACGCCGCAGTTGGGCATCCTTTCGCAGGGGGTGCTGATCGCACTGATGTTTTTGGGACGTGTTGGCGGATTGACGTTGATCTATGCGGCATTTGGCAGCAGCCCTGCCCACTCTCGTCTGCCGCAGGAGAAGATCGCAATCGGATAAAGGAGACAAGTATGAAATCGATTCTTTTGATTGGGCTTGGCCGTTTTGGCCGCCATATTGCACGGGAACTGAATGAACTGGGTCATCAGGTCATGGCAATCGACAGCAACGAAGACCGTGTGAACGCCGTGCTTTCCTATGTGACGAATGCACAGATCGGTGACAGCACCAGCGAATACTTTCTGCGTTCCCTTGGTGTCGGCAATTTTGATGTGTGCATCGTAACCATCGGCGGCAATTTTCAGAGTTCGTTGGAAACAACATCACTGCTCAAGGAGCTGGGCGCAAAGCTCGTGGTCTCGCGTGCAGAGCGGGATGTACAAGCCAAGTTTCTGCTGCGCAACGGTGCGGATGAAGTGGTCTATCCGGAAAAGCAGCTGGCAAAGTGGGCAGCGATCCGATACAGCTCCGAACACATTCTGGATTATATCGAGCTGCAGGACGACCACGCCATCATGGAAGTGACCATTCCGCCGGAATGGATGGATCGTACGATCGGCGAGATCAATATTCGAAAAAAGTATAACATCAACATTCTTGCGCTGAAAAAAGACGGAAAGCTCGATATGAACATCACGCCGGATACGCAGCTGTGCCGGGATGAAAGTATGCTGGTTTTGGGAAAATACGCATCAATCCAGAAGTGTTTCCGGCTCTAAAAAGATAGGACGGATCATATGGATGTCGTTTTGTTGTTGATGGTTCTTGGAGTCATGTTGAGTGGCTTTTGGGCAGCAGATGCGCTGGATCACATGCGACGGGAAATCCTTCGACAGGAAGGAAAAAGACGTGGCTGGTGGTCGTGACCATCAAATTGTGCTATACTGTGGGCAAGGCAGGTGATCTTCATGAATCGGAACAACCCACCCACCGAACATATTCTGGCGTGTCTGTCATCTTCTCCCTCCAATGCAAAGATCGTGCGGACGGCGGCAACAATGGCAAAGGCTTTCGGCGGCTCTTTTACTGCGCTGTATGTCAAAACACCGGATGCCGACTGGATGAGTGCGCAGGACAAACAGCGCTTGCAGCAGCATATCCACATGGCGGAACAGGCGGGCGCAGATATTACGACCCTCTACGGCGATGACATTTCGCAGCAGATCGCAGAGTTTGCCCGGATCTCCGGCATTACAAAAATCGTACTGGGGCGCTCCAGTGTACATCGCCGCCATTTCTGGAGTGGACCGTCACTGACTGAAAAATTGACGCTGACTGCGCCCAATCTGGATATTTATATCATCCCGGATGCAGCAGTTGAGCAGGATTACGGCTCTGGCAGAAGGCTGTTTGCCCGTTCCATCGTCCCATCGTTCCGTGATCTGCTGATTACGGCAGGGATTCTAGCCTGCATCACGGTGATTGGATTTTTGTTCCTGCAACTGGACTTTGCGCGCTACAATATCATTATGTTCTATATGTTGGGTGTTTTGCTCACGGCTCTTACAACATCCGGCTATTCCTGCGGCGTTTTGGGTTCGATCGCCAGCGTTGCGCTCTATAACTTCTTCCTGACGGAGCCAAGACTGACATTCCATGCCTATGATCCGGGGTATCAAATCACCTTTGTGCTGATGCTGACTTCTGCCATCGTCACCTGTACGCTGACGACCCGGTTGAAAGATCAGGCAAAAATGTCTGCACAGGCGGCGTTTCGGACGAAGGTGCTGTTTGATACCAGCCGGCTTTTGCAGAAAGCGACCAACGAAGACGAAATTTTATCCCTGACGGCAGCGCAGCTTACCAAACTGCTAAACCGGAACCTGATCGTGTATCCGGAGCAGGATGGTTCTCTTGGACAGGGGCAAATTTTTAACACAGTGGAAGAAAGCAGCCGACTCAGTTTTGATTCTGCGCCGGAACGCAGTGCCGCTGCGTGGTGCTTTGCAAATAAGAAGCGTTCAGGTGCATCAACGGATTACTGCACCGATGCAAAAGGACTGTACTTTGCGATTCGTACAGGCAGCGGTGTGTTTGGTGTTATCGGCATCGACCTGTCGGAACGCTCCATGGATGCGTTTGAAAACAGCGTCCTGCTGTCGATCCTTGGTGAATGCGCATTGGCAGTGGAAAACCGTCGCATTGCGCTGGAAAAGGAGCAAGCCACTGTTCATGCACAGAATGAACAGCTCCGGGCAAATTTGCTGCGAACCATTTCCCATGATCTTCGGACGCCGCTGACCTCCATCTCAGGCAATGCAAGTAATCTGCTCTCCAATGCGGAAACGCTGGATGCAGAAACACGGACAAAGATCTGTACGGATATTTTTGATGATGCACAGTGGTTGATCGGTCTGGTGGAAAATTTGCTTTCTATCACCCGCATTGAGGATGGGCGGATGAATCTTCAAATCTCTCCGCAGCTCATGGATGAGGTGATCGAGGAAACGCTGCGGCATATCAGCCGAAAAAGCAAGGAGCATATCATCACAACGACTTATTCGGATGAAATTCTTCTTGCCGACATGGACGCACGGCTTATCATGCAGGTCATTATCAATCTGGTGGACAACGCCATCAAATACACGCAGAAAGGCTCCCGGATCAATATTTCTGCGTATGCAAAAAACAGTAATATCGTGGTAGATGTATCCGATGATGGCCCCGGTATCCCGGAGCAGAATAAAGCGCAGGTCTTTGAAATGTTCTTTACCGGGCAGAATCAGATTGCAGACAGCCACCGCAGTCTGGGGCTGGGACTTGCGCTCTGCCGGACGATCCTTGCAGCTCATAAAGGTACCCTGACTCTCCGGGATAATGAACCGCACGGCTGCATATTCTCTTTTGAACTTCCCAAAAGCGAGGTAAGTATTCATGAATAAACCAACGATTCTGGTTGTTGAGGACGATTCATCGGTACGGAGTCTGATCACAACCACCCTGAAAGCACACGGGTATAAATTCCTGACAGCGGCCAACGGAGAGATGGCTGTGATGATGGCGTCCAGCCATAACCCGGATATTATGCTGCTGGATCTCGGACTGCCGGATATTGATGGCGTTGAGGTGATCCGCCGCATCCGGGAGTGGTCGAATCTACCCATCATCGTTTTGAGTGCCCGCAGTGAGGATTCCGATAAGATCGAAGCACTGGATCAGGGCGCAGACGATTATCTGACGAAGCCTTTCTCAGTGGATGAGCTTCTGGCTCGCCTGCGCGTGACGCAAAGGCGGCTGAATTTGCAGGCATCCGGTGAGGTCGGCAGCTCAGTTTTTGCAAATGGCCCGCTGAAAATTGATTTTGCTGCCGGCTGTGTCTGGCTGAACGATGAAGAGCTGCATCTGACCCCAATTGAATATAAGCTGCTTTGTGTCCTTGCGCACAATGTAGGAAAGGTTCTGACCCATACGGCGATTACGCAAAAAGTCTGGGGAAGCTCGCAAGAAAACGACATTGCATCCCTGCGTGTCTACATGGCATCTTTGCGCAAAAAGCTGGAATCGGGCGCACATTCTCTGCATCTGGTTCAGACCCATGTGGGGGTCGGCTACCGGATGCTGCGTGTTGAAGCGGATGATTCGCCAGAAGAATAGTCCGCAGGCAGATTCAGACAAAACAAGAACAGGGTGCGCCCTGCCGGACGCACCCTGCAAAAATCCACAGACGATAAGGTTGACAGGGCGTTCCCCATCGGGAACGCTCTGTTTTTCTTCATAGAGAAAACCACAAGCTATGCTTGTGGAAGAAAAGAGCCGTAGCG
>ERZ1673696.1721-NODE-1721-length-17221-cov-5.419201_pt1 | contig 17221 bp, 8 predicted proteins | sample MGYA00580226_ERZ1673696 | MGnify/ENA primary metagenome ERZ1673696 (study PRJEB41218, sample SAMN15661743) | gut metagenome | host: Homo sapiens | place: Canada: London | collected 2015-08-20/2019-03-30 | study: EMG produced TPA metagenomics assembly of... | reverse complement strand
ACCATAGTTCTTCAAAGACAATGGTCTTTTTAATGAGTTTAAACAAACGAATGAAAAACCTACGAGTATTTCTCTATGCGATTAGCTGTGGTCGAAGTTGTTGATATTAAAAGAGCTTGCGCTCTTCTATATATTTTTAATATGAAAAAACAGAATTGTTTAACTTTTAAATTTATTTTATGTTGACAAATTCGAAACTGGTTAAAGCTTTGGTTCTGGCAACCGTATTCGGTATGGGCGGAACTATCCATGCAGCCGTAATCCCTTCCTCCGAAGGAACTATGATTACACAGCAGAAAAACAAAGTTACAGGTAGTGTTGTAGACGAAATGGGACCTGTAGCCGGTGCTTCCATTTCTGTGAAAGGTACTTCAAACGGTACGATTACCGACCAGGATGGTCGCTTTGTTTTAGATGGAGTACAAAAAGGAGCGGTATTGGTTATTTCGTTTGTCGGAATGGCTACACAGCAGATTACTTGGGATGGACATAGTGCCGTGAATGTAAAACTACTGAGCGATACGCAGGATTTGGACGAGGTGGTTGTCGTTGCCTATGGTACGGCAAAGAAATCGTCGTTTACCGGTTCTGCCTCAATAGTCAAATCCGACCAGTTGGAAAAGATTTCAGGGGCCGGTTTTGCGGAAGCTTTGCAAGGTATGTCGGCCGGTGTGAATGTCTCTAATAATGAGGGTAACCCGGGGGGCGAAACGCGTATTCAGATTCGCGGTATAGCTTCCATGTCCGGAAAGTCGACACCTTTGTATGTGGTAGACGGCATGCCTTATGATGGTAAGTTGACCTCTATTTCGCCTTCGGATATAGAGTCGATGACGGTATTGAAAGATGCCGCGGCAGCTTCGTTGTATGGTTCGCGTGCAGCGAATGGGGTAGTGGTAATTACGACAAAGAAAGGTAAATCGGGTAAGCCTGTTATCAATTTCAGAGGAGCGTGGGGTACTTCCGATAATGCGGTGGCTAACCCTAAAAAGGCAGATCCTTACCAGCAAATGACCAATTTGTGGCGTGCCTTATATAATGATAAGTATTACGTGGAAGGGATGAGTAAGCAGGATGCAGGCGATTATGCGTCGGCAAACTTGTTGTCGCGTGCTGTAAATCCACGTGTAAATTCAAAAGGCGAAACGGTTTATGTAACCCCGTTCAAATGGACCGGCGATGCTTCGAATTATGTATTGCATGATGGAAATGGCAACTGTTGGGCTAATCCTAATTTGGAAATGGTTTGGGATGAAAGCGATTATGACTGGTACGGGGCTGTTTTCTCACGTAAGTTGCGCCAGGATTACGGGCTGGATGTCAGTGGTTCGAGCGATAACGGGAAAACAAACTATTATACTTCTATTTCTTATTTGAACGATAAAGGGTATGCTAATAACCAGTATTACAAGCGTTACTCATTCCGTGCGAGTGTGACTTCGCAAGTGATGGATTGGTTGCAGATGGGAGGAAACTTGGCCTATAGCTATTCTCGTCAGAACGTTTCAGGGGCAAACCGTGCGTTGGTTTATTCAAACACGTTGAATTCGCCTTGGTTAAGAAATGAAGACAATACGGATTGGTATCGTTCGGAGAAGACCGGTATGCGTATGAACGATTACGGTGTGAACAGTCGTAATTTCTTCGGAATCCATGTCTTAAACGGGGCCGGCGATTATTGGAATAACCCCAATGATGATAATTTCAGCAATAAAGAGGGAGGTATGTTGACGGCTCATTATTTTGCCGAATTTTCTTTGCCGTTCGATATTAAGTTTAAGACGAATGTGAATCTTGACGATATTCAGGAGAATGGCTACGGGTATAGCTCGGCCGTGCATGGTTCGGGGCAACAGAAGCCTTTTGGCGTGACGGTTATGACCAATGGTGGAGATGCCACACGTGAAAACTGGAAAACAACTTCTGTTACATGGAATAACTTGCTGACTTGGAATCGGTCTTTCGGCGAACATAATTTGGATGTATTGTTGGGGCATGAGTTATATTCTTATAACCAGCAATATAATTATGGTTATGGTGAGGGCATCATGCAAATGGGACAGTATGAACTGGAATCAACGACTGCAAACTGGAGCGTAAGTTCTTACCGTAATCGTTATTCTTTGTTGTCTGTTTTTGGCAAGATAGACTATAATTTCCAAAACAAATATTATTTGTCCGGTTCTATTCGTCGCGACGGTTCTTCACGCTTCAGTAAAGACAGTCGTTGGGGTAACTTCTTCTCCGTAGGTGCTTCTTGGAGAATTTCGAAGGAGAATTTTATGGAAGATATCGATTGGGTTGATAATTTGGCGTTACGTGGTAGTTATGGTACTTCCGGTAACGATAAGCTGGTGCCTCGTAATACAAGTAGCGGTACTGCAGGAGATGAAATTTTATATGCTTATCAAGCCTATTATACTTCTGCTGATTTTTATGGTGCTGCCGGATATAAGCCGCGTACGATTGCTACACCTAATTTGAAGTGGGAACGCAACGAACAGTATAATATAGCGTTAGATTTCAGTGTCTTAAGTCGTTTGAGCGGAACGATTGAGTATTATTCCCGTAGTTCGAAAGATTTGTTGTATTACAGGAATTTGCCGTTATCCGCACAGGTAGGTGATGCTGCCGGTTATAACACCAATATGGGAAATGTGCGTAACAGTGGTTTGGAATTGACACTGAGTGCTGTAGCCGTCAAGACCAACGATTTTCAGTGGAACATTGATTTTAATATGTCTACCTTGAAGAACGAGGTGACATATCTGCCGGGTGGCTCTTATACGTATGCGAACCGTGGTGCAACATATAAATTGGAAGAAGGACGTTCTTTATATGAATTTTATATGCCGAAACATGCCGGGGTAAATCCGGATAATGGTAACAGAGTCTATCTGATTAAAGACGATAATGGTGGTTGGAAAACTACGGAAAATTATTCAGACGTCACGATGGACGATTATCAATGGTGCGGCTCTGCGATACCGAAGGCATTCGGTTCTTTGACTAATACGTTTACATATAAGGGATTTGATCTTTCTTTTATGTGGTATGCTTCTTTGGGGTCGAAAATGTACGATTATGTATGGTTGGAACGTACTGCCGGTTTGGATGGAGTAGGCATGATTATGGATCAGGTGGAAAGCAGATGGGAAAAGCCGGGTGATGTGGCAGAATTCCCTCGTTTGTCTTCTGCGAATGCCTCTTTGAACGTAAAAAGAACGGATTTCTTTATTCATAATAATGATTTCTTGCGTTTGAGAAACCTCAATTTAGGATATACCTTACCGAAGGCTTTGACCAAAAAAGTCGGGGTTTCAAATGCCCGCGTATATATTTCAGGCGATAACCTGTTGACGTTTGGTCCTGCCGCAAAACGTCATTCGGAACCGGAAACAGGTGTTATGGGTAACAACTATAATGGTAATACCGAAACAGACAACGGTATCCAGGGGTCAAGACGAGTTTATATGTGTGGTATTCAGGTTTCATTTTAATAAGAGTTTGATATGAAAAGAATATATAAAAATATGAAGTTTGTTGCTGTTGCTCTGTTGGCTTTTTCTTTGAGTAATTGCAATGATGAATTGACAACAAATTCATCGACTGATATAGATGAGAATACGATTTTGGGAAGCACTACGGGGCTGAACATGGCTTTGAATTCGGCTTATAAATATTTGTTGATGGGTGAACAAGGTGGAAGTAGCCAGAACGATGCTTGTTATGCTGGCGTAACCGGTCTGTGCATGTATTACGATTTGCCTGGTGCGGATATTATGAGTACGAAGAACTATGGCGGTTCGGTTGAGGATAGCTATCGCTTGACGGAAGGACGTACACAGGCCGCAGGAGATTATTCTAAACGTATTTGGACGAATATGTATAAGATTATCAACCAGGCGAATATTATTATCGATGCACTTCCGGAGGCTTCGGGTGATGAATCGGAAAAGCCGGTTATCAAAGGACAGTGTTTGGCCATGCGTGGAATTTCTTATTTTAACCTGTTGTTAAATTATCAGCAGACTTATGCGATAGCCAAGGATAAAAGAGGAGTTATCTTGCGGACTTCTTCCAACGAGCCTGATTCCAAAGGGTTCTCGACTGTGGAAGAATGTTATAAGCAAGTGCTTGATGACTTGACGGCAGCCAAAAGCTTGCTTGCTTCATATGACCGGGAGGAACAATGGAAACTTAATGTGGATGTGGTTTCCGGTTATTTGGCTCGTGTTTATCAGGTAATGGGTGATTGGGATAAAGCTTTGGCTGAGGCTAAAAGTGTTTATGACAAGTATAATACGTTGATGAGCAAAGAGGAATGGTGCAGCGGATTCGATAATTTGTTATCGGATGGTTGTAAAGAAGTTATTTGGGGGCTGAATTTTACTAATTTGTCGAATATTAGTTCGAATACTGAATTCAATTACTGGTATAATCAGGATCCGAGTTATGGAGAAGGTATGACAGACGGTCCGATTTATAGTTTTATCAATTTGTTTGTAGACGATAAATTCGTTCAATTGTTTGATGAAACAGATTTTCGTGGCAGTAAATGTACAAAGACTGAAAGCGTAACGGACGATGATGTTAAGTCGGTAATGTTCTGGCACCGTACAGCTAATGGAGACAAAGAGATTGCTGCTAAATGGGCTTACAATAAATTTAAATATTATGGAGATGCCAATGGTGCTCCGCAGGGACATACTTATCCGGAGTTTTCATTAATGCGTTCTGCTGAAATGTTATTGATTATGGCAGAAGCGGAAGCGAATCTCAATAATACGGCAAATGCATTAACTTATTTGAATACACTGCAGAGTGCACGTAACGTTGCGAAGCCAACAACTACAACGGCTAAAACAGAGTTGTTGGAAAGTATATATGTAGAACGGCGTAAAGAATTGTTGGGCGAAGGGGTGACTGGTATGTATGATTTGTTGCGTTTACAAAAACCTTTGTATCGCTATGGTGCAACAGCTTCAAATCCGGCCGGGCATTTTTCTTTAGGTATGACTTATTTGGATAACTATAATGCAGCAGATGCTGAACCTTATGGATATCTGCCGTCAAATGATTATCGTTTTCTTTGTCAGATTCCTCAGTTAGAGTTTACTAATAATGACGCAATAGATGCTTCAAAGGATCAGAATCCTTTCCGTGGACAATAATAATGTTGGAGTATGTTTTAAAAAGGAAGATGGGATAAATTAAATAACGTTTTCTATAACGGGGCTGGTTTTCATTTGAGACAGCCCCGTTTTTGTGTTTCTTTCTTTGCATCCTGACATCTGACCTGCGAGTCCGAAATTACCCAAGAATACCAGATGTACATTTTCTGACGTAACATAAGATATTTTGATTGTGGATGGATACGCACGGCCATATGGCGATCGTCCTCCTCTGTCATGATCAATTCCGGAACTATCGGGCGTAACCCGGATGATCTTGATTACGGAATCATTCGTTTGGTACGTACCGTCACGTTACCTTTTAGACCGACGGCTTCGCCTGTCGTGCCGTTCAGCAGAACGCGCAGGTCACATCTCTCTTTTGCGGCTGGAAATTCAACAGTGAAATCCTCTTCCTTATCTGTCGTTTTTGAACCGATCAGTTGACCGTTGAGCCAGATTTCGGCTTTTCCTGTCAGTTGTTTGAAGAGGATACTTCCGCCTTCTTCCCGATGAGCCTGGTAAGGATTGAATGTCGCACGTAAAATAACGAAATTGGCATTCTCCAGTTTGATCAGGTTGCCGCCTGAAACGGGTTGCCAACTGTTCATATCATTATCGGCTATCTGACGGGTGGCGTCGGGTTTCTCGGTGGAAAGGGGAGAAGCTACCCATCTATTCAGTAACATCGGTGGATTTTCTGCCGCAATGGAGGGGATAGGGGGTACCTGCTCAGCATTGATCGTGATCGTAGCCGGTTTTAATCCCGGAGTAGAGGCTGTCAGGGTGATTGGACCCGAACCTTCTTTGCTCTGTATGATGACCTGTGCCAGTCCGTAGAACAGACTACGTTTATTTCCCTTTTCCGGCTCGTGACAGTTCGGATTACCGTTTCCTACACCGATGATTTCGGCAGGGCCTGTCAGGGTGAATTCCATCATGTTATTGGCTGTCGGTACGTGACGACCTTTGGAGTCTACAACCTCCACGGTTATCGGCATAGCGTCCCGGCCATCGCCAGCCAGGCTGTTACGGTCAGGCGTCAGGCGAACCTGGACGGGGTCTTTAGTTGTCTCTACTTTGGTACGTGAGACGATCTTTCCGTTCTTGTAGCCGATGGCTTCCAGCTTGCCAGGTTTATAAGGAACAGACCAAGTATTCATTTCGTACGGATCTACCACTTGTTCGGATATTACTTTGCCGTTCAGTAATAACTTTACTTTATCTGCGTTGCTCAATGCCATTACTTTGATAGGCTTTCCGATGGAGTCGGCAGGCCAGTTCCAGTGAGGCACCAGTTCCAAGACATCTTTATCCTTTACCCATTGTGCCTGATGCAGGTAATAAGCCATTTTGGGGAATCCGCATAAATCCATGATACCGAAGAAAGAGCTGACTGTAGGCCAGCGATGCGGAGTCGGTTCGCCATGATAATCGAATCCGGTCCAGTAGAAGCACCCTGCCATCCAGGGGCGTTCAGCCACGGCTTTCCAGGCTCTGCGGTGGGTAGCTCCCCAGTCCGCACATTGTGTATCGTATGAATCCATCAGGTTTTTCGACCTGTCTGTTACATATTCACCCCGGATCATAAAGGCGGAACCATCTTCTGAACTGGTCAGAGGCAGGTCCGGGTTTTCTTCGTGGAAACGGTCGTAACTTTCGATCTGATAATTGAATCCTCCGACATCTACCGCCTGCGATACATTATATTCAGAGAAGAATCCTCCGTTCATCGCTGCTGTTATAGGGCGTGTCGGGTCCATCTTCTTCACTACGTCGTACATGCGGCGAACCATTTCAACCCCGTTTTCCGTGCCCTGCATCGGCTCTTCATTGAATACCGACCAGAGGATTACGCTCGGACAGTTACGGTCGCGGCGTACTTGCCACTCCAGTTGACGAACATATTCGGGTGAAGTGTTGAACAATCTGTTTTCATCCAGTACCATGATACCCATGCTGTCGCAAGCAGCCATAAATTCTTTGGCAACCGGATTATGAGCAACACGATAGGCATTGACTCCCATCTCTTTTAGTTTGCGCAGGCGGAATTCCCACAAAGCATCCGGAACGGCGACACCCACACCGGCATGATCCTGATGGTTACAAACGCCTTTTATCTTGATATTCTCTCCGTTCAGCCAGAAACCGGTGTTATTATCGAAACGGATCGTGCGGAAACCACATTTGGTTTCGGCTTCGTCCGTTACAATGCCGTTTTGCTTTACAACGGTTTTGACTGTATAAAGAGCGGGGCTGTCCGGTGACCAAAGTTGAGGGGTTGAAACTGTCATTGATAAGTTTGCAATCCCTTCTCCCAATGCTCTGACAGAGAGTTTCTGGGTTTGTGTCGTGATCGATTTGCCATCCGGGGCAAACAAAGAAACTTCTACTTCACTATTGGCAGGTAGTTTACCTGAGTTATATAAGGAAACCTCTACAGGTATTTCCCACTGGCTTTCGGTCTTCTTTACAGGATTGGCAAAGACACCATCTGTGATAATATGCAGCGGCGAGCGTTTTACCAGCCAGGTGTGGCGGTAAATTCCTGCTCCTTCATACCACCAGCCTTCCTGGGCTTCTGCATCTACGCGTACGGCAATGGTATTCACATCGTCACCATATGTTGCATACGGCGTGATGTCGATATACATGGATGTATAACCGCACCAGTTGCGATGCAGTACGGTTCCGTTAACCCAGATCGTGGCATGTGTGGCAATACCGTCGAACTGTAATTCCAGGTGCTTCCCTTTATCTTCGGGAGACAGTTTGAATTTACGGCGGTACCAGCCGAAACCGCGGTCGTAGTAACCCTGCGAAAGGTTGGCTTCCGGGTTTACCCGTCCTTCAATCGCCCAGTCATGGGGGATGTCTACGATACGCCAGGAGGAATCATCGTAGTTTGGGGAAGCAGCTCCGCTCACGTATCCGGCTTTAGCGTTCCGGTAAGTCGCGTTATGTCCTTTAATGACCGGATAGGGGATATCTCCCTTATGAAAACTCCATCCTTTGTCCAGAGACAGAGTTTCCCGGACGGTTACTTTTTCCTGTGCATACACCTGTAAAGAAAAACTGATACACAAAAGAAGTAGAAGACTTTTGAGTGTTGTCATAGCATTTATTATAGAATTATTTGAATATTGTTTCGATCACTTCACCTGTCCAGGATAAGGGTTGTTTAACCTTGAACAGGTGCAGGATGATAGCTGCTGTGTTCACCGTGTTATTGGTTTCCGTGATCTTGAATCTTTTCTTTATTCCTGGTCCGGCGATCCCCCAGGGGACGATCATTTCATCCGTACTCACTCCGCCATGTCCGTAGTTAATGCCGCCATGATCTGTCAGGAACATGAAGTGAGTATCTTTGTATAATCCTTCCTGTTTCATCTTCTCGATGAACTTTCCGATCTCTACATCGGCTTCCTCAATGGATTGTATGTATTCCGGAGACATCCATTTATGTTTGTGTCCGGCATGGTCGGTATGTACGGAATAGAGGAATACCAGTGTCGGGTTTTTCCGGTTCTCCATCAGAAAAGAAAGCGCTTTCTCGTAGTTCGGCACGTAGGCATCTTCTTCCAGGTAGCTGACTTCATCCAGATACTGTTTATTGTATGGGTAGAACAGGTTGATCCAGTTATAATAGAAAGCTGTTTTTGCCTGTGGAAGTGCCTCTTTTAATACTTTGAATACGGAAGGGTAATATCCTTTGCTATCTGTTTCAATCGCAGGTAATACGAATTTGGAGATTTCCCAGCTATTATCGACTACACCATGCTGTTCGGGGCCGCTTCCGCAAAGATGGCTGGTCCAGTTAGGCAATGTCACCGAAGGCATGACCACACGTGTATCCAGCGAGAGTGAACCTTCGGCCATCAAGGCATCCAGATTCGGAGTTTTTGCCTTCAGGTATCCGTCTACACAGATTCCGTCAAGTGATATTAAAACAATACGTTTTGCAGTAGGCGCATTTACTTTGGCAGTAACTGCCGATACAGGTTGGGTAATGGAGGCAGTGCCTAATGCGACAGCTCCCGCCAGTCCTTTTTTGAAGAAGTTTCTTCTTGAGTTTTTCATATTTTCCATGCTGTGTTTATAAGTATAAGTAAGAAGATCAGTTTTCAAAGGTAGTGGAAAATGTTATTTTGAAGACTGATTCTTTTCGTAAAAAGTACGCAAAGGTTTGCGCTTTCAGTAACTATTTATTCCATTTCCAGATTTCCCCTTTTTTCAAACCGTTTGCCTGCAAATAATTACCGTTATACCAGATACGGAATTTATTCCCCTGTAGCGATTTAACGGAAGCATCGACTATTTGTCCGTTTTCCCATTTTACCGCCACTTCAAATCCTCCCCGGGCTTTTAAGCCTGAGAATTCTCCTTTTTTCCAATCGGCAGGAAGGGAGGGAAGTAATTGAATGATATAACCTCCCTGATCGTACACATGACTCTGTAACAACATTTCGGCTATCCCTGCCGTTGTTCCGAAGTTAGCGTCGATCTGGAAAGGAGGACATATTGTGAAGAGGTTCGGGTTGATGCATTTCTTCATGACATCGTCCAGGTTCTCTTTCGCTTTTTCGGCCTGATGCAAGCGGGCATATTGGCTGATGGCCCATGCCGAACTCCAACCGACATAGCCTCTGCGATGCTGGATGCGGTAGTCCAGCGATTTGTTGGCAGCCTCGATCAGGTCGGGAGTTTGCAGCATATTGATCTGCGATCCCGGATGGATGGCGAACAGGTGGGAGATATGACGGTGACCAGGTTCAACTTCAGGGAACTCGTCGGCCCATTCCATGATGCGTCCGTCAGAACCAATTTTCGTATCGGCCAAACGATCTTTTGCATCAGCAACCTGGCGTGTAAAATCATCGTCGATGGATAATTCGCTGGATATCATGGCGAAGTCGTCAAACAGTTGCCAGATAGTTTGCTGGTCGTGTGCCGGTCCCATGCTGATCTGGCTATGGCTGCCGTCGGGAGCGACAAACGTATTTTCCGGAGAAACAGCAGGACCGGAAACTAGTTCTTTGGTTTTCGGGTTCTCTGTCAGCCAATCCATATAAAATTCGATAGCTCCTTTCAGTACAGGATATGTTTTGCGTAAAAAGTCTTTATCGCCTGTAAACCGATAGTGTTCACCGATATGTTGGCAAATCCATGCCGGAGCACCGGTGTGCATACCCCAGGAAGCTGCTTCGCCCGGAGAGGTATATCCCCATACGTTCGTGATAGGGTGTACTACCCAGCCCTTCTTATTGTATTGGATTTGTGCGGTCTTGCTCCCTGGTTCAACTAGCGAAGCAATCAGGTCGAACATTGGCAGATGCATTTCTGACAGGTTGGTTACTTCCGCAGGCCAGTAGTTCATTTCGATATTGACGTCGGTATGATAATCGCCATTCCAGGCGGTCTGAAGCTTGTTTGCCCAGATACCTTGCAGGTTGGCGGGCATAGTACCCGGTCGCGACGACGAGATCAGGAGGTAACGGCCATATTGGAACATTTGTTCATATAGGTGAGGGTCTATCATGCCTTTTCGGGCATTCATAACCTTAATGTCGGTAGGGATCGTATCAGGCGTATTTGTCAGTTGCAGATTTGCTCTTTGGAAATAGCCGGTATATTCTTTTACATGTGTTTCATAAAGCTGATTGTAAGATTTGTTTATAGCTTTATTTAAAGATGCTTCGGTGATGCTGCTGAAATCCCGTCCTTTGTAGATGGGATATTCCAGCTTATAATCTGTCGATGCGGTTAAAAACAGAAGAACTTCATCCGCATCTTTCACTGTCAAGGTAGAATCAGAATACGTAACGGAACCATTCATCGGTACAGCTTTTAACCTTGTCATGTATTGAAGCCCATCTCCTCCTTTACCGTCTGAAAGTGCCCCGGCCATGATCAGTTGCTCGTTTTCCGTATAGGTAGAGTAGCGTTCCGGCCGGTTCATCCGGCAAGTAAAAGAGAGTTGCTGCTTTTTATCCGCAGATATTCTCATGACCATGGACTGATCCGGGTGGCTGATAAAGATTTCACGTTTGAAATTTACATCTCCTTGTTTGTAGGAAACCCTGGCTGTCGCATCGTCCAGATTCAGTTCCCTGCGATAATCGGTGTAGGGCGATTTATTATCGAAGTCGATCCACAAGTCGCCCATCGTTTGATAACATCCGAAAGGGGCGTTGCTGCCTTGTCCGTGCCCGGAACCTTTTCCGGTACATATTTGTGTACGGTTTGTCAGGTCTGTGGCTTCTTTATATTTACCGTCAAACAATAGTTGTTTGATTTCTTCTATATGTTTGGCCGCTTCCAGATTGTCGCTATCCTGTATGCTTCCTGACCACATGGTCTCTTCATTTAGTTGGATACGTTCTTTGTGTACATCTCCAAAGACCATAGCACCGAGTGAACCGTTTCCTAAAGGTAAGGCTTTCAGCCACTCTGCATCATCGTCATATCCTTTATTTGGATTATCCGTGGCGGTTGCGTCGGCGGGAGTATTGTACCATAATGTTAATGGTACTTCTTTATGTTCCACGGAACAGGCGGTAAAACATAAAGAAAAGAGGCCTATAACAGAAACTATGCTTCTAATTTGTTTTTTCATGACTTATAAGTTCTTATAAATATAATCGGTGGAATTTCTTCACAGTCTTTAATATTACTTCTGTACGGAGAAAGTAAAATAAAGACTGTGTAAAATTAAGGAACAGACTTCTATTATAGTTGATAAAATGAGATGAATACTTTGCATAATTCGATATTATCAGGATAATGATAGTTGTTTTATTTTATTATTGTATAGAGTGCTAGTTGAAATTAAGCTGTATCCATCCGGCTACGTCTCCGTCTTCGTCTTCGGCGATATATGAATCCAGATATCTTGTCCTGTTGGAGTCGTAATTAAAGTAGAACTCATTACCTGCATCAGAATAATTGGCAATCAGGAAGGATATAGCATCGGGTAAAACCCAAGCTCTGAAATGTTGCTTTCCATTCGACTCGATTGTTACGATAACTTCGATTTTTGTTTTTTTTTGGTGTATATTCAATGTTTTATTAAAATGGAACTTCTTCGAAATATTGTTGGAGATTTAGGAACAAAAGTAAAGAATTCTGTAAGTATCGCGAGGTATGGTGGTACTTACAGAATTCTTTTTACTTTGTTCTTTACGGGAGAGCAGTTATAGATATCTATGATTTATTGATTATTTAGTTCGAATCGATATTCCTGTTTTACCAGTATATCAGAAATAGTCGGAACGACACAATCTGCCGGAACGACATTTTTCTCGAAATAAATAGGAACATCAGCCGATTTCAGCCCGTCGATGCGGATCACCATCGGATTGGTATCGATAGATTCTTTCAGGCGGCTTAAGCTGAGAATCCACTCTGTGCCATCATAGAAGGAGTCGCCGATCAGATTTCCGTTCAGGTAAGCGTTGGCTACATCTCCTTTATAAGAAATATACATACGTGTTTCCTCGTTGCCACAAGTCGCAGCCGGAGCTTTTACTTCATAAAGGCCTATATGTTCTTCAGGAGCAAAGGCGGAAGGCTTGTTCTTTCCGGTAGTTGTTGCAACAGGTTTGTTGTCTGCCGATAACCAGGTTGCATCTGTATTCCAGAGGATACGTTTACCATTCTTCAAAAGAACTTCTATTTCCGCTGTGATCTCTTTATCATTAGAAAGATTAAATTCGATCGTATTGTTGCCGTTTTGAATGAAGTCGGTTACATTAGCATAGGAATAACTGTCCATAGATGTCGTTTTTGTTTCTTTTCCGTTGATCATACAACTGATTGGATCGGATGATACATAACGTAAATAGGCGCGTTCTACTTTTGAGAATGTGCTCAATGAGAACTGACGTTTTGCTATATTACCTTCTGTTGGACGTATCCACAGGCTTTTTTCCATCGGAGTGATCGGACGAAATTCTGCTTGCAGATTATGCGCGCTGCTTTGGAATGTTTGTTGCTTGAAATTACCGTCCTCATATGTCCATATCTCTGTTGACGGTTGATCGTCGATCAGAGTGATCTTATCGTTATCGTAGATTAATGAGGAATTAGTAATAGCAACAAACTTTTTACCTTTTATCGTACCTTTCCAGATATGATCCGATTCTTCTTCAGTCAGCGTGACAAAGCGTACTGTGGAACCATTTTCTTTTGTAATCTTTATGATACATTCTTTCCCCGGAGTCAGTTGGTTGATGAAATATCTGTCTTTCTCTTTCCGGTAAGAGCCATTTTTTACTTCGATATTCCGGATGTCTTTATTTTCAATTAAATATTCTCCCGGTATGGCATCGTCTTCAAAGAAGAAATAGGTATGGTTGTTGCCTTCTTTTAAGGAACAAACAGGTTGGGTTGTTGAATATTTCAACAGTACATTACTTAGTTCCTGATTGAACGGCCAGAGAAAGTAAGTTCCGTTTTTTACCGTTACTTTCTGACGTGGTATACGGATTGTCTCGTCTTTCAACTTTATGGAGAACTGAACATTTTTATAGTCTTTCCGGCTATGTTTGTATAAATAATTGGAACAGAACAGATAACCGGTATTCCCGTTTAACCGGACGGCCCATTGCAAGTTGTCTCTATCCTGGTTAGTGGTAGGCAGGTAAGCGACAGCCGGAGCCAGCGCTGTTCCGAAATCATTCATGAAATAGTTATATTTCTTCGTTTCCTGCATGACTGTACCCAAAGTACCGAATTCACGGATGGGGGCCTGGTAGTCGTAACTGATGCGAGGACCGGATGATTGGTATGTACTTATTTTCCCGACAGGATTAGTACCACCGGTGTACATATAATATCCCATCATATTGGCTCCGCACCCCAAGCGTAGATTGATGTTTTCTCCCGCCATTTCTTCCGGTACGACGGCACGACGTTGGTAGAATGCTGTGGTTCCAACGCCTATTTCACAGGTGAAGAAAGGGGAGTCATTATTTTCTCCGCTTAAAGATTCTACATCTCCTTCGATCTTGATAATATCGGTACCAATATTGTCAGAAAGACGGTTGTAAGTGAAAAACTCAAAGTTGGATGTCGGTATTTCATCCTTTCCAGATGCAGTCCATGGAGCCTCGATATAGAACCCGGCATAGGGCACGATTTCCCCTTTCGGATACTCGCTGTCCATCCAGTGGGTCATCGAATAAAGAGGAACATCGAATCCTATTTCTACTGCCATCTTTTTCAGGTTGAGAAGATGCGAGACGATCATTCCCGGGCGTACGTATTCGTTTTCCAGTTGAAGAGCCATGACGGGGCCTCCGTCTTTCCATAATAATCCTTTTACCTGGTCGTATACAGCCTGATACCAACGCCGTGTATATTCGAGATACAAAGGATCGTTTGAGCGGGTTATCAGATTTTTATTATTGACGATCCAGTCAGGTAATCCTCCGTTTTTGATTTCCGCATTACAGTAAGGACCGAAACGCAAGTGCACTTTCATGTCCAGTTCCTTGCACAATTCGATAAAACGGCGGAGATTGAGATGACCTTCCCAGGATAGTTCACCTTCAAATTCCTCGTGCAGCGACCAGATACAATAAGTGGCCACAATGTCAATGCCGGATGCTTTCATTTTCAATAAGGCATCGCGCCAGTATCTCGAATCCATCCGGTTATAATGAATTTCTCCCATTACGGGGAGTTGAGGAATGCCACCTTCTTCCAGATACAGGTTATTAATGCGGATTTCTTTTCCAACTGGGCCATTTCGGCCCAGTTGGAGGTATTTCACAGTGGGAGGAGTTACTTTACCCAAATCTATTTTGTACTGGGCAAAGATACTTCCCGCGGCAAAGAGTAGCGCAGATAATAGAATTTCTTTTCTCATTTATAAGTCGTATTTTTATGTGCGTACTACTTATTTAAGTCAGTGATCCTGATCGTCCAGTTAGCATCGTCCCCGTTTCCTGCCGTTACTTTATATACAAATTCCTTTGCGGAAAAGTCTGACGGGAAAATCCCCATTGCGGGAGCATTACCTACCGGGCTAATGCGGGCGGAGGTCGATGCGTCAACGTTGATCGCTAATGTACTTAATGAAACCTGATTTCTGATTTCAGTTGTAAATGTCTGTGTGGCTTCAGGCACTTTGATCGTACAAACGATTTCTTTTGCTTTATTATCAATCGTTTTCTCCGTAGTCATTTCCATTACACGCAGTCTTTGACCACTTTCATCCCACCATCTGTATTCGAAACGGACATTTGTGATGTCATTCTGGTTGTACGTTTCCAGATCATCCAAACCGGCTTTCAGACAAGATGTGTTCAGCGCAATCAATAAAAGTAGAACTAAATAATTATACAGTGCTTTCATTTTCTTGTTATTTTTATAAGACATTTATAATCGGTTACCAACCTTCGTTTTGATCGAGAGACGGGTTGTTTACTCTTTCGCCTTCCGGAACAGGGAACAAATATCTTTTCTTTGTAAAGACACGTTCGTTGAAAGAAGTTTGGTAAGGCAAAGGTATGATTTCAAAACTTTTTCCGTCTTCGGAAATACTGATAGAATGATGTACTTTTGTCAACTCTTCCACTTTGTCTTTTCCATCGGCTTTTCCCCATCGTAATAAACTCCAGTACCTGTCACCTTCATGCACAAGGTCGATGCGACGTTCGCGTTTATAGGCTTTCCAGGCCGCATCAGAAGAGAGATTCAATGGCAACTCAGGCATTCCGCCGTGCACGGTACGAGTTTTATTGATATATTCGATTGCCGTGCTGATATTGCCTTGACGCAACATTACTTCCGCATAATTCAGATAAGAACGTCCCAGGCGCAGAACTATATAATGATAGTAAGTCGGATCTGAATTTAATAGCGGTTTTGCCGTATATACACCTTTGCGGTAAAGATAGCCGCTCAAGGCCATTCCCCAATCGCCACCTGCTTTACTGTCCCAATGCATATTCCCTTTGGTACGCATAGTTACGAGGCTGTTGAAATATCGGCTCGAATCCTGCACGACAGTCGCATAGAAGCGATTGTCACGGTTCTGATAAATGGCAGTTGAGACATAGCCACCGTTCTGTTGATAAGCCTTATAGAAACTGCTTTGATCCCAGTCTTTGGCCGTTCCGTCTACATCTTTGACTTCGTAGTCGTTGACCAAATCGACAGAAGGGAACATTCCGATCCAACCTTCAAAGCTATCATTTAGTTTAGGGTTAGCGATGTCTTTCAGTTTATCGTTGTTAACGTTTGGAACAAGATACTGCATCCATGTATCTCCGAATTTTGTGTTGTTCTCATGTCTGAACTGTGCCAGGATAATTTCTTTGGAACTTAACGCATAATCGAATTCGTTGAACATCTTCTCGTAATCGGTATCCAGACTATATTGTCCGAGAGCGAAAAGGTCTTCGCTGGCTTTCTTTGCAATGTTATAGTATTCATCCTGTCCCGATTCGATATAGGCAGCGCCGTGAAGTGCTACTTCTGCCATTAGTGCATAGGCTGCCCCTTGAGTCAGCATACCAGTTTCAGAGCTTTTTATGGAAACAGGTAGGTTGACGACTGCATCCTGCAAATCTTTTAGAATAAAATCGTAGGTATCTTTGATCGTCTCCGTTCTAGGTAATTCCATCTTTTCCTCCGGATCGAGTACGCGGTCTACAATCATCAGTTTCCCGAATAAACGGGCACGGCTGAAATAAATCATGGCACGTTGCATTTTGGCCTGTGCGATCAGATAACTTTTTTCCTGTTCCAAAAAGGAAGTGTTTTCTTCCATTTTCTGAAGCAGAAGATTGCATTTTCGGATGTTTGCATAAACTTCCCCAGCTTTTTTACTATCTCCACCTGGATAAGGATTCCATCCTACATCGTAGTAGCGGTCGATCTGTTCTTTATTCACATTGGAAGCGCCTCCATCATCCTGGATAACATCATTATCTGTCCATTTATCATTCCAGACTAATTGTCCGGTAGCATAACTCAGCGAAGGATATAAGAAAGCCTGTGCCAGTTCTGCACTTTCCCATACATCATTTTCCGAAAAT
>ERZ1673696.1715-NODE-1715-length-17296-cov-4.961371_pt1 | contig 17296 bp, 11 predicted proteins | sample MGYA00580226_ERZ1673696 | MGnify/ENA primary metagenome ERZ1673696 (study PRJEB41218, sample SAMN15661743) | gut metagenome | host: Homo sapiens | place: Canada: London | collected 2015-08-20/2019-03-30 | study: EMG produced TPA metagenomics assembly of... | reverse complement strand
ATAGTAGTTAATGTGCAGCAAAAAACGGTAAGGAGGAATAGATGTGGAACAATTTGATTTATACAAAGATATTTCCCAGCGTACGAACGGTGATATTTATATTGGCGTAGTGGGCCCTGTCAGAAGCGGCAAATCCACCTTTATAAAAAAGTTCATGGATCTTCAGGTTCTGCCCAACATCGACGATGAGAATGAAAAAATACGTACCATGGATGAACTTCCGCAAAGTGCCAGCGGAAAAACGATTATGACCACCCAGCCGAAGTTTGTTCCCAATGAAGCAGTAAAGATCGATCTGGATGAGCATACTTCTTTCAATGTACGGCTTGTTGACTGCGTAGGATACCTGATTGACGGAATCCTTGGCCATACGGAGGACGATATGCCCCGGATGGTGCGTACCCCTTGGTCGGAAGAAGAAATGCCCTTTGAGCGCGCCGCGGAAATCGGTACACAAAAAGTAATCCGTGATCACAGTACTATCGGCGTGGTAGTTACCAGTGACGGCAGCTTTACCGGCCTGCCTCGCAGCAGTTACATTGATGCGGAAGAACGGGTCATCAGTGAGCTGAAAGATTTAGGTAAGCCGTTTATCGTAATCCTAAATACCACGGAACCTTATTCAGTAGATACGCAAAAACTTCAGCTGGCATTAGAAGAAAAATACGGGATTCCCGTAATTCCTTCGGATGTATCACAAATGGAGCTTTCCGATATCCAGGCCATTTTAGAACGCGTACTCTTTGAATTCCCGCTGCGGGAGATGCGCATTAAAATTCCTACCTGGATCCAGGCTCTGCCGGCAGAGCATCCGCTGATGCAGGAAATCTTCTCCTCTCTTTCCTTTGGCGGAGACGTTATCAAAATGCGGGATTACACTACCCTGCTCTCTGCCTTCGAAAGCAGTGAGAACGTTCGCAGTCTTTCTCTCGACCAGGTTCTATTAGGGGAAGGCGCCGTATGCTATAACTTAGAGGTAAAACCGGACCTCTTCTACAAAACCTTAGGAGAAGAATGCGGTTGTGAAATCAAGGGAGATTATCATTTAATTGCTTTGATGCGGGATCTGATCCGTGCTAAAAAAGAATATGACCGCATTGCCGAAGCTTTGGAGCAAGTGCGTACTACCGGCTATGGCGTAGTTTCTCCCTCCATGGAAGAAATGACGTTAGAAGAACCTGAGATCGTACGCCGCGGCGGACATTTCGGCGTTAAGCTCAAAGCCAGCGCACCCAGTCTGCACTTGATGCAGGTAAAAATCAACACAGAAGTAAATCCGATCGTAGGCAGTGAAAAGCAAAGCGAAGATCTGGTAAAATATTTAATGAGCGAGTTTGAAAGCGATCCTACAAGGATTTGGGAAAGCAATATGTTCGGAAAAAGTCTGCATGAGCTGGTAATGGAAGGGTTAGAAACCAAGCTTGCCAATATGCCTCTGGAGGCACAGGCAAAAATGCAGCGTACGATGGAACGGATCGTAAATGACGGCGGCGGCGGATTGATCTGCATCCTCCTTTAACCAAAAGCACCGGCAACTTTTGCCGGTGTTTTGTGGTATTTTTGTTCAGTTTCAGCAAAGAAACGGCATTTTTATACGATGATTCAATATGAATACGGCGAAACCTTAGTTATTAGATGCAAATATTGTAAAGGGGAGAACATCCTAAAGACTAACGCGGCTGCTCAAAAACTCGCTTAAACATCAAATCGTACCGCCAATATAAAAATACCGGTATTTTTTAAGCCTTCATTTCAGCCAAGAAATGCACTGAAATGCTTCAAATTTTTCTATTCCGTCTTTCCATTGATTCAAACAAAAAGGCGGAAATGAATCGATCATTTCCACCTTTTTTCTCGTTTATTTATTTTTGGGTTAACTTTTTACGTTTAGTAAAACTAATTCCAAAACTCATGCCGCTGCTGATAAGCAGCAAAATCCCCCACAACCAAATATTGCTGTTATCGCCCGTCTGTGAAGAATCAGCCTTAAGTGCGGCCAATTCCGCCTTAGCATCGCCCAAGATCTTTTTAGCCTCACCGCTGACAAGAGATTTTTCATAGGCAGAAAGATTGTTATAAGCCGTGTCAGCCGCCCGGATAGCCGCTTCATCCTTTTCAGTAATTCTTTTAGGCAGATTGTTGATTTTATTTTCAATAGTCTCAACAGCATCCAGAACTTTCCGCGCTTCATCAATCCGATCAATTTCAGCTTGAATCGCGTCCTTTTCTTCATCAGTAAAGTTATCTCCATTTTCTTCTAACGCTTTAACAAGGTCGGCTTTTGCGTTCTCCAAAGCAGTTTTATCTTCCTTCTTTACAGTATCAGCTGTAATATCCTTAACTTTTTCAATATTTTCAGTTTTTACAGAATTGGAAACATCATAAATAACAGCAAGGAGATCATCGCATTTATCAATGAATGCCTGCAATTCTGCTTTTTCTTCATCCGAAGCAAGAGCCATCTCCGCGTTTACCAGGGTCTCCTTAAAAGCCTCAATATCCGCTTTATTATCGCTTGTTACGTTCTCAGCTGTAATGTCTTTAATTGGGGAAATATCAGGCGCGACCGTATACCGGATAGATTCTGTTCCGGTAAAGTTTCCTGTACCGGTTACCGTCAGCACGTACACACCGACGTTCGTTGCCGTATTGCCGGAAACGCTGTAAGTTACAGTCAAATGATCAAGCGTATTTATGGAAAAATCCTGCGTCTGCTCTTCACCGGTATACATCAATGCGTTGCCAAGCGTAAGCTTTACACCCTTGATATTTTTCGGGGTAATCTCTCCTACCTCACCGCTTACCGTGGCATTAGTCAGCTTATAGTTATCTTTCGCAGCGCCGCTAAGGATGATATCCGCCGCAATTACCTTCGTAGTGCCTGCATTTTGGTTATCATAAGTATAAGCAGCCGTTGCGCCGACCTCATCATTCGAAACAATACCGTCTAAAGCAATCGATAAATGATGATCCGCCGGAACTGCATTGGTACCGTCATAAACTTTCGTTACAGTACCGGTCAAAATGGGGGCCAGCTCCTTCTGTGCAATTGTAAAAGTCGTTTCGGCGCTAAAAGCCTCGTACAAATCATTGACTTCAAACGTAACGGTTAACTTATAACTGCCTGCACAAACAGGCGCCGCCTCACTCGTATATCCCTTTCCATCGGTAGATTCATAGAGATACCTTACTTTAATATTGCCATGGGTAGCACTTTGTACCACAGGCGCATTTGCAGCGTCGCCATAGGTCCAGCCGGCAACGGTCACCGTACCGGATCCCGTACCCTTTTTCACGGTAAGGGTTGCGGTTGCTTCGCCCGAGGCATACAGTCCGGCAGCTTCCGTTGTCAGTTTAATACAGATTGTACCAGCCTTAGTAACCGTCAATATATTTCCATTCAGTACCCCTGCACCGGTACCGCCCTCTATGATTTCATAGGAGGCCGCTCCGGCATTACCGTCAATCGTAAACATCTGCGATACATCATAAGAACTGCCGTTATATGTAATTGTTTTATTCGTACCGCTGCTGCTTACAGGAACCTCATCAACCGGCACTGCACAGAAATATCTCCAAGCAGACTTTTCTGGCAGACTGGTCTCCTGAATGTAATAATTGGGTACGGCTGCCGCTTCGGTGGCTCCCGCCCGTACCATATAGGCCTTACCCTCCGCGGGCTTTACCGTAAATGTATCATACAATACCTTTGCATTGAGAGATGTCGCGGTAAGCTTGGCGGTATTCTGAATTGTTGTTACACCGTAAACGGCATAACTCAGATCTTCTGTAATCGTCAACGAACTATTGCCGGATAAATGAAGAAAATCAGCATAAACAGAGCGATATGCCCCGTTAATTTTTACCTCGGCCTCATCGGAAATATTGACGGTACTATCGGTGATATCATATAATCCGTATATTTTAGAACCGGTTATATCAATGTTAACTTTTGTATTGGCACAAATATCAAGTGTGGAATCGAAGCGAAGCGCATACTGGCTGTATGTGGATTCGCAATTAATTTTTATATTTACCTGCGCATTGTCGGTAATTTTTGTAATGCCGCCGCTGATAGCATCCTCCTTTGTAAACATATCCACAAACGCATTTTTTTCAATAAGCAATTCCCCGGCATTAATGGCATATTCAAGAATTGCAGCCGTTTTATTGTTCGCATCACCGCCGTATATCTTCAGTTTTGCCGAATCCGTAATCGTGATTTTTCCATTGTCCGACGAATACAACCCTCTGTCGCCCTCTGTAATATGCATATCGGTTTGGCCGCTGAGCGTAAGCGAATTGCCTCTGCCGCTGCATATCATATAACCATCGTCGTTTTTAAGCCAAAACGTTCCGCCGGAAATAGATATTCCTATCCCGTAAATGGCATATTCAACCGTATCTATAGTAATGATAGGCATTCCGCTGATAGACACAGCACCTTCTTTGTAATAAATAGCGTGCATAGTGCAACCGCTGATATGTATATTGATATTTCCAGTAATTTCAAGCATCTCAGATGTTGAATACGTGATACAGGCAATTCCATATTTTACATTGGAGATATTAAGCTGCCCTTCATCTATACTGGTAATCTTCACGGGCGTTTTATTGGATACATCAACACCGGTATCTGCCGATACAAGATTGTTTACCCCGGAAAAATACATCGTTATTTTTTCGCTGCCCTGTGCGGTAATCGCTTCATTTTTAGCCGTTTCAATGTAAATATTTTTAAAGGTAACCGCGGCCTGACCATTCTTGCTGTCAACCACAATAACCTCGGCCGTCTTTTCTACGCCCTCTTTCATGCTGACGATAACAGGAACGGCCGTCTGAATCGTCAGTTTTCCTTCCGTATAGACATAGTCCGTATTTTCAACGAGCGCATCAGAGCCATTGGCGGGAGCAATGGTAAAATCCCCAACGGTCTTCACGCCCTCTTCCGCAAAAGCTGTTATAAAAGAAAAAGATATACAAGTCAATATCAATGCAAGGCAGAGACAAAAGCTCAAAAAATTTCTTGTAATTTTGATTTTTCCGTTCATAAAATGACCTCTCCTTAAAAAAATTAAACCCATGCTATCTTTTTATTCAAACAGACCGTTATGTTAAAACAAGAAACGATACGGCCTTGTGAATACGAATATGTACCATAGAATAAAAGCAAATTTCTTTTTTACGCAGGAACACAAAAACCGTCTGCAACCCAAAGGGCGTCTGCAGCTATCCGTTGGCACAAAAGAGAGCACAAGTATCCTGCCGATAGATAAATAACCTATCCTTATACTTGTCAACCTTTAAATCTGCTCATTAAATTTGTTTAGATTATAGCATGGTCTGCGTTATTCCGCAATGACTTTCTCACACTTTTATCCATTTTCCAAAAAAAGACTATACTTTGCTATTTATAAACACAACGGCAGAGGATTCTCCTCCGCCGTTGTTATAACGGAATATAAAATTCGGTATTTATCATGCCTTCAATGCCTCTGCACTGCTATTCCTTAGCATATCATTTTCCATAAACATTTTCCTGCTTGCTTTCAACGCCTTCCATACAGTTTCTTCTTATTAAAAACTTTTTTTACTGCAAATTCACCGGTCAAGGGAGTCTCGCTCCCTTTGAAATCAAAAGAGACCTACTTATCCCAATGTTCATGTTTCGCCGCACCAAAACGCTGTGCAATATGCATAATCCCGTATTGAGCCGTCTCTACCGTAGCCATATCACTTACGGCCATAATCCCTTTAAATCTTTCATTGCCCCTAAAATTCCGGTCAGCATACCAAAATACGTCATTTGCGGTTTGCCGGATGCCATGTACAGTCACCTCAGGAATAAAATCATAACCGCTGCGGCACAGCTCTTCAAATAGCTTTTGTTCGCTGCTGATGCTCCGAATTCCCATAGGATCCTCCGGATACAGGCGGGAAGAATATTCCACCGAGAGCAATACTTCCGGCGAAAGCTTAGCTAAAAATGCTTTGGGATACCGCTGATAATACTCGCTGCTGATCCATGGGCGCACACCGTGCGCCGATAAGGCATCCCACATTTGATACATCTCCCGCCAAAAAATATTGACGTTACGGATGATGCAATGTCCGTAATATTTTTGCGCATCAGCGTATTCATCTCCCATTCCCAGATGAAAATAGGGCGGATTGTCAAACAGTTCACAAACCTCATCGATGATCTCTTTCACAACGCGTTCATACAAAAGACTTCCCACCGTTTGATGGTATTCCCCCAGCCAAGCGTCATGTGCAGCGGAAAAATCCAGTTTAGGCAATACGCAGAAGCCTTTCGCACGCAGGTGGCCGATTTCTTCCGCCAGCTTCTGCTTGCTCCAGCTTCCTTTTACCGCAAGTTCCGGATGAGACTCCAAGCAAACCCCTTCCGCAATATCAATAAGCAGCGTGTCTATGCCCTGCGAAGGTAAAAACGCAAGAATTTCATGCCAAGCCTTTTCATCGAAATATAAAAAATCCCGAAAGATCTGATCCTCATCCTTTCCGCAAAAGGCGGAATACCGGTCGTGCCACTCATTGTAGCCTAAATGCAGCAGCATTGCCCACATCGGTTTCATCCTTCCACCTCCCCGTAAACCTTTTTTAATGCATTTGAAAAACGTACAATATCATTATAATGGCAATACACATCCTCCTCACTGGTCCTGCACCAAGGAGTGGAAATAAAGCCTTTTAACTTCTCCTGCGGACATTGCCGGCGCACATACTCCAAAATATCATAAGCATTCAGCTCACGATAACAGGTAGAAACCATCGGCAGATAATCAAAGCCGTTTTCCGCAACTGTTTGGAAGGCCTCCAAAGCGCGAAGATGCCAGTCACCGGGCTCCAACTCGTAAATACGCTGATACATGCTGTTGGAAACAAGCACATCCTTAGGCGTGTTTTTCAAATAAGTCTCGGTGCTGTACCAAAACCCGTCGCCCCAAATCCAAGGACGCGCCTTATTTTTGCGCACCGTTTTAAACAAAAAATCTGCATCATGCCAAAATACCTCCTCATTGCGGCAAACACAGAGGCCATAACCATTTTGACAATGCGGAAGCTCTTCCTCCAAACCGATATGGATATATTCCGGGTAATCAAACAATTCCGCCGTTTCACTTAACAAATTTTCTATCGCGCGGTAATACTGCGGGGTAGAAACCATCCGGCCATATTCCCCGAACCACGCGTCATGCGTCGCGGAAAAATTAAATTTCGGAATCGGGGTCAATCCCAAAGCGCGGATATGATCCAGTTCCTCTCTGAATTCATATTTATTCCATGCACCTTTGCAGGAAATCTCCGGCACAGAATCATATTGTACCCCTTCCGCCATATCAATCAAAACAGTATTGATACCGTTCTGCGGCAAAAAATCAACAATTTTCCGCCACGCACTTTTCTGGGTAAACATTTCCGCATGATACCGAGGATCATTTTTTCCGTGGGGGATTTCACTATCCCAGTCATGCCACATACTGGAGCCCAAATAAATCATATACGCCCGCATCATTTTTATCGCCCTCCATTTTTTGTTTACCGCAGTCTGTTCTCCCATAACGAACTTTTACAAAATTATCTCACATGGCCTACCCGCTGTCAATATACAACTAAAAAAATCTCTTTTAAAAGTCAACTTTTCCTACTTCTGCAAATTATTTAGGAGAATATTGTTACAAGTTGCGCCAGCCTTTAAAATATAGTAAAATAACAACAATCTAATGCAAAGGAAAATAAAATGAAGCAAACAATACAAAAAATGAATTTCGGCCCTTGTATGGATGTAAAAGAATATAACAATCACCTATATGTCATCCAAAACACCTCACAATATCCCGGCGGCAGACTCTGTGTTTTAACCCCCGAGGGTAAACTGTGCAGTGAATTAAAAGGACTCGGCAATGCACGTCAAATTGAAATCTCGCACGGCATCGCCGTAATATCTGCAAGAGAAAACGGTCTATGGCTGCTGGAGGTAAAGAAAGAAACACTCCGGCTGCTTGCACATTATCAAACCATTGAATTTGCCACCGGCGTAACGCTATATGGCAGCCTTGCATTTATCAGCTGCCGCCAGTACGGTATAGAGATTATCGATATATCCTGCCCTTGCACACCCAAGCATATCGGAATCATCCGCATCGGCGAAGTCCAATCGGCATGTGTTTACAATGGTTATCTCTATGGCGGCGTATGGGGCGAAATGAATGTTGCCGTAGTAGATATCCGTGATATTGCTCAACCGAAACTGGCTGCACGTATTCCACTAAAAGGACGCGGCGACGGCGTGATCGTAAAAGACGACATTTTATATGCCGTTACCGGTCAACACGGCCGTGGAATTAAAAATGTGTCCGATGAAAACGACCCGCAGTACGGCATGGGCAACAGGTTAGAGGTCTTTGATGTATCCGATCCGGCGCATCCGATAAGCTTGTATTCTCAATTTTTCGGGCAAGGCTATTCTATCTCCTACGACATGTGGAAACCAATTCTCAGCGGAAATATCCTGATCTGCGGAATTTCTCTTCTGGGGGTATTTGCTTACGATAAAACTTCCCGGCAGCCTTTATTTCATCTTTCCCTACCCCCCACGGATCCCCTGCCCGATGCTGTTACCGGTTTAACCGTATGCGGCGGAGCATTATATCTTTCTTCCGGCCGATCGGATTTGTTTCGGTTCTCCTGCCGGGATTTTTCGTTTGAAAACTGCTATCGTTTTGACATTGATCTCCCGATAAAAACACAGCCCCAAAGCTTTTTCTGTACCCAAAACAACCGCGCCGTACTGGAACAGGCTTATGTTCCTGAAAATGCACCGGTACTTGATCTCTGTGAAGCCGGCTCCTACATTGCCGCGGCCTGCGGCGCTTCCGGCATTCATCTGCTTGATGCGCTGCACCTTTCCTGCAAACACATACTTCCTACCGACGGCTGCTGCTGCGACATAAAATTTTCCGGCGGATTCCTGTTCGCCGCGCTTTCCGAAAAAGGCCTTGCCATCTACAGCCTAAAGGAAAATATTCCGCGCCTAATTTCGCTTACCCGGTTTGAAAAGGCCGTTCTTCAGCTTACCCTCTCTGCCGACGGTGCTTATGTCCTATGTGGTCTCGGCAGTACCGAAGTTGTTCTGCTGGACGTTCATACCAAGGAATCGCCGCGAGTAATCGCGCGAAGATCTGCTGCGCAGGGGCCTCTCTATGGCGGTAATTTTGCCGCCAACCGTCTGCTTGACGGAACTATGCTCATGTTCTGGCACCGTGACGGACTGGTTTATACAAATCCTTCCGCCGGCGAAACTGCGCTGCACAATATTTTTTATCCCAAACACAACGGCTTTATGGGCTTAGGTCCCGAAAACGGCTGTGATACTGACGGAGAAAATATTTTTTACAATTTAAACGGAGGATATATCCTTCTGCCAATGAAAGAACACGTTTTCGCTGATGATCTTCCTTTATATCACACCGCAATTGATATCGTCGGAAAAATCACCGTATGCGATTCCCTTTTGGTATCGGCGGAACGCGCAAAAGGCACGGTTACCGTAACGGATATCTCCGCTGTAAAATCTCCCAAGGCCATATGTTCTCTATCTACCAGCGCTTCCCCCGGAAAGCCGGTATATTTTCAAAACGAGATATGGCTGCCGGGCGGATACGGCGGACTGCTGAAATTAAAGCTATGATCCGCGCATTCCGTTTTATAACGAAAGCTTCCGCACAAAAAACGGAAGCTTTAAAAATGATAAACTCTGCTTTGCAATTGTTATTTCAGGTCAATACGGCAGGAAAACATATTGTCTCCTTCCGTGTTTTTTCCTTTTACTAAAATCTCTTTGCCTTCGCGCTGCACAAAAACAGTAAGCGCGGTATGACAGCGCACTTCTTTATGATAGTCAATCTGAAATTCCTCGATTTCCTCTCCCGGTCCAAGATCTACAGCGTTTAAGGCATAGTTGGCGTATTTGATATTATTCACATGACCGTTAATATCCAGATCGGTATAACCGCTTATTACCGGATACCCCTCGCCCGTTTCCTCAAAATCCGGAACCTTTAAAAATTTCTCTTCAAAAGTATTTTCCCGGCAAAACGCATCAATTTCCTCATAAATATCCCGGGCCAGAACAAGCTTCCGCGTCCTGCTGTCCATCAATGCCCACTGAGAGGTTCCCTTTACAATTGGCTCTTCCTTTTCATTTTGAATCAAATAATCCCTTTGAAAGTCAAGCCGTTTGCTCTCATGAGGCCAAGTAACAACCTTCACCTTTTGATACATCCGCGGGTTTTGCAATATCCGATACTTTACTCTGACAACTACCCACATCATATTGCGCAAAATCATTCGATCATAATCCACCTTCAGCTTTTGCGCATGTTCCCCTGCAGCATCCTGAAATAAATCCAGTACAGCGGCAGGCTGCAGTTTTCTAGCAGTATCAAAATCAGAAGCTCTTAAGTAGTAATCCTTATTATGTATTGCATTGCTCATTTTCCCAATTGATAATCTCCTGTTATTTCTACCTTACGCGCACCCGAAGAAACAGTCACTTTAATGCTTCCGTTTCTCATGGGCAACACAGCTTTCACATTCTCCGGCGCTTTAAAATCATTATTTAAATATACCGTTTTATGAATTTCATCAATGCGGTCAATCCCCAAGCAATCACGAAAGATCAGACGCACAACATGCGAAGCAAAACCATGATTGCAGCTTGCATGCGGATTATCATTCTCCCAAAGAGTACCGGTCAGCAGTGCCATATAATCAAAATAATCCTTAATCTCATCTATAATTCTGCCGCGATAGCCGTTTTGTGAAAGCACCTCCATGCGCAGATAATTTCCGATAAACGCATTGGCCGGGTATACTCCGGGCTGTGTTTTCATGCACTTATGCCCGGCACCGAAGTCATCCGCGATGATCTGCAGCAGTTCACTGAAATGCTCCTTATCCGCAATGCCGGTAAAAAAGGCATAATACTGGCAGACCTCGGTGATATCCTCCGGCACGGTAAGCCGGCCGTCCGCATATACCATATGATCCCTGAAAAATTTTCCGTTAAAGGAAAGGCGAATAATGGTATTTTTAATTTTTTCCGCCTTATCCTCCAGTGCCGCATCCCCATACATTCGTGCCATTGCCTTCAGCATTGCGTAATACATCATATTGGAGGGGAAATTTACGTCCTGCACCCATTTGTTGGCCTGTGACCATTCCACAAACACCCAGCCCTCCAGCTTTTCCAAAAGACCGTCGGCATTTATAAACTTACAAAAATATTTTTCCAGTTTATACAGCCGATCCTTGGCCGCCTCTGCCATCTCCGTATCACCGGTACGCTGGATATATTCCTCCAATTCTATTACTAAGAACATCGCCCAATTGGGAATAAACTGTGCGGTCAGTTCATCAGAAGGATAGCACATCGGCAGCATTCCCGCCGGAATACGCGGAAATTCCGTTGCAATAAAGAAGTTTTCCAAAAAACCCTTTTCCACCTTGGAATCTCCGGTAAGGTCCTTCTCTACTCTTCCGGTAAAAAAGCTGTCGCAAAGCCACCCGGCCCGTTCACGGGAAGGACAGTCCATAAATATGTCTACAGAATTTTGCGCAAAGGTATTTACCGCTGCAGCATAAATACGGTTAATCGCCTCATCACTGCTCTCAAACGAAGCCTTTTCTGCCTCAGGATTCACGTACTCCATCAAAGAAAGACCGCTTACCTTCACACTGCCCTTTACACACTGCACCTTGATATACTGCATCGACATCGGCTCAATGGCCATAAAATGATGTTTTCCCTTTTTTAAATAAACAGGAATCAAATTGCAGGTACTGGGATTATGTCTGGCAGGATCGATCTTTCCCTCTACAAGAAGCTCATCAAAGATCAGATATACCGCAGCATCCTCCTCACATTCAAAATCGCATGCTACAAAACCGGTGTTTTCTCTTTGGAAGCGAAAGCCCTGGTACTCATTCTCTTTTAAGACAAAAGAATAGGTATGGAGGATTTTCTGATCGCAGGGATTTTCACGCAGGATGCGCATATGAGCCTCATGCATACGGTAAAGTACAGGAAGTTCCTCCAGTGCAAAACTGAATTCCTCTTCTTCCGGATTTTCAAAGCGATCGGAATCCTTTACCTCATAATGCTCCGGCAGCACTGCTGCCCCCTCACAGATCAATTGAACCGGAAAATCCATCCGGAACTGCGGCAGCGGTGCCGTACGGCCGCAAAGCCTGATTCCCTCCACAGAAATCAGCTGCAGCTCGTCAGAATACTCTGCTGGAAGACGCCATCCCTCCACAAACGGACGCTGATAAGAAAAACGTTCGATCACCTGTATTTTTGAAAGATCTCTTCTTGCCCTAAAATCTCCGTTGATATCCGTTGCCGCGGCCACTTTTCCGTCAAGAGTGATCTCTGCCTGCAAAAAACCGGGCTGCTTGATATACTGAAATGAGCAGACGCCATAATTGACCACCTGGATACAAACAGTATTGCGCCCCTTTTTCAGCTTTGCGGTAATATCCAATTCATCTACCCGCCACCAGCCTCTACCGCAGCGCTGCGGACCATAAAAAGCAAATTCACCGTTGATATACATGCGATAGAGTGTATCAGCGGCAATATTGACACGTGCCTGCTCGCCGGCATAATCGATTTCAGCTTCAAAACAGAGCATAATATTTCTGTCACTGACAAGCTCCTTTGCCCATACGGGCACAGCCTTTTTAAAAAACATATTCATTTCTCCTTTTATTCTTTTACCGCCGGAACCAAAAGCAAATCACTTTCCTCCGGCAGTGTAAACGTCTCCTGGGCAGTAACCGCTATTTTTCGGTTCGAATGCGTTAGAAATTCCGCCAAAGCACCAATATTATCCAAGCCATACTTTCCGTTTCTGTAGTGCATGGGAATGGCAATACGCGGGTTAATTTCTCCGATCAGCTGCCAGGCCTGAACAGAATCAATCGTATATACGCCGCCGACAGGAATCATCAGGCAATCACAGCATCGGATATGTTTCAATTGATCTTCATTGAGCATATGTCCCAGATCCCCCAAATGCACAAGAGTCTTGCCGCAACAGGTTATAATATGTACCAGATTTTTCCCGCGTTTTTGACCATATACATCATCATGAAAGGTTTGCATCATGGTAATCCCAAAAGGGTTCTGCCTGCCGCTTGCCCTATATTTTACACCCGAAACCGCCGCATGATCAAAATGATCATGGCTGCACAGTACCATATCCGCAACAGTCCTGACATCCGCATAGCCGCGCACATCTTGAAACGGATCGATAACAAGGGAATACCCTTCATGCTCCAAACGAAAACAGGAGTGTCCGAAATAGATGATTTCCATTTTTACTCCAGTACAGCTTTAATACGCCGCACGCCGGCCGAAGAGCTTTCTTCTTTCACAATGCGGAATTTTCCAAGCTCCCCCGTTCTTGCCGCATGCGGGCCGCCGCAGATTTCTTTAGAGAAAGGTCCCATAGTATATACCTTTACCATGGAATCATATTTATTTTCAAACAAACCGATTGCACCCGAGGCCTTTGCTTCCTCCAGGGGCATCTGCTCACAAACGATTTCCACATCCGCCTGAATCGCCTCATTTACAAGCTTTTCCACCGCATCCAATTCCTCTCGGGTCACCTTACGGCCAAAAGTAAAATCAAACCGCAGACGTTCGCTGGTAATATTGCTGCCTTTTTGCGCTACATCGGGATCATTGAGCACCTTGCGCAGCGCCGAATGTAAAAGATGCGTGGCGGTATGCAGTCTTGCCGTCTCCTCGGTCTGCCCAGCCAAGCCGCCCTTAAAACGCTGTTCCGAACCCTGAGAGGATTTTTTCTGATGCTCTTTAAAGCACTCGGAGAAGCCCTCCATATCCACGCGATATCCTTTTTCTTTTGCCATTTCAGCCGTAATCTCCGGAGGGAAGCCAAAGGTATCGTAAAGATGGAAAGTCGTATTGCCGTCGATGATATTTTTTCCCTCACGGTTCATCTGTGCAGCTACCTTTTCAAATTCTCGCAGCCCTTGCTTCAGCGTCCTTGTAAAACGTTCTTCCTCCAGCTTCAGCTGTTCAATAATAAAGGCGCTGTGAGCCTCAAGTTCCGGATAAACGGCTTTATATTGTTCAATATAAACCTTTGCGATTTCGATAATGGAATAGGTAGGCATCTCCAGTTGTCCCGCAAAACGAATCGCACGGCGAATCAGTCTGCGCAGCACATAGCCCTGATCCACATTACTCGGTGTTACCGCCTTGGAGTCCCCCAGGATAAACGTAGCCGTACGGATATGATCGGCAATCACGCGGAAAGCCTTTGTAATTTCATCGCTGCTGCCATATGTTTTGCCCGAAAGTTCTGCTATTTTTGCAAGGGAAGCGGTAAACAAATCGGTATCATATACTGATTTTACTCCCTGCAGCACAGCAATCGTACGTTCCAGACCCATGCCGGTATCCACATTCTTTTTCTCCAGCGGATGAAGGGTACCGTCCGCATTACGGTTATACTGCATAAACACATCATTCCATATTTCCAGATATTTGCCGCAGTCACAAGCCGGAGAACAATTTTCACTGCATTTGGGCTTACCGGTATCAATGAACATCTCTGTATCCGGTCCGCAAGGGCCCTGATTTCCCGCCCACCACCAGTTATTTTCCTTGGGCAGAAAAAAAATCCTTTCGGCCGGCACACCGTTTTCTCTCCAATATTGCGCAGCCTCCTCATCCCTGGGGCTGTCTTCATCGCCTGCAAAGACGGTAAAAGAAAGCTTCTCCGGCGCTATCCCCAACCACTGGGGGGAAGTCAAAAACTCCCATGACCAGGAAATTGCTTCTTTTTTAAAATAATCGCCCAGCGACCAATTGCCCAGCATCTCAAAGAACGTAAGATGAGAGGCATCGCCTACTTCATCAATATCGCCCGTGCGCACACACCTTTGTACATCGGTAAGCCTTGTTCCTTCCGGATGAGGCTGTCCCAACAAATAGGGTACCAGCGGATGCATCCCCGCAGTGGTAAACAAAACGCTCGGGTCATTCTCGGGAATGAGAGAAGCCCCTTGAATTACCGTATGGCCTTTAGACTGAAAAAACTGAATAAACTTGCTGCGCAATTCATCTGACTTTATCATAAAATATCTCCGTTCAAAATGCGGATTCTCCGCAATTATATTATTTTTTATTATATAAAATCCGGTCTGTTATGTCAATGGCTATGCAAAAATATCTGCCATATTGCCCTTTTCCAAACACAAAAGAGCTTTGCTCTATTCTCTGTACAGGTTCTTAAGCAGCGCAATCTCCGCCTGATAGCCCTCCAGTTCATTGGGCGTTTCCAAATAAAACGGAAGCTTCCGCAGCGCCGGGTGATTGATGATCTGCGAAAAGGCATCAACACCGATGTAGCCTTGTCCGATTTTCTGATGTCTGTCCTTATGCTGGGAAAACGGGTTCATGGTGTCATTGATATGAACAGCTTTCAGTCTGTTAAGACCGATTACCTTATCAAACTGTGTCAGCACACCATCCAGATCCTTCACAATATCATACCCTGCGTCAAACACATGGCAGGTATCAAAGCATACCCCAAGCTTGTCCGCAAGCATAGTACCGTCGATTATCGCTTTCAGTTCTTCAAATCGCGAGCCTATTTCACTGCCCTTGCCGGCCATGGTTTCCAAAAGCACCGTAGTAGTCTGCTCTTTTTTCAGCACACGATTTAACAGTTCACAAATCAACTCTATTCCCTTCTGTACCCCCTGCCCCACATGGCTGCCGGGATGAAAATTATACATCTGTCCCGGGGTGTATTCCATACGCCGCAAATCGTCGCTCATCGCTTCAAAAGCAAATCGACGCGTATTTTCATCAGCCGAGCAGGCATTGAGCGTATAGGGAGCATGTGCTAAAATACCGCAAAAATCATTTTCCTCCGCAAATGCTAAGAAAGCCGCCACATCTGCCGGATCGATCTTTTTTGCACTTCCGCCGCGAGGATTTCTGGTAAAAAACTGGAAGGTATTGGCACCAATGGCCGCAGCCTCCCGTCCCATGTGCAGATATCCTTTAGAAGCAGAAAGATGACATCCTATATTCAACATAAAAAACTCTCCTGAACCCCCTAAAATCCTATAGATTAAGTATATCAAAAAAAGCGGGCCTCAGCAACTAAAATTTCAAGTTTATTCCATGCCACCCCGTACTTTTCTTTCTCTGCCATTCCTCCAAAAATAGTAAAAAGCTTTGACTTTTCCCTTCTTTTAAAGTAAGCTAACAGTAACGCATCTGCCGTGCCTTACGGAAATGCGGCCTTATAGTTTTATAAATTCTAAATTTACGGAGGTTCCATCATGCAGCAAATTCATCCGATTCCACCACTGTTCTGCAGCACTTCCAAAGTATTAATCTTGGGCAGTTTTCCCTCAGTAAAATCTAGGGAACAGGCGTTTTTTTATGGGCACAGTCAAAATCGTTTTTGGAAAGTAACTGCAGCGGTCTTCAATTGCCCCGTTCCTGTTACAATACCGGAAAAGAAATCCTTTCTCCTTTCCCATGGGCTTGCCCTGTGGGACGTGATTGCGCAATGTGAGATTCAAGGTTCTTCCGATGCCAGTATCAAAAATGTAATTCCTAACGATCTTTCTGTGATCCTGAACAATTGCCGTATTCAAAAAATATTTGTAAACGGAAAAACAGCAGAAAAGCATTATATAAAATACATCTATCCCACAATAAACACCGCCGCCGTATGTCTCCCTTCTACCAGCCCGGCCAATGCCGCCTGGAGTTTAGATGCCTTGATTGCAGCATGGTCCGTGATCCGTTTATAAAAGCGGTGCTTATTTCTCTTTGATTTTATCTTTCAGTTTTCCAACAATAAGAATCACCACGGGGATCAGGAACAACAGCAAAATATTCAGCGGAACAAAGATACTCTCAGATAAATGCTCCATTTCATGGTTGTTTTTACCGATAGCAGGTACCAAGGCGGCGCACAGAGCAAAATAGGGAAAAATAAATTCCTTTGTATCCTTGGTTCCGATCAATGCGCCGAACACCTTCAGCATTGCCGCACCGATAAACGCAATAATCATAAAGTCCGAAAGGATCCAAAGCGTAATGATAAATGCTTCAATATGCTGAATAAATTCCCCGATCGATATCTGCTTTACTACCGTTAAAAACGGGTAAGAGAGCTTTTGTATCAGATACGGACCAAAACTTCCAATT
>ERZ1673696.1703-NODE-1703-length-17361-cov-18.651161_pt1 | contig 17361 bp, 16 predicted proteins | sample MGYA00580226_ERZ1673696 | MGnify/ENA primary metagenome ERZ1673696 (study PRJEB41218, sample SAMN15661743) | gut metagenome | host: Homo sapiens | place: Canada: London | collected 2015-08-20/2019-03-30 | study: EMG produced TPA metagenomics assembly of... | reverse complement strand
GCTGCGCAATGTAAGTGCGGTGTACATGGCTTCGCCATGAATCCCTACGTTTCGTGACAACTCTCAACCGCGCCTTACTATCGTGAGGCGCGAGTGACGTTCCCTCGGCGGCAGACTGCCTGCGAAATAGCGGCATTGCTGCGCTCGCCGCATTGTGGAGACTGGCGGTAGACGGGAATTAGGCTGTACTTCTATAAGATGGGCAGAGCGGCACCCGCAAGGGGTGTGCCGCATCCGTAAGGCAGCAGAGCCGCCAACGGCTGCGCAACAGCGGATGATAGAAGCAGAGGCAAATCGTATAGCAACTCCAAACGCGGCAACGCCGCGCTATGGGCAGTGCAATCGGCAAGCATTGCAGCTCTTCGAGCTGCTCGCTTGCAATGGGAAACGCCTTTCTTTTGGACGGGCGACGCCCGTTTTCTTTCTCGGGAAAGAAAATGGGGGTCGCATCACGCGGCACATGTGCCGCAAAGCCTTTCGCACCTGTGCGAAAAAGCATCCGCGCCCTCACGGGCGCAAAAAGTGAGGAACATTTTCATGATTTTCAAAAAATCCGGCCCGCCGGAATGGCTGCTCGTCTGTTTGGGCAACTACGGCAAGCAGTATGAAAACACCCGCCACAACATCGGCTTCATGGCCGCGGAGCGTCTGATCGACAAGCGCGATCTGCGCTGCAACCGCCTGCGCTTCCGCGCGCTGACGGAAGTCATCGAATTTGGCGGGGCGAATGTGCTTTTGATGATGCCGCAGACCTACATGAACCTCTCCGGCGAGGCTGTGGGCGAGGCGGCGCGGTTCTATAAAATTCCCGCTGACCACGTCATCGTCATCTCCGACGATATTTCGCTCCCGCTCGGCAAGCTCCGCGTGCGCGGCAGCGGCAGCGCAGGCGGACACAACGGTCTCAAGAACATCATCTCGCACCTCGGCACCGACGCTTTCCCGCGCGTCAAGGTCGGCGTCGGCGCGCCGGAGCACGACATTGTCGACTGGGTCATCGGCCCGTTCACGGCCAATGAGCGCAAGGTCATCGACGGTGTGCTCGACCGCGCGCTCGGCGCGGCGGAGTGCATCATCACCGACGGCGTGAGCGCCGCGCAGAACCGCTACAACGGCTGAACGCTTTTTGCCGCCAAAATTTAAAAAATCGACATAGACTTTTTGCCAAAAGCCTATATAATAAAATGACTGACGACCACGGGCATGACCCGCCGCGGCTGCGGCGGATCTGCCCTTTTGCGCGCTGCGGGAGGAGGGATACGGCATGGCGCAGGGGATGAACAAACTCAACGAAGCGCTCGCATCTCTTCCCGAGGTGCGCGAGCTGCTGCTCTCGCTTGACGCGGGCACATCACCCATCGCCGTGTCGGGCCTTTCGGGTGTGCACCGCGCGCAGCTTGCCGCTGCCGTGCGGCACAAGACACAGCGCCCGCTTTTGATCGTCTGCGCGGATGAAAACGAGGCAAACCGCATGGCGGGCGACCTGCACGAGCTGCTCGGCGAGGACGTGAGCCTGCTGTTCGCGCGCGAATGGCAGCTGCGCGACCGCGTGTTCGCCTCCCACGGCTGGGAGCAGCAGCGCATCGGCTCGCTGTGCAGCCTTGCCGCCGGAAAAGCGCCGATCCTGGTCGCGACGGTCGACGGCCTGATGCAGCGAACGCTCCCGCCCGACGCGCTGCGTGGCGCGGTGACGGACATTTCGCTCGGCGACCGCTTTGACCTGAACGCGCTCTCGAAAAAGCTTGTCGAAAGCGGCTACACGCGCGCGGAAACGGTCGAGGGCGTCGGCCAGTTCGCGCTGCGCGGCGGCATTCTCGACGTCTGGTCGCCGCTGAGCGCGCCCGTGCGCGTCGAGTTTTTCGACGATGAGGTCGACGCGATGGGCGAATTCGACGTGACGACCCAGCGCCGCACGCAGAACGTCAAATCCCTGACCGTCCTGCCCGCGGCAGAGGTGCTGCCCGCCCTCTCGGACGGCGGGCGCGAAAAAATGCTCGAGCGCCTTGGGCGCGCCGCGCAGAAAATCGCGAAAAAGGCCGAGGACAGCCCCATCGTCCAAACGCTGCGCAGCGACATCGAGAGGCTTCGTAACGACCTGCCGCTCGGCGGCATGGACCGGTATCTCGCCGCGTGCTACCCCGACGAAGTCTGCGCGCTCGACTATCTTTCACCCGACACGCTGATCGCCGTCAGCGACGGCATGCGCGTTTTGGAGCGCAGCAAGAACTACCACTGGGAGCTCTCCGAGGACGTAAAGCCCCTGATCGAAGAGGGCGTTTTGTGCGGCGAATTCGCCGCGCTCGCGCTCAGTCAGGAGGCATTGAGCCATCGCATGGGCGCGTTCCCCGTGCTGCTGCTCGATTCGCTCCCCACGTCGCGCAATCTGCTGCCGCCGAGGGCCATCCTCAGCATGAACGCGCGCTCGCTGCCGTCGTATGGCGGCAGCCTCGAGACCGCCGCGGGCGATATGGAGCGGTATCTTGGCGCAGGCTGCGGCGTGCTCGTTCTCTGCGGCAACGAAACGCGCGCGAAAAACTTCCGGCGCCTTTTGGAAGAGCGGAACATCCGCGCGCAGCTCAACTTGAAAAACGACCGCCTCCCCGCCCCGCACGAGACCGTCATCGGCCTCGGCGCGCTGAGCGCGGGCAGCGAATATCCACAATTAAAGCTCGTCATCCTGACCGAGGGCCAGCTGACCGCTCCCCTCTCCGGCAAGCGCGCGAAAGCGCGGCCAAAGAAGGAGACATCCGCGCGCGCCGCGCTGCGCTCCTATGAAGACCTCTCCCCCGGCGATCTCGTCGTGCATGTCCACCACGGCATCGGCCGCTTTGCGGGCATCGAGCGCATGCGCGTCGACGGCGTGGACAAGGACTATATCAAGATCTGCTATGCGGGCAACGACAGCTTATACGTCCCCGCGACGCAGCTCGACATGGTGTCGAAATACATCGGCGGCCATGGCGAGGACGAGGACGGCCAAATACGCACGAAGCTCAGTAAGCTCGGCGGCACGGACTGGTCGCGCGCGAAGACGAAGGCGCGCGCCGCGGCGAAGGACCTTGCCAAAGGGCTCATCGCGCTCTATGCCGAGCGCCAACGCCGCCCGGGCTTCGCCTTTTCGCCCGACTCCCCGTGGCAGAAGGAATTTGAAGAGGCCTTCGACTACGAAGAGACCGACGATCAGCTCCGCGCCATCGCCGAGATCAAGGCCGACATGGAGCGCAGTACGCCGATGGACCGCCTGCTCTGCGGCGACGTCGGCTACGGCAAGACTGAGGTCGCGCTGCGCGCCGTGATGAAGTGCGTGCTCGACGGCAAGCAGGCGGCAATCCTGGTGCCGACCACCGTGCTCGCCCAGCAGCACTATGCGACGGCGCTGAACCGCTTCCGCTCGTTCCCCGTGCGCATCGAAGTGCTCTCGCGCTTCAAAACGCCCGCGCAGAAGAAACAGATTTTACAGGACGCCGCCGTGGGAAAGATCGACTTACTCATTGGCACGCACTCGCTGCTGCAAAAGAGTTTGCACTTCAAGGACCTTGGCCTTCTCATCATCGACGAGGAGCAGCGCTTCGGCGTAACGCACAAGGAAAAGCTCAAGGAGCTCTCGCGTCAGGTCGACACGCTGACGCTCTCGGCAACGCCCATCCCCAGAACGCTCAACATGGCGCTCTCGGGCATCCGCGACATGTCGACCATCGAGGTCCCGCCCGTCGACCGCCAGCCGGTGCAGACCTATGTGCTCGAGCATAACTGGAGCGTCATCGCCGACGCCATCCGGCGCGAGCTCGCGCGCGGCGGGCAGGTCTACTACATGCACAACCGCGTCGAGACCATCGACCGCTGCGCCGCGACACTCAAAAAGCTCCTCGGCGACGACGTCGCCATCGGCGTCGCGCACGGCAAGATGGACGAAAAGGGCCTGTCGTCCGTGATGCAGCAGCTCTCGGACGGAGAAATTCAGGTGCTCGTCTGCACGACGATCATCGAGACGGGCATCGACATTCCGAATGTCAACACCCTCATCATCGAGGACGCCGACCGCCTCGGCCTCGCCCAGCTGCACCAGATACGCGGGCGCATCGGCCGCAGCGCGCGCCGGGCGTATGCCTATATGACCTACCGCGCGGGCAAGATCCTCACCGAGGTTGCGGCCAAGCGCCTGACGGCCATCCGCGAATACGCGGAGTTCGGCTCGGGCTTCCGCATCGCGATGCGCGACCTTGAGATTCGCGGCGCGGGCAATTTGCTCGGCCCCGAGCAGTCGGGCTACATGATGAGCGTCGGCTACGATATGTACTTGCAGCTCCTGGAAGAGGCCGTGCTCGAGCAGCGCGGTGAAAAAGCGCCGCAGCGCACCGAATGCTCGGCAGACCTCACAGTCTCGGCCAACCTGCCGGAGAGCTACATTCCCTCGGGCGAGCAGCGCATGGATATCTACCGCCGCATCGCGGCGCTGCGCACCGCCGAGCAGTCGCAGGAGCTGCTCGACGAGCTCATCGACCGCTACGGCGAGCCGCCCCAGCCGGTCCTCAAGCTCATGGACGTCGCGCTTTTGCGCGCGGAGGCCGTGCAGATCGGTGTGAGCGATATCTCGCAGCGCGGCAGCGAGATCACCTTCACCTTTGCCGCGTCCGAGGCAGTCCCCGTGGAGGCCGTGATGGCCCTCTGCTCACTGCCGAAGAACCGCCGTCGGCTCACGCTCTCCGCCACGGGGACGGAGCCGAAGCTCCTGCTGCGTCTTTCGCCGGGCGAGGACGCATTGGATACAGCCTTGACGCTGGTCGGAGACCTGCGTGTGAATAAGGAAGAAAACGAAAAAGAGGTAACATTATGATCAAAAAGAGATTGCTTTCGTTCCTTGGCGCGGCGGCCATCACCGCGGCGCTCACCTTTGCCGTCGTGTCGCTCTCGCCCTCGAACGGCTTCACCTCCGGCACGATGCAGGAGGGTCTCTGCTACGAAGCGACCGGCGTCGCGCCCGACGCGATCGTCGCAAGCCTGAACGGCAACGGCGCGAGCGCCGACCTTGTCGCATACTGGATCGGCTACGACGTGTCGTATCTCAACAGCTACATGCAGTATTACACCGGCTCGTCCATCAACTGGGACGACACCCTCTCCGACGGCATGAGTGTCGCCGACTATGTGAAAGCAAGCGTGCTCTCGTCCGTCAAGCAGCACTTGGTGCTTGAAAATCTCGCCAGCAAGTACGGCGTGACGCTTACCGCCGAGCAGGAGGCCGCCATGGCCGAGAGCGACCAGAGCTACATTGACCAGTACGGCAGCGAGGAAGCTTTTGAGGCCGAGATCGCCAAGCTCGGCATGCGCCGCGAGACCTATGACCGCGTCGCGCGCTCGAACTACCTGTATCAGAATCTCTATGAGCTCTACAATACCGAGGGCAGCGCGCTCTACGCCTCCGACGAGGACCTCGCCGTCTACGCCGCCGAGCAGGGCTACATCACGGCGGACCACATCCTGCTTGCGACGAAGAACATGACGACCGGCGAAGCCCTCACCGACGAGCAGAAGGCCGAAAAGAAAGCGCTCGCTGAGGAGCTCGTCGAAAAGCTCAATTCCTACACCGGCGACGACATCGCCTCCTACTTTGCCGAGCTCGCCGACCAGTACAGCGAGGATCCCGGCCGCGAGAGCCGTCCCACGGGCTACACCTTCACGACCGGCTCGATGGTGCAGGAGTTTGAAGACGCCGCCTACGCGCTTTCCGAGGGCGAGGTGAGTGAAGTCGTCGAATCCAGCCTCGGCTATCACATCCTGCTCCGCCTGCCGCTCGACAAGGCCGCCGCAGCCGATGAGGTGCGCGAGGAGTACTTCACGAACTTCATCGCCGAGCAGGTCGACGCCGCCGCGATGGCGACGAGCGCGGACTATGATAAGCTCGACCCGCAGACGATCTACGAGGCGATCCTCGCCGCGCAGGCGGAGGGTTAAATCGCAGCGCGGCGCACTGTACGGCGCTTGCGCCCGCGAGGGCGCGTGAGGGGCAGCCCGAAAGGGCTGCTTCCTTTTTGCGTCTCGGCAGGGGCACTGCTTTTTTCCCTGCACCGTGCAGAGGACAAAATAAAAAGGAGACCTCTTTCGAGGTCTCCTTTTATTTTCAGGGGTTAGCGGTGCTTTAGCACTTCTCGAAGATGGTGGCAACGCCCTGGCCGCCGCCGATGCAGAGGGTGGCAAGACCCTTCTTGGCGTCGTCGCGCTTGAGCATTTCGTGCAGCAGGGTGACGATGATACGAGCGCCGGAAGCGCCGACGGGGTGGCCGATGGAGATCGCGCCGCCGTTGACGTTGACCTTGCTCATGTCAAAGTGCAGCTCACGGGCAACAGCGATGGACTGGGCCGCGAAGGCTTCGTTGGCCTCGACGAGGTCGATATCGTCGATGGTCAGGCCGGCCTTCTGCATGGCCTGACGGGAAGCGGGCACGGGGCCGACGCCCATGATCTTCGGGTCGACGCCGCCCTGGCCCCAGCTGACGAGCTTGGCCATGGGCTTGAGGTTGTACTTCTTCACGGCCTCGCCGGAAGCGAGGACGATGGCGGCAGCGCCGTCGTTGATGCCGGAAGCGTTACCGGCGGTGACGCGCTGGACGTGCTTCTTGGTATCGGCTTCGTGGATGCCGGTGGGCTCGAAGGTGTGGACGATCTCGTCCTCAACGCCCTCGGGGCCGACGGGGAACGCGCCGCGCAGCTTAGCAAGACCCTCGACGGTGGAACCGGCGCGGGGGAACTCATCCTTCTTGAACTCGACGATCTCCTTCTTGACCTTCACGGGGACGGGGACGATCTCGTCGTCGAAACGGCCGGCCTTCTGCGCGGCCTCGGTCTTCTGCTGGGAGGCGGCGCCGAAGGCGTCGAGCTCTTCGCGGGTGATGCCCCAAACATCGCAGATGTTCTCGGCGGTGGTGCCCATGTGGTAGTTGTTGAAGGCATCCCACAGGCCGTCCTTGATCATGGTGTCGACAAGCTTCTTGTCGCCCATGCGGGCGCCCCAGCGGGCGTCGGGAGCGGCATAAGGAGCGGCGCTCATGTTCTCGGTGCCGCCGCAGACGACGATATCGGCATCGCCGGCGAGGATGGCGCGGCCAGCCTCAATGACGGACTTCATACCGGAGCCGCAGACCATACCGACGGTATAGGCGGGGACGGAATAGGGGAGACCGGCGCCCACGCCGACCTGACGGGCGACGTTCTGACCAAGACCAGCGGTCAGGATGCAGCCGAACATCAGCTCATCGACATTCTCGGGAGCGATATTCGCGCGCTTGAGGGCTTCCTTCACGACGATGGAGCCGAGCTGAGCGGCAGGGGTGTTCTTCAGGGAACCGCCGAAGGAACCGACAGCGGTACGGCAGCAGTTGACGACGTACAATTCTTTCATTTGACTTCTCCTTTAAAATTTGTGAATCCGGAATGAGATCCGATTTTCTTCGATTTTGATTATACACACAGAAAAATGAAAAATCAACTGCAAAGTTGCGAAAAATATAGGCAATTTTGATTTTTTTCTTTCATTTCGTTAACTATTTAACAAGAATGAAGAATATCTTGCACCAAGGGATCGTTTTGCACCCAAAGGCGCAGGGAAAGCAGCACCGCTGGAGCTGCATGGGATAAGGGGGCCATTCTCTCGTGTGAGACAATGACCCCCTTTCCCGCGTCTCCACACGCTGTTGGAATAAAAAGCAGCAGCTCTGCCCGGCTGTCCCCCCCCGCGCCCAAGGGCGCAAAAAAGGGACGCCTCTTTAACCGTGGTGCCATAAGAAAACATGAAAAAACCCAGTAAAATCAATGTTTTTTAGGGCAGCGGAAAACGGGGCAGGTCAAAACAACTGAATAATCAGACAGAAACAGGGTGTTGTCAAGCATGACAGCGCCCTTTTCTGTTCCCCGGCCAAGCCGCAGATTTTGAAAAAAGTCTGCGGCTTTTCTTTTTGCCCAAAAGCAGAAAGGAGGCGACGGCCTATGTACTTCATTTCCGGCAGCGATCGGGCCTTTGAACAGCTCATGCAGGGCAAGCCCGGTTTTGACCACTACGACAGCGGCGAGGCGGTCACGCCGGAGGACTGCGGCACCTGCCGCTTTTATCGCCCGCACTGGAAATATCAATTCTGCGTCTATGCGGAATGTCCCTACCAGCCGGGCAAGCTGACCGCCTACGACGCGGTGACATTTCGAGTGAAAGGAGTTGAGAATATGGCAGTATTTCGTGTAGAGCGTAACAAGGGCTACACGGTGATGTCCAATCACCACCTGCGGAACAAGGACTTATCCCTGAAAGCCAAGGGCCTGTTATCGCAAATGCTTTCCCTGCCGGAAGATTGGGACTATACGCTGAAAGGTTTGTCCCTTATCAACCGGGAGCAGATCGACGCGATCCGGGCCGCAATCCGGGAGCTGGAACAGGCCGGGTACATCGTCCGATCCCGTGAGCGCGACAGCCAAGGGCGCTTGCGCGGCGCGGACTATGTGATCTATGAACAGCCCCAGCCTGTGCCGGATTCACCTACGTTGGAAAATCCAATGTTGGATAATCCAACGCAGGAAAAGCCTACGTTGGGAAAACCAACGCAATTAAATAAAGATATATCAAGTAAAGAAAAATCAATTACTGATGTATCAATTACCGATCCCATTCCTATCCTTTCCCGACCCTCTCCTTTGGAGGACGAGGCGGCACAGCCGCCGGAACGGAAAGGAACGGAAGCGAAATCACAGAGCGCCATAGAGATTTATCGTCAAATCATCATGGACAACATTGAGTACGAACACCTTTGCCAGCACGTCAAGGGCATTGACCGGGAAACGCTGGACGAGATTGTGGACTTGCTGGTGGAAACCGTATGCAGCGCCCGCAAGACCATCCGCATTGCCGGGGACGATTACCCGGCAGAGCTGGTGAAATCCAAGTTTATGAAGCTGGACAGCTCTCACATCGAGTTTGTCTTTGACTGTTTGAGCAAGAACACTTCGGAAATCCGCAACATCAAGAAATACCTGCTGGCTATGCTGTTCAATGCGCCCAGCACGATCAACGGTTACTATGCCGCGCTGGTGGCCCATGACATGAACACCGGCAAAATCTGAAAGGAGGACGGCCCTATGAAACAGGGTGCATTGATTTTCGACGAGCGCAGCGACCGTTACGACATTCGCTTTGATCTGGCGGACTACTACGGCGGCCTGCACTGTGGGGAAACCTTTGATGTGATGGTGGGCGGCAGGTGGAAGCCCACCCGCATTGAGTACGGGGCCAACTGGTATCTGGTTGGCATCCGTGCCGACGACCTTTCCGGCCTGCGGGTGAGGATTTAATCGGGGACAACCGGCGCAAGCGGCTGTCCCTTTTCTGTTTCCTGCGGCGGCTGACGGTGCCACCTTAACCGTGCCGCCGCACTTCTGCGAAAGGAGGAATAGCGATTGCAGGAGGAAGTAACCCAAAAGACAATAGCCTTTTCCATCAAATCGGCCAAGCTGACAATCCAAGTGCTGCAAGCGGCGGCCCGCAAGTTTCTGGAAACCCAAAACAAGGGCAAGACCAAGCTGCGCCACGGCCAGCAGAGCCTAAAGCAGCTCAAAAAGCACGGGGCGGCCCTGTCCAATATCGAGATCACCGACGCCAACATTGGACTTTTTAAGCCCTGCGCCAAGAAATACGGCGTGGACTTCACGCTGCGGAAAGACGCCACTACCCAGCCCCCGCACTAGGGCGGGCTTGTGACGCAGCAGTTCACGCTTTCGCTCGGCAGCTCCCGCAGGGCATAGAGGGCTTCACGGTTGATGATTACGTCCGTTTTCATGGCTTGCTCACTTCCTCCGGCTTTGTCGTAAGCAGACGGTAAAGCTCGGTGTCCGTCGGGAAGCGGTCAATGAACGGCAGTACCACATTCCCGTAAAAGATAAGCCCCTCGCCCGCTTCGGTATGGGTCACATACTTCATCTGCTGCGGGGAGATATTGAGCTGCTTTGCAAGGATAGCCCGGTCGCCCTGTGCCTGATTGAGCATGAGGACAAAATCGGAGTTTTCAAAGATATTCTCGACTTCGCGGCTTGATAAAAGGTCTTTGACGTTCTGTGTGATTGCCGTCGGTATGCCGCCCCATTTACGAAAACGCTTCCAAATCTCCACGGAATAGGCTGCGGTCTGTTCCTCTTTCAAAAGCAAATGAAACTCGTCCATATAGTAACGGGTTGCTTTTTTCTCTGCGCGGTTGACGGTAACGCGGTTCCATACCTGGTCTTGCACAATGAGCATACCTAATTTTTTGAGCTGCTTTCCAAGCTGCTTAATATCAAAGCAGACAAGGCGGTTAGAAAGCTCTACATTCGTTCTGTGGTTAAAGACATTCAGACTTCCCGAAACATAAAGCTCCAATGCCGCCGCAATGCGGGCAGCTTCCGGCTCCGGCTGTTTCAGCAGTTCGTTGTAGAGGTCGCCCAAAATCGGCATTTTTGCCGGGTCGGGTTCTGCAAGGAAAGGTCGGTACACATTCCTAACGGCGCGGTCAATGACGGTCTTTTCCACGGGCTGCAAGCCCTCTTTGCCGCCGATAACAAGCTCGCAGAGGGAAAGGATAAAGTCGGATTTCAAGGCAAGCGGGTTGTCGTCCTCGGAGTAGTTGAGGTTAATATCCATAGGGTTCACATACTGGGGCTTGCCGTCCATGCCTTTTCCGGCAGGCGACAGGCGTATCACTTGCCCGCCCAAACGCTGCACAAGGGAAAAATATTCTGCTTCCGGGTCGCAGATAATAATATCGTCGTCAGTAATGAGAAAGGCGTTTGTCATTTCCCGTTTTGCCGCAAAGGATTTACCGCTTCCCGGTGTTCCGAGGATAAGCCCGTTGGGATTTTTCAGTTGCTTGCGGTCGCAGAGTATCATGTTGTTAGAAAGTGCGTTCAGCCCGTAGTAAAGGGCTGCGCCCCGCTGAAACAGCTCCTGCGTGATGAACGGGATAAAAATAGCGGTGCTGCTGGTCGTTAATCCTCTTTGAATGGGGATAAGGTTCTCTCCAAGAGGGATAGAGGACATAAAGCCCGCTTCCTGCAAATAGTCAAGGCGGGTCAGAGCGCAGTTGTTTTTCTGTGCAAAGCCCGCCGTAGCAAATACGTCATTATCTAGTTTCCGTTTTGTGTCTGCCATGTTTACCACAAGGAACGTCAGCAGAAACATTCTTTCATTTCTGCTCTGTAAATCCTGCAACAGGTTCTTTGCTTCGCTGCCAAAGGTGGCAAGGTCGGACGGAATTATATCCATGTCGTACCCGCTGCGTACCGCCTTTTTCTGTTCCTCAATCTTCATCTTGTCGAGGTCGGTAATCTTGCGCTTGATAGTCTTGATTGCTTCGCTCTGGTCGATACTGCGGATATGCAGATTGGCGATAATCCCGTTTTCAAGGTCGAGAATGTCCGAAAGCATACGGTCATTCAGCTCCGGCGCGAGGATTTCAAGGAAACTAACCGCGCCGAGCTTACGCCCCATGCGAAACGTCCTGCCGTCGCCAAAACGGAACGAGGACGGGGCGATAAAGTCCTTTGTAGAAAGCCCCGACGGTACAAGCCAGTCCCAAGAGAAGCGGAACGGCTCGCCCTCCGGGTGGAAAATCCCATGCAGTACGTTCAAGCGTTCCTGTCCGTTCATGGGGCGGGCTGTTACGCCAAGCACCTTAAAATTATTGAGTACGTCGGTTTCGATACGGGAAAGGCGGGCTTTTGCGGCTGCGAGATTGTCCGCTTCAATGGAAAAGGTAATGTACTTGCACTTTTCCAGTCCGTTGTTGCCTTTTTCAAGCTGATTTTTCAGCATATCCGCGTACTCCCTGCGGATAGAGTTAAAAGCGTCGTCCTGCGCCGGAATTTCGATAGCCGCCTGTGCCTTTTCCTTTCTTGCGCCTTGATTGATGAAAGAGAGCTGCACCGAAACGGAAGCGTCAAAGTAGTTGAGAAAATCGCACCAGTTTTCAAAAATGGCGGTCTTATCATCTGCCTGTGCAAGCTGATAGTTAATATCTTCAAAGACAAGGCTTTTACTGTATTTCTTTTCCGTTACCCTGCAAATCCCGTCCGGGTACATCTGCAAGTAGGGAATGGTCTGTTGTGCGGTGTGGGGCTTCCCGTCGCCCTTTGCCGCCTGTATCACGGCGGCGATTTCTTTCTTTTCTGCGCGGGTCAGCTTACGCTTCACGGGATTTTTTACCGCGCGAGTCATGGTTTTTCGTTCTGCCATTGACAATAGCCGATACCTCCTTTTCCAGTTTTCGTTGTTTTTCTATGACGGCATAAAAATTTTCCGTCTGATAGGGGCGTTCCTTTGGTCGGATAAACTTTGTCTGAATGACGTTCTTTATCACGACTTCAAGGGGCTGCCCGTGTTTTTCATACATTGCCAAGAGGAAGCAGGGAAGCATAACGACAATCATTGCAAATGCCGCCATGCTTGTTCCCGCGCTGTCTTTGAGCAAAAAGAAAAGCGGTAGTCCCATAGCGAGGGCTGCCGCAAAACATATAATCTGCCGCTTTGTCAGATTAAAAGCGACTTTCGTTTTGATTTTTGATAAGTCTTTGGGTACGGGTACATACGCCAAGTGAAAACCTCCTTTCGGTCTTTAATGGGCGTTAAAGATTGACTTCGCAAGTGCGCCTGTTTTGAATAGGGAGAAGCACAAAATCACGGTGTAGGCTGCAAGGGAGAAAATTGCGCTGTGCAGGTTATCCGCTACAATCATGCTGCCAACCAAAACCGCATAAATGCCGACACATATCATTATGAGGAAGCCTTGAAAACCGAGGGCGAACAGGGCTTTTAAGTAGTTGTTGCCTATCTGTCCCCACTCTCTGTTGGTCATAGTTGCAAACGGGATAGGCGATACCGAACAGTAAAGGTAAATTTCTATCATTCTGCCGTACAGGATAACCGTGATAAGCACCGACATGATTTTCATGCAAAGGCTCACAAGGCTTGTTTCCATAACGAGCAAAAGCAGTTCGGGGATTTCCATAGTGTCAAGTCCGGCTTGCATGGACGAGAGGGCGGCGTCAACGTCGATATTCGTATCGCCGCCGATCACGCCCGCCGCGCCGGAAACAACGTGCTGCGCCATATCGAACACCGCCATAGTGATAGTAAAGGTGTGGGTAACGAGATACACCGCTACCCACGCCTTGAAAAACCACTTAAAGAACATGAACGTGTCAATATCGTGCATATTGTTCTTTTCCGTTACCATGCTGATAAGCTCCACGCATAGAACGTAGGTAATGACAAGCCCCGCAATGGGTACAATCACATTTTCCGACAAGCTCTGTATCATGGAAAATATGCCTGCGTTCCACCCCTGCGGGGTCTTGCCTACCTCTGCGGCGATAGTTCCGACTTTTTCGTTTACGTCCCCGAACATAGTTGACAGATTACCGTTAATGGCTCCAATGAGGATTTCCTTTATCCATTCGTTAATCGCGTCAAGTATGCTCTGCATAGGCTAACCCCGCCGCTTAACCGAACAGTCCAGCAAGCAGAGGTACGAGGGTACCGCCGATAAGGGCAACGCCGCCGCCCGCCATGAGCTGTTTCATGCCCTGGCTTTTTGCACCTGGGTTGTCATTTCCGTAACCCTCCAAGAGGTTGATAACGCCCCAAATGCCAAGACCTGCTCCGAGAGCGATAACGAGTGTCTGCAAAACTCCTACTGCGCTGTTGAAAAATGCCATAAAAAACTCCTTTCTGCCGCTGTGCGGCTGCCCGAAAAAGGGCATAAAAAACGGCGGTCAGTTTTCATAACTGCCGCGGTCATAAGTCCCCGCGCTGCGTTTGTTTCTGCGGCGCGGCGGTATTCAGTTGTAAGGGTGCGGCTTCCTGCCGCGATACGCGCAAGGAGTAGGGGCGCGTACCATGTAGCCCGTGTTTATTGTTTTGACTTTATGCTCCCTCCTTTTCAAAAAGTGGTGTGTAGACAGGCATAATGCCGTACTGCCGTTCCCGGACAGCTTCGATATACTTGATATAGGAAATACCCGCCTGTCTTGTCCTGCGTTCCTGTTCCCGCTGCATTTCCTCGGCGGCTTCCACAAGCCCGCTGATAGCTCGGATTAGCTGCTGTTTTGTCTTTTTCTTTCTGATACGCTTGTTCATTCTGTATCCTCCTGCAAATCTGCTTCGTCAACTTCGTAATAGTCAAATACCTCGTCCGGCTTCACGATTGCAGGACGGCGGCGCAAGTGCTTTTCCATGTCAAAGGCGTTATTCTTGTCAAAGTCGGAAAGGTACTTGTACTTCGGGTGTTTGGTAATATCGTATTTTTCGGAGAAGAACGGGCGCACCCCGCGTAGCTGCAAGATACATTTCCCGCCGTCCATGACCGCAATTTCATCTTCGCTCATAAGCTGCTTGCCTAACTTCTGATAGTTCAGCCCGTGGGAAAGCTCCCGTCCTCTTGTTTCGGAAGTGTTGAAGCTGTCAATGGTTTCTTTCCCCAAGATTTCCGACATTTCTTTAAGGGTCGTTTTCTCCTTGCCGCCTAAGAACAGGGTCGTATCGCAGTTGCCGACAATGGTATCGGCGTTGTCCTTGTAGATAGCCTTTAGCTGCGACTGGCTCTGCAAGATGATGGACGCGGAGATTTCGCGGCTCCTTATCGTGGCAATGAGTTTTTCAAACTTCGGTATCTGCCCGATATTTGCAAACTCGTCAAGCAGACAGCGCACATGAACAGGCAGCCGCCCGCCGTACACATCATCTGCCTTGTCACAAAGCAGATTGAAAAGCTGTGTGTAAAGGATTGATACAACAAAGTTAAAGGTGTCGTCGGTGTCGGAGATAATAACAAAAAGCGCGGTCTTTCGGTCGCCTAAGGTGTCAAGCTCCATTTCGTCGGTTTCCATCAGCTCGCGCAGTTCCCGAATGTCAAAGGGGGCAAGACGCGCACCGCAGGAAATGAGGATAGAGCTTCTTGTTTTTCCGGCAGACAGCAAAAACTTCTTGTACTGGCGCACCGCAAAATGTTCCGGGTCTTTTTCCTCCAAGCGTTCAAACATGAGGTCAACGGGGGATTGAAATTCCGGGTCGTCCTCGCGGGCTTCCGACGCATTTATCATTTCAAGCAGCGTCGTAAAGTTTTTCTCATTCTCCGGGGCTTCGTACCAGATGTAGCCGATAAGGGCGCAGTAAAAAAGCCGTTCCGATTTCACCCAAAAATCCTCGCCGGATTTTTCCCCGTCGCCTTTGGTGTTGGCGATAATGGTATTTACCAGTTTCAAAATATCCTTTTCGCTGCGCAGATAGGCAAAGGGATTGTACCGCATGGATTTCTTGAAATTGATGGTGTTTAGCACCTTGATTTTGTACCCGCCCCGCTGCAAGAGCTTCCCACACTCGATTAAAACCGTTCCTTTCGGGTCAGTGACTACATAGCTGCTGTGCATTTGCATTAAGTTGGGCTTTACAAAAAACCTCGTTTTGCCGCTGCCGGAGCCGCCGATGACAAGCACATTTTTGTTTCGTGCATATTTCGGGTGCTTCGGGCGGCTTGACATCATCAGCCTTTCGGTCTGCGTCAGCAGCACGTTATTTTCAAACATGGGGTCGATATATGGCTTTATATCCTCGGCATTGCCCCAACGTGCAGAGCCGTACTCCATGCCCTTACGGTATTTCTTTGCGTTCTTGCCTTTCACATAGACCGCAAGCCGGATAACGACAGCCCCGACAATGCCGATAAGCAAATCCATAGGGGCAAAACTCGGCAGGGCATTTGAAAAGGCGGCAGAAAAGCCGCTGCCAATGGAAAGCAGCTTGCCGGAGAGGTCAGCCCCCGGCGAGAGCCGCACCGCCTGTCCGACTTTATCAAAGAGATACACAAAGAGCAGATAGGGGGCGTTTAGGATAAGCAGCTTCTTGATATTCGGCTTCATAGCGACACCTCCCTGTCCTTGTGTTTTGTCTTTTGACGGTTTGCGTTAAGCTGTTTTGCTGCTTCCCGGAAAGCAGACAGAGCTTTTCGGATAGAGGGCTTTTGTTCCTGCGTCAGTTTCCTTGCGGAAAATTCCTTAAATGCTGCGGTCAGAGCGTCCGCGTCCCGCCCCTTGAAAAAGACAAGATAGCTGGGCGGCGTTTCGGTGCTGTCTTTCTTTAGGGCAAAGTCGATACCGTATTTTTTTGCCGTCTGCTCAAAGGCTTTGATATTGCCCTCGGTTATCTCAATGTTGGATAGCCCCGCGTTCTGCTTCGCAAGCTGCTTTAGGGTCTGCTTCCCGTGGGGCTGTTTTTCCTGCTGCTTTTTTGCCTGTGCAAGCATGGCTTTGATTGCCTTTTGCAGCATTTCAGCGGTCAGCTTTGCTCCCTTGACCGAGAGCGCAACCACTTTTTCGTTGATTTCATCTTGCAATGTTTACCGTCCTCCTTTCCCGGTAGTAGTGATAGTGTTAAGGTGGTACGCCGCTTTTGGGCGTGAAAAAAGGGCGTCCGTTGTTCACGCCGCCCCGTTAAATCCGCACCCGCAGCCCGTTCAAGTCCTCGGCGCGAATACCTACAAGATACCAGTTGTCCCCGTACTCAATCCGGGTCGGCTTCCATTTGCCGCCTGTGAATACGTCCATGCACTCGCCGCAATGCAAGCCGCCGTAATAGTTGGCAATGTCAAAGCGAATATCGTAGCGGTCAGCGGTTTCATCAAAAATCAAAGCTCCTGTTTTCTGTGCCATGTGGTAAATCCTCCTTTTTTCGTTTACAGGCTTTCGCCCTCGTTGTAGGTGTAATAGTCCGGGTCGCCGTACTTCGGCTTCCTCGGTGCAAGTGCGCCGCTTGCCATATCGTGAGCGACAAGGGAAGTATAGTAGCTGTCAATGGTAGACGGGGCATTGAAAAGCACCGCCTTTAGGTACTGCTTGATGTTGCGGATTTTCGTGGTGTTCTCCTGCATACAGTCAAGTACAAAGCGGATGTGTTCGCTGTTCAGCTTCATAAACTTTGACTTCACAAGCTCGGCGGGGTAATCGTCCCCGGCAATACGGATTTTCTTTCTTGACGTACAGACCGTTTCAAGGATAATGTCAACAATCTCATTCAGACGGTCATGGTCAAACTTCATATCCTGCAAGAGAATGTCATATTCGATATTGTCCTTGATGATTTCCTCATACACTCTGTAAGCGTCGTTCCTTTCCGTTCTTTTCCGTTCCGGCGGCTGTGCCGCTTCGTCCTCGCCATAAGGCAAGGGATTTAGGGAATGGATAGGAATGGAATGGGTAATTGATAAATCCGTATTTGATTTTTCTTTTTTTGGTAAGTTAGTTCTTGATATATCTTTATTTAATTGCGTTGGATTTTCCGACGTCGGATTATCCGTTGTCGGA
>ERZ1673696.1665-NODE-1665-length-17692-cov-5.831774_pt1 | contig 17692 bp, 10 predicted proteins | sample MGYA00580226_ERZ1673696 | MGnify/ENA primary metagenome ERZ1673696 (study PRJEB41218, sample SAMN15661743) | gut metagenome | host: Homo sapiens | place: Canada: London | collected 2015-08-20/2019-03-30 | study: EMG produced TPA metagenomics assembly of... | reverse complement strand
TTGGAACCATTCCATATTAACTTTTATTATAAAGAAATACAAAATAAAGTCAATGTATTTTATTGCTTTTTTTATCACTTAAACAATATATTTTTTCCATAATTACAATTGATTTCCGGTCTCCCCAAAAGGGGCACCTTTCCGGCTCACCGCATAGCTTTTAAACCGTTAATCCCTGCAAAATTCCCCGGCAAACGTCCTCAAAAGTGAATGTTTTTTTAACATATGCGGTATTATCAGCAATGAAAAAAGTATTTTCTGCAAAGCTATTTGTAATTTCCAGCAACTTTTGCGCAATCGATTCCGGCGTGATATCCGAAACAGAAACGATATTGCCGTTAAAGCAGGAAAGATCCTTATTCTCATACGTATTCGTGATCGTTTTTACGCCAAAAGTAGACATCTCCAGCGGCGGATAGCTGGGATGGGGCGACATCATCAGAGAAACCCCAGCATAACAAGAACCCAGCAAACGGGCATATTCCCCGATGGGAAGCTTTCCTGCAGAACGCAGTATGCAGCCCTGTCCTAAAGGAATATCCGGGTGTTTTTCTCCTGCGGAAACCAGCTGCCACTGAGGTGCATCCTCCGCCAGCACCGTCCACCGCCGCAGTGCCTCAACAATAAGCTCCGTACAATTCCGGGGCACCGACGGACGTCCATAAACCAGCAGTTTTTTTTCTTTTTTCTGCGGCGGATTTTCCAACAGTTCCCTTTTGAGCACCGGGTTCAGTACCGGCTCAAAAAAGAACTCCTTAAAAAATCTGTACCCATGCAACCGAAAATAGTCCCGCAATTCACAGCTATTAAACACTGCGATCACCTTTTTTTCAAGATGATACGTACTTTCCGCCAAGGCACTGCGCGAAGACCAGGGATAAAAATACGGTTCATAATCCTGAATTAAATAAATCATGGGTTTTGCAATACCGCAATTTTGTTCAATAAATTCAAGGACCGGCGCAGCGATAAATGCTGTCCACCACGCAGTACATAAAAAAACATCATTCTTCCCTACAGGGATTGTTTTTCCTCTGCGGTTGGAAAACGGCACGGCCTGCCGGTCAACAATATGATCTTCGGTACAATCGGTAAGCGTATAGCCCGAATATTTTTTTAAAAACTCCGGTATCAGCGCCTCATCGGTAACAAGAATCCGGCGTTTGACTGCAAGCGTATCTGCCAGCTGCTCAAAAAAGGTTAGTGCGGTAGTAATTCCACCGAATACATGTGCAGGATTCAGTGTGGGAATAAGAAGATTAAGCCGAACCTCCTCTCCTAACTCTTTTTGAAAACGCACACCCAAGGGCGCAATCCCCGGTATGGACGGATCAAACACAAAGACATTCTTTAATTTTTTCAAAGCCGCTTTAGCTAAAAATCCGATTGACAATTCCCTCACGCCTCCTTTACAGCTTGATTCTCGGCTTGGTACTGTTGCTGTCAAGATTTTTATTATAAAAAGGATCTCCGTTTTTCAAATATTCCTGATACGCTTCCTCGGAACGTACAAAATCAATGGAGGGAATCTCTGCAGTATTTCTGGACTTAGACTCCATATGATACAGACGCACCCGCGCGTTATACAATACGCCGAGTCCGTGCTTTCCTGCACGCAGGCAAAGCTCCACGTCACTGCCGCAGACAATAAAGCTTTCATCAAAGCAGCCAATCTTCTGCAGCGTTTTACGGGAAACGGCCATACAGGCACCGGTGACGGCAAGCACATCCCGATTCACCATGGGTGATACAAACATATCCGCCGCATGCCGCAGCGGCTGCCCTTTATACACATGATCCGCCCACCCCCGCATGCCTACCACAACGCCCGCATGCTGGATCGTTTCATCCGGATAGAGCAGCAGTGCGCCCACCACGCCGATATCGGGCCGCAAAGCATTTTCTGCAAGACGTTCGATCCAATCCGGGGAAATCACAGCAGTATCATTATTTAAAAAGATCAACACTTCCCCGCGGCTGTTCTGGATGCCTAAATTATTAAGTTTTGACCAGTTGAATGCAAACGGAGCCTCTACAATTCGAATACGCCCGTCCTGTTTCTGCAAATCCTGAAAACAGGAAAACGTAGCCTCTTCCGAAGAACGGTTATCCAAAATTAAAATTTCAAAATTCTGATATGTTGATTTTTGCAGAATACTTTCTACACACGTCTTTAAATCCGAAGCATGATCTTTAGTAGGAATAATAATGGATACCAGCGGACGATCCTTCAACGTATCAAACCGCGCATCATACACAAACAGATATGCACTGTCTTCTGCATAGGCAAACGAACCGTAGCGGCGTTTTAAATGAGCATCCAGCGCCTTCCTCCCGGCCTCATGAGCATAAGGCTTTGCCTCCGGGTTTGCGGAAGTTGAGCTCTCCGTTTCCCGCCAGGAATAAAGCACGTCAGGGATATGATAAATCTTTTGGGTATACTCCGTAAAACGCAGCATCAGGTCATAATCCTGACTGCCGCTGTACAGTTCCTGCATCTGCCCAACCTGATCGAACAATTCTGTCCGAAACACCAAGAAATGACAAATATACATCTGTGAATACAGCAAATCCCTGTTAAAATCCGGCTTAAAAAACGGCAAGGTCCGGCGGCCGTTTTTCAAATGATCCTCATCACTGTAAAGTACGTCCGGATGATGGTCCGCAATAGCTTTCACTACAGCAGAAAGAGCGTTTGCAGTCAACCGGTCATCATGATCCAAAAGGGCCAGATATTCGCCCGAGGCCATTGTCCGGCACGCATTGGTGTTTCCGGCAATTCCCAAATTCTGCTCCAGCTTTTTAAGTTTAATGCGCGCGTCCTTTGCGGCAAAAGCCGCCGCGGTTTCATAAACATACCCATGCGCCTGATCGCTGGCATCCGCCAGGCAAAGCTCAAAATTCCCATAAGTCTGCTTTAGGCAGGAGGTGATCATCTCCTCCAGCATTTTTTTATCCGTATTATACAGCGGAACCAAAATACTGATCAGCGGTTCACACTCCGGCTTTTTATCCGTACTGCCGCATACAGTACCGCGCTTAATCCAGCGATCATATTCTGAACGCCAATGAAATCCCGCATCTTTTCTTCCGCGGCAAAAACGCCGAACACTCCTTGCCGCCCGCAGAACAAACGACGGTGCAAAGGCTTTAAAAAATGCTTTGGCTATACGCTTTTTCCCCAGCCTTGCGGGATCATTCTCTATTTCCCGAATACGAGCAAGCGCTTCGCGGTACTGTGCCTCTTGTTTCTTTTGCTCCGGCACCTGAAGCTCCTGCGTTTTTTGCTCCGGCACATTTTCAGAGTTCTCCTGCTCTTCCTGGCGGCAAGCATCTCCTCTAAAAACACGAGAGACCGCCGCATCCAAAATAAACCCCTCAAAAACCTGCTCAGCTGATTCGTACTCTTCAAGATGGACAGAATCCAAGCCGAAGTGCAAGTATGTCCTCTCTTCAAGCTCCCGGTTGGGAAAAGCAAGGAAAAATTGCTTCAGAGCACGACTTAGAAGATATCCTGCCGGAATATTTTCAACCGTCCATTCCTGATCAAAAAAAATCAGGGAATCTCCCTCTGTAAAACAATTGGAAAACACCATTCCCGGATAACCGCGCTCCAGTACGGTATCGATATCCCCAAAAGCTGCCCTGCCTGCACGGAGAATATTTTCAAAAAAGCGGTCAAGCCAAAGAAAAAACACTTCGGTCTCCCCACTTTGGACTGCATGATACAATACCTGCTCCAAGGTAGGCAAATCCATAGAATGCGCAACAATTCCCCGATCCGTAAGCTTTTCATCTGAAATTCGAATACCGGAGGTCAAAAGACGCAAATAATTGTTATGCACATCCTGAATATGCGTCTGTGCCTGCTTTACCGCCGGAAACGTCAGTACTGTACCGTCACTGTAAAAAGCGGTACCAACGCGGAACTCTTCTTTGTATGCGCAACGGAAAAAAGCGGCATTGAGCTTTCGCTGTGCCTGCGGCGGCTGCCCAGCGGCCTCAATAAAGAACACAGGAGCAAAGAAAGGAAAAACGCCGTTTGCTACGATCTGTTGTATAAACGAAGAAAAATGCGGATGCAACAGCCTGTCTGCTTCCCAGAGCTGAGGAAGACGGCGGTCGGAAAAGATTGCTCCGGGCATTCTATCATCAGGATAAAGGTAATAAAAATCCGTATAGGGATAACCGCTGCGCGCAAGCAGCTGTTTCAGCTCCTCACGGCTGAATGCCCCTGCAGAAGATGCCTCCTCTTCACCGCAGGCAAACGGTATCGGCGCACCAACATCCGCTCCGGCAGCCTTCCCGCAGGACACACCAAAGCGGTTTTCTGCGGTAAGCAGCAGTTTGCCTTCGGGCTTTAAAAGACTGTGCAGTTGATCAAGAAACTCCCCAACAGATGCCGCAGCAGCTGCATATTTTTCTATACCGTGTAAAAGGATATAATCAAATCTTTGTGCAAGCTGTATATCGCAAAATCTGCCTGCAAAGATATCCAAATGATTCCTCTCTTTATACAGGGCACAAAGATACTCTGCCCGTTCACGCGAAGGTTCTGCCACCGTCACAGACCGGCACTTTTCGCAAAGAACCCCTGTAACAGCGCCAAATCCAGTACCAACCTCCAGCACGGAGGCCTCCGGCGCAAACTCATACCAGGACAGCAGATTTCTTTCATTGCAAGAAAGTGAGGCAAAATCAGTATCCTTTAAATCTGCTCCGACATTTCCACCGTATTTTTTCAAATACGTTTTCCATTCTTCTATATTGCCGCCGCAAGACTCGCTGCCCTTATAAAAATCCAGATGTAAGGTGGCCATAATAAACTCCTTTTTACGGTGCTTTGATGGCAAATACGCCGTCGCGGCGATCAATAAATATTTTCTAAATTATACTCTAAGCAGCCGCAAAAGTCAAACTCTATCCATCTTTTCCAAACTCAAATTCCCTTTGCGGCTGTTAAAAAAATACAGGCATAGCTCAATATAGTATGTCCCGTAAAAAGACCTTCAAGCAAACTTTATTTTATAAAAAAAGAGCCGTAACACGGCTCTTTTTTATTCTGCTTCTGCAGGCTTACTCTTGTTCTTTTTTCTTTTTGGCTACAACAACTGCCAGCGTCACTGCAGCTGCAACCACTGCTGTAATCAGCGCAACCGGAAGAAGATCTCCGTTATTGCTTCCGCCGGAGGTGGGCAGTTCATAAACAACCGTACGCGTAACCGAATCCTTGGCGTTGGTATCAAGCTTTTCTAAAATCGCTACGTTAATACCGGCAACAATAAATTCCGTACCAGCAGTTATTTTGCCCTCACCGTCTTTATTTGTGATGTCGATGCGCGGGAAGAACTGATCATACGTATATTCAGCCTTCAGTCCCTTTGCATCTATCGTTACTTTTGCATCGCACTCATAAGTGATAAGCAGAGATTTTCCTGCTGGAATCACTGTTTTTTCTGTATTTTTTATTGCTTCCCAGGACTGCGGAGTACCATTATGAAGCACGGATGCAGAAAACTGTACCTGAATATCTTCACTGCCGGTGTTATAGATGGTAAAGCTCTTCTTTACCTTACCGTCCTTCACATCAGCATCGGTAATAAAGCCTTTGGCTGCAGTACTGCAGAAGTATGCACTGTCCGTAAAGTCTTTATCAAATGTCCATTTTACACCTACGGGCTCCTTTGGCGTTTCTGCAGCCGCTTCTATAGTCACCTCGTCGATCAGATAGGCCGCATATGTTTTGGTATTTGCATAAGCCATACCTTCAGCACCGCCGTCCATACGGAGGATCAGTTCATAAGCTCTGGCGCCTTTTTCGCCTGAGGCATAAATCGCATCAAGAGTTTTCAAGAACTCTTCGGTGACCGTGATCGCAGCGCTGTACTGCTGCCACTCTCCGGTAAGCGTAACCGTGGGACCGGTAATAAATGTGTCGGTAAACCAATCCTGATCGGCAATTTCAAATTTGCTAGCAATTTCTTGCTTATTGGCATGTATCTGTGAATTGAGCACTACTTTATAGTTTGTATTCTTCGGAACCGTTCCGTCGATCTTTGCCCAGAACTTGATCGTATAGGTTCCTGCTCCGGATCCCTTATAGCCGGCCTCTTCATTCTGAACGATTGCCGGGCCAAGGTCAAAGGCAATAGAATCCCACTGCGCGGTAGGATTAAAGCGAACCGCATGACCGGTGCCGTTTGCACCGCCTTCCACAACAGAAACCGTACCGCCGCCGGCAGTAAACTTATCCCAGCCGGTCAGGCCATTTTCCGCATCGCCGTTTTCTACCTTTTTCGTATTATCCGATGTAGGCGTAGGGGTGGGTTCAGTTCCCGTAGGGGTAGGCGTAGGCGTAGGATCGGGCATCTTTTCAAAGCTCAGCTCATCAATCAAATACCCGGAATTCTGGTTTCCTGCCTCGGTATAAATACCTTCTGAGCCGTCAAAGCGAATCATCAGCTGATACGCATTGGTCACACCTTTGGAATACAGCATCTGCATCTGTGAAACATACTGCTCCGAAACATCCATTTCTATTTCAAGTTTCTGCCACTGTTTTGTAAAGGTGATCATCTTTTGTGAGGTATAGTTTGTATAAGTAGAAACATAATCCGCTGCCGTTCCGCCATAAATGCCCGCGAGTTCACCTGCATTCTTATGGTACTGGGAATTCAGGAAAATATGGAACTCACCGGAATCCACCGCCGCATCTTCCGCAAGCCGCGCATAGAAAGTCAGCTTATATTTGGCCGCACCGCTGCCGGCATATCGATTGTCTGCATCATTGATAATCGCCGGGCCCACATCAAAGGCCAGCGCTCCCCACTGATTGCCAGAACCGGGAACATATTGGATTGCCTTCGCTGTATTATTAGCGCCGCCGTCAACCCGAGTGATCGTTCCCTTGCCGGCCGCAGCAAAATACGTCCATCCTGCGTCACTGTTCTCCAGCGTACCGTCACCTAAAGCCAAGGGCGTAGGCGTTCCGCTGAATTGAGCTTCCAATGCCTCAGGAACCCCTAAAATATCGGTAGTGTCGATGGCATATTGCGCATCAGAAGAAACCTTGCTGCCGCCGCTGTACCAACCGTCAAAACTGCAGCCATCCACAGGCACAGCTTCAATCGCATTCTGTATACCGTAAACGATCGTGTTCCCGAACGCCGCGTTTACAGAACCTTTTTTGCTATCACTGTTGGTAATTCTGCCAACTACAGGATAATAATCATCTATAGTTTTATTCTGTGCTTTCTGGAACATCGTCATATCTGCAGCACCACTGAGCTCGATACCAAAGATATACTCTTCACCGGAGAGATTATTGCTTCCGGTCTTCATATAAATGATCCAGAAATCCGTCGCATCATACCCTGCTGAAACATCCAGCTCAATCGTAGCATTTCCATGGGCCGGAATCGGCAGCAGATTCTGCTTGGCACCGCTTACCGTCTTTGTGCTCCAGTCAGAAGCCCGAAGCTCAATCTGCGCGGTAACGTCGATATCATTCAAATTGTAAAGCGTAAAGGATACTTTGTTATCCGCCGCAGGGATATTTTCCCCTGTAAAGCCGCCACTGCCGCTGCCAATGAATGCAGCCCCCGCGTTGTTATAATACCAGGTAGCTACAAAGGTATCCTCCACCTTGGCAAGGGTAACGTTATCGATATAAAATACCGATCCGTTTCCAATGCCGTCAAACATTACATACAAGTCCTCATCCTGTGCCCAGGTTTCATTGAGTGTGGTCATGAAACTCATAAACATCCATTTGCCCTGCTCAATCGTTCTTGTACCGCAGGTAAAGGTTTGATTCGTACTTGCATTGCGCCAAGTTGCAGTCATTTCAGTACTACCCGTAGGCATGGTCTCAAAATATACCCACGCACTGAGCACGTATGTTCCCGGCTGATTGTTTACAACCGCCTTTACATTTTCTTTGGTAATGCCGGGCGTCTTCCATGCGCCGTCGCCGCCGGAAAACTTCAGTGAATAGTCGCTGTCTCCATAGGTAGGCGCACCCTCTGCTTTTTTGGCAAGGGCAATACTGCCGCCCAAAGGAGTGTTAAAATAAGCAGCCGAATTGTTTTCAAAGTCTTCAAATAAATATTCCCCGTTCACCAAAGCCGAGCGGGAAGCAGCGGAGACTGAAAGCAATGTCAGCCCTGCAAAAGCTCCGACGGTGATCGTCAGTGCCAGCAGGATTCCCAATACTTTCTTCATATGATTTCCTCCTTAAAATTTTATGAACATCACACAATGTTTTAGTATATACATATCATATAACTTTTTTAAAAGAATGTCAATATATTTTATCATCTTATTTTCATTTTGTTAACAAATTTTTCTTCCTTTCGCTTTTCTTTTCATCGCCAATGCTCTGTTTCACGCGGCTATACCCTTTACAAGAAAAAGCGAAAACGCGTTTGCGTTTTCGCTTTTAAGCTTTTAAAAGAACAGGTTTATCCTACCGTTTCTTTTTTCTTTTTTGCTGCAACTACCAAGCCCAGCATTACACAGGCCGCAGCGGCTATCGCCAGAATCGCAACCGGAGCCGCATCTCCTGTGGGACAAGCTTTTGTCGTTGTGCCGTATTCCAATGATGCCTTACCTGTAGTAATCGTCGATACCGGCTTCTGTGTCTCCATCGTTTCTCTTGTAAAGCCGTACACCGTAAACTGATCTCCGGCTTTTGCTCCCTCAATCTTCAGCAGCATAAAGGGAACGTACTCCTTGCTGTCTACGGGGCTGGTCATCTTATCCGGGCAGTCAATCGTAAGGGTTGCTACCTTACCTGCTGCAATCGTAACGGCTTCCCCGGCCTTTACCGTCGTCCACTTGCTGTCATTCAGCCGGGCCTCCAGCACCAGTTTGATTTCACTTGTGCCGGTATTATGGATCTTCACGGTCATTTTACCGTTCTCCAGATGACCGGCAAATTGATCGAATTTTACATAGACGCCTGCGCCTTCATCAGCGGAAGTCACCTTAACGGTCACGCCCTGTACTTCCGTTACTTCCTCGTCCCCGCCGCCGGGCTGATCGGTTCCTCCGGCAGCTGCTGTAATCGTTACTTCATCTACATAATAGGGAAAAAGTTGATTGGAAGCATATGCTGATCCGCTACCGGATCCATCCAATCGAAGAACCAACTGATATGCTTTTGCACTACCAGCATCATACAAAGCTTTTACGGTTTTCAGATAATCTTCAGTAACCGTCAGCTTGACCTCATATTGTTTCCATTGGTCGGTAAGCTCTACCATTTGTTGAGTCGAAAGCCAACTGCTGACCGGCCGCCCTTCATCGGGCGCCGCCCCCTGATGCTCCTGTGAATTCAGAATAAACTGGAATTTAGCATTCTCGGGAGCAGGACTATCTGTTTTAGCCCAGAAAGTAACCGTATATTCTCCTGCACCTGCGCCCTGATAACCGTTTGCCTCATCCTGAATAATAGCAGCGCCTAAATCAAAAGCAATGGAACCATATATTTGACTGGTAGGCGTATACTTCACAGCATGCGCCGTACCGTTGGCACCGCCGGAAACCTGCTCAATGCTACCGGCAGAAAACACGCCCCAGCCGGTAGTGCCGTCTTCCGCGTTGCCGTTTACAACTTCAGCATAAGCCGCATCCGGTGTCCACAGGTCGTTTACGCTTTCAGGCAAATCTGCTTTTTTTACTACTTCTGCGGTATACCCATTACCATTAGGGATATTGGCCGCCTGGTCATTTCCGCTTACATATAAAACCGTGCCTTTGGGAAGAGGCGCGCCATCTCCTGCCTGAGTGGAAACATCGATTCTGATAAAGGCGTCGGCATACGTATACGTTTTTCCTTTAATCTCTTTACTCGCCGGAACATTGGCCGCCAGTTCAACGCTCTTGCCGGCAGGCACCAGCTGATATTCCGCGGCAGCCAGTGTTTCCCAGGAATCGCCTGAATCTCCGGTATGGAAAACGCTGGGTTTAAGGCGGGCATAAATATCCGTATCAGATGCATTGGACAAAACCACTCTTGCTGCAACGGTATCGCCGCTGGCCTCAGGAATAAAGCCCGTAGTCGTAGTACTGGCTATGAAGGTCATCGTATTTTCCTGCGTAGCAGTTACCTTAACACCGTCATATTTGGTAAATGCAACAGAAACATCATCCACTAAAAGAGTAACAGGCGTAGAATCCGCTGCTCCTTGGATAGAATCCATACAAAGATTCAAATAAGCGTCCTCCGTCCACAGATCCAGATCCGCAGCTTTGACACAAATGACTCCTGTCAGGGTATGCCAGGTATTATATTGGGGACCCGCGCTGGAGAATGCTTTATAGATATTTCCATCCGCTGCTTTTGTAACAAAGGAAAACTCCTTATTGCTACGCAGAACCATTCTGGCAAGACCTTTCGCGGCATCCGCTGTTCCCGCGTCCGCTTGTACGTAAACTCTCATGGAGATTTCAACATACACATCGGTCAGATCTGCTGCTTCCATCGCGTTTTTGATGGTTGAAGCAACATTGAGCTTCGGAGATTCCCAATCTCTCTTTGTAACGCTCTGCAGAACCTTATTCCCGGCCTCCGCAGGATCGTCAGCAATTGCAAGCGTCGGAGTATTGCCTTGTTTGCTCCAAACGGAAGGAACTTCCGTCTGTCCGGTAAAGGTAGACTCCGCTTCGCCAAGAAGATTCTTGCCATACACAGAATCTTCCGCAAAAACTGTGATCATGGAAAAGCAGGAGATCACAACTGCCAATGCAAGAATCACGCTTAAAGCTTTTTTCATTCTTTTTTCCTCCTATTTATTTTTGATTTACCTATATCATACCTCTTTTTCAACACAAAGTCAATATAATTTATTAAAAAAATTTTAATATTTACATGGTAATTATCTGTATTTTTAGAGGTTTTTGGAATCTAAAATCACAAATTTCTTTTCTTATATTCAACGCCCGCCCAAAATCTTTTTGCTTAAAAGCTGCCAAAAAAGAATTGTATACAAAATCTAAAGTGCCGCGCTCTAATCTCACACAAGCCGATTTCCTCTGCCGGAGAAGCCGAAGAGAATTTTTATAGGTCTATACGGACTTTCCCATACAAAAAAGCATTCTGCAGCGTTACAGAATGCTTTTGTATTCTTATGCAATATCTTCGATGACCCGCTCCGGCGGGGTATCCAGCTTAGTGGGAACATGAAACAGCTTTTCCAGGCTTTTAAAAGCACTGGCCATATAATGGCCGTCAGTAATCCGCTCATCGGTAACAACGGTATAGTCTACGACTGTGCGCTTGCATACATTTCCCTCCTCGGTAAGGGCAAGCTCGCGGCGCTTAGCGCCGAAAGTGATAAATACCGGTGTATTGCCGAAGTTATATAAATGGTGATAAATCGGCGGAATTCCCAATGAACCCAGGTTGGATACAAAAATACTGGAGTGGAACGGAGACGCTTCGTTGATTACCTTCGGCATCAGACCGAAATAATCCAGCAGCTGCATCAGGCCGACGAACAGGCGCAGGAAAATAGCCGGCAGAATATTGATAGCCCGGGCCACAAAATCAAGATTGGTGGTATCCCCTTTTTTACGGGCGATATCGATAGCCTCCTCCATACGGCGGTAAACATCTTCAGCGGTATCGGTAGGCTGAAAACGCACCTTAATAGCAGTTTCCTGGGCATTGAGCTTCATTTCTTTTTTGACCATCATGCTTAAAACAATCTCATTGCGGCTGAAAATGCGCTGTCCGGCAATAAAACGGTTGATGGCGGGTTTTTGGGATACCATGCGCACGTAGGCCGCTACGATCAGATGCATAAAGCCAAAACCGGAAAGTCCCTGTTCGCGCTTTTCTTTGATATACGTTTCAATATCATCGTAATCAATACTGGCCTTGAAATAGTTTTGCGCATCGCTGCGGGTTTTCATAATAAACGGAGAAACATAATTCATCGGCGGCAATGAACGGATTTTACGGCCGTCCCTGCGATCCCCCAGCCGACGTTTTCTTTTTGCCATAGAAAGAGCCTCCTAAAAATAAAAATGATATCAAATAATGACAGCACTATTTTAGCAGAAAAAACGCACTTTGGCGAGTTTTATTTTAATTTATTGATAGGAAATATGTTTTATGCTATAATGAAGCCATAAAACCAAAGTTTGAAAAGGAGAAGAATATGTTAAAAAATCCATATGGGGACTTTACGCAGGAAGGAAGCGCATTTCAAATCCGGACACCGGATATTCCCCGTAATTGGTATAATTATCTTTGGAATGATAATTATATTACGTTTGTTTCGCAGACCGGGGCAGGGGAAGGTTTTTTGCAGGATTCACTGGGGCGGCGCATCGGCCTGATAGCCGACCGGGGCGTCTACCTTACGGAGGGCGGTGCACATTGGGGAATCAGCGGCCTCCCGGTAAAAGAGAAAAGAGAAGACTTTTCCTGCGTACACGATCTGGGAAATACAGTAATCACGGTAAAAAACCGAGGAATCACTTCAAAGCTCTGCTTTTTTGTACCCAACAGTGAAAGCTGCGAGCTTTGGCGGCTGAAAATAAAAAATGAAACAGAACAAAAACGCACGGTAACCGTATTGGGATATGCCGGTACGGCGATAGACGGTCCGTATGTGCGCCAGGGCTATAATCTTTCACAGGCGGAGTTTGATCCGAAGCTAAACGGCGTTATCAGCAAAAATTATTGCGATTTTTTCGGCAAGCATAATATTCCTTACTATAGCTTTATGGCACTTTCGGAAAAAGCGGATGGGTTTGACGCCTCAGTCAATGCCTTTCTCGGGCCGTATGGCTCTTTGGCATATCCTTTGGCCTTAGAACGGGGCGGCTGCTCCAACACGGCCGGTAATGCCGAAAAACTGGCGTTTGCTTTGGAGAAAAAGATCGAACTGGCCCCCTATGAAGAAAGGGAATTGATTTTTATCTGTGCTATCGCCTTTACGCAGGAGGAGGCCGAGGAGATCAAATGCCGCTACAGCGTGCCGGAAAACGTAGCGGAAGAGCTAAACCTGGTAAAGAATAAATTTGCCCGTCAGATTGACGGCGCAGTCATCGATACGCCGGATCCGGAGCTGAACCTTCTGTTTTCCTGGCTGAAGCATCAGGCAAATATGGGATCCAGATGGGCGCGTGTGCGGCATAACGGCTATCGGGATATGAACAGCGACTGCGAATGCCTGGCCGCAGTAAATCCTTCTCTGGCGCTGGAACGATTCAAGCGGGTGCTTACGTATCAATATGCCAACGGCTATGCGCCCCGTACGATCCGCGGCGGTGCGATCTGCGATAATCAGTTTGCCGACAATATGGTGTGGATTCCTTTCACCGCCAGCGCCATTTTAAAAGAGCTGGGCGATAAAAAAATGATGGATATTCCCGTACCGTTTAATGACGGAACCGTAGGATCAATTTATGAGCATGTGCGCCGCAGCGTTGAATTTTTGTATAACTTCCGCGGATATCATGATCTGATCCGCATTTGGGGCGGTGATTGGAACGACTGTATGAATCAAGCCGGACTGCAGGGAAAAGGGGTAAGCGTATGGCTGAGCATTGCCTGGTACCGTGCAAACCGCATGTTCGGTGAAATTGCCCGCATCTGCGGACAAGAAGAAGATGCGCGGCTGGCCGCGGCCCGCGGTGAGGAACTGCGGAATTTGGTAGAAAAATACGGCTGGGACGGAGAATATTACCTTTGCGCCTACAGCGACGATGGCAGTAAGATCGGTTCCCGGGAATGCAGGGAAGGAAAAATGTTTTTGATTCCGCAGCTGTGGGCGGTCTTTTCCGGTATTTCTAAAAACGGCCGAGAGATTCAGGCTATGGATGCGGTGGAAAAATATCTTTCTTCCCCGCTGGGAACACTCATTTCCATTCCTCCCTATACGGAATACGATGAGCATATCGGGGTGATCACGCTGAAGCCGGCGGGCGTTCACGAAAACGGCGGAGTATATCTGCACACGATCGCCTGGAAAATTGCCGCCGACGCTATGCTGAAACGGGCAGAGAATGTGGAAAAAGATCTGATGACGATCCTTCCCTTCCGCAATCCGATTGTACAAAATCGAGCGGAGCCGTATATCTTATGTAATTCTTATTTTGGGCAGCAGACCGGTTACCGATACGGTACTCCCGGACAAAGCTGGCGTACCGCTGCGGGACCGTGGCTGGAAAAGGCATTGATCAGCTATGTATTCGGCTTAATGCCGGAGATGAAAGGACTGCGCGTAGCACCCTGCCTGCCGCCTTCATGGAAAAGATGCGCCATTACAAAAAAGTTCAGAAGCGCCGTATATCATATTCAATATGAAAATAACGGAACCGAAATTTCGGAAATTTGGGTCAATGGTGAAAAGATCAGCGGAAATCTGCTTCCCTTTGAAGAAAAAACCGTTTTTGAAGTAACCGTAAAAACACAGAAGACATAAAAAATAAAACCAAAGATTTTTTACTTCTTTTTTAAAAATAATCGCATAAATTCCAAACGGGTGATGCATTACGGATATTGTCTTGGGATTCTTAATTGGGGTTTGGAGTTTATATTCTTTAAAAAATTTCAAATGCTGCGGCGACTGTACCCAATGCAGAAAATGCCGCCGAAAATAGGGCCTCTGCTTTTATGCAGAGGCTTTATTTTGATTTGACCGCACGGTATAAAAATGTTATAATAAATAAAAAATAATCGATATGGGCTGTATCCCTGCTTATTTTGGAGAAATGTACGATGAAAAAATTTGAAGTTGTTACAGATATTTATTTTGGTGAAAACGCATTGAACCGGCTTAAAGAGCTTTCCTATCAGCGGGTATTTATTATATCAGATCCCTTTGTTGTGGAAAGCGGGCTGATCCGCAATGTTACCCGGCCGCTGGATCAGGCCGGGATCTCCTATGAACTGTATACCGATGTAGTGGCTGATCCTACGGTGGAAAAAGTGATCTCAGGTATTACCGCGGTATTAAAAGCTAATCCCGAGTGCATCATCGCCGTAGGCGGCGGTTCAGCTATGGATTTAGCTAAATCTATCCGCAAAATTGCAGGGCAGATGCAGCCGGATTTCAAGCCTTGTTTAATTGCCATTCCCACTACCAGCGGCACCGGCAGCGAGGTGACCTCGTTTTCCGTGATTACCGATAGCCAAACGCACAGCAAAATTCCGCTGGCTTCCCGGGATATGACGCCGGATGAAGCAATTCTGGATGAGGTTTTGGTAAAGAGCGTACCCGCCAGCGTTACAGCCGATACGGGCATGGACGTGCTTACGCATGCGATTGAGGCGTATGTAAGCATCAATAACAATGAATTTTCCGGCGCTTTAGCAGAAAAAGCCGTGGAAATCTGCGGCCAATTCCTTTACCGTTCTTATTCAGACAACAATGATGCTCATGCGCGCCGCAAAATGCATATTGCTGCGTGCCTGGCGGGTCTGGCCTTTAATTCTGCTTCCTTAGGGCTGAACCACGGTATGGCTCATCAGCTGGGTGCAGTGTTCCATATTCCCCACGGGCGGGCAAATGCTATGCTGCTTCCCTGCATTATTGAATATAACAGCAGCATCAATAAGCTCTCCAAAAGTAAAGAAAACTATGACCAATGTGTAAGAAAATATTGCAATATTGCACGGATGCTGGGGCTTCACAGCATCAACGAAGTGATGACGATTCATTCCCTATGCAATTATGTACGCTTTATTTCTGAAGAGATGTGCATTCCCATGCATTTAAGTGAGATCCTCAGTATTTCAAATGAAGAATATGAAAGCCATTTAGGCGCTATGGCGGATGCGGCGCTGAAAGACGGCTGTACGGCCACTAACCCGCGGATTCCCACCAAGGATGACGTGATTGAGTTGTATAGAAAAATATGGTAAACACCAGCGGATACGCTGCCAGAAGGAAAAAACCGGCTTCAAAAGCTTGCTTTTGAGTCGGTTTTGTTTTATAATAAAAATTAAGTTTGCATCTGGATCGTATCAGATACGGCCGCTTTTCAATCGACTCCCGAATTTTTACCGGAGGAAAACGGCTGGCAGAACAAAGAACATTCTCTGCGGACATATGGCCTGCAGAACAAAAACCCATTTTTTATAAAGGAAAGAAAGCAGCAGATGAAAAAAGAATCGAGAGTTTTATGTCTTTGCCGCGGGGTAACGGAAGAGGAAATCCAACGGGCAGTGGCAGCCGGCGCAGAGACCCTGGAGGAAGTATGTGCCGCTACAGGCTGCTGTATGCGCTGCGGCGCCTGCGCCAGAGAAATACAGGATTTTATTGATTTGCTGCAGAACAGGAGTTTTTGAATGGAACAATATAAGATAGACCGTATCAATGAACTGGCACGGAGGGCAAAAACGGTAGGGCTTACCCCACAGGAGGCCGAAGAGCAGCAGCAACTGCGTGCGGAATACCGGGCAGCGTTCCGCGCCAGTCTTGCCGGAATTATGGAGCATACGGTGATCCAGCGCCCTGACGGTACAAAAGAAAAAATACGAAAAAGAGATTCGGCCAAATGCTAAAACTGTTTTCCGGCAGAACTTAAAAAGACTGCTGCAATGTATAAAAAAAGTCTGCCGGCTGTAACAGTATGAAACTGTTTGGGCAAATGCTTATAGAAAAAAGGAGGCAGAAGGATGTTTGACGGAAAAATGAAAGCTGTAACTTTCAGCTATGATGACGCGGTTACGCAGGATCAGCGGCTGATTGAAATCTTTCATAAATATGATCTCAAGGCAACTTTTAACCTGAATTCAGGATTGCTGGGCACAGCAGGCAGCCTGGTAAGAGAAGGCGTTACCGTAGCACATGTAAAGCCGAGGGCCAATGAAGTCCGCGCCATTTACGAAGGACACGAGATTGCTGCGCACACGCTGACCCATCCAACTTTAAAGAATTTGCCGGATGAAGAAATTATCCGCCAGGTAGAGGAAGACCGGCTGGCACTTTCGGATCTCGCAGGCTATGAGGTTCTGGGAATGGCGTATCCCAACGGCACGGAATATATCGATGCCCGTACTGTGCGGCTGATTCGAGAACACACCGGAATCCGCTATGCACGCACAACTACAAATACGGGAAATTTTGAACTTCAAAGCGAGCTTTTGGAATTCAATCCTACGATATATCATCATAATCACTGGAAGCAGATGTTCACACTGGCAGAAGAGTTTATTGCCCTTACGCCTGCAGAGCCGAAGCTGTTTTATATATGGGGGCATGCTTATGAATTTGATATTTATAACGATTGGGGCAAAATGGAAGAGTTTTGCCGAATGATCGGCGGAAAAAAAGATATCTTTTACGGAACAAACCGTGAAGTGCTGCTTAAAAATTAAACAGAAAAGGCCAAATTGGAATATTAGAAACACAGTACAAAGTTAGCCTATACAGAGCCGTGCTTTGTCGGCTTCCCTAACAAAGGAGCCGCAAAAGGTTGAAAAAGCAACCTCTTCTCTCCCTCCGCCGCACCGGCCCTTATCCGAGGAAGCCGAGTCATGAAGTGTGTTGAAGAAGCGGAATACGCTCGTAAATCTGATATTGTCTCATATTGCAATGTCCCGCAAAATGAGAGTTTGCCGCATTCAGTCCCTTTTCATAAAAAAACGGAATATTTTATCAAATCCAATTTCCCGTATCAAGCCTCCCTCGGCAGAGGGAGGCGGTAAAACGTGCGTTTTGACGGAGGG
>ERZ1673696.1644-NODE-1644-length-17902-cov-14.795484_pt1 | contig 17902 bp, 26 predicted proteins | sample MGYA00580226_ERZ1673696 | MGnify/ENA primary metagenome ERZ1673696 (study PRJEB41218, sample SAMN15661743) | gut metagenome | host: Homo sapiens | place: Canada: London | collected 2015-08-20/2019-03-30 | study: EMG produced TPA metagenomics assembly of... | reverse complement strand
CAAGGTTACACCGACGCAACGCGCCAGGTGTAACCGAAAACCCGCGAAAAACCGCCGTATTTTCTAATAGTTACACCTGTTACACCTAAATCAATACAAAATACACTCGTGACGGAAATTTGAGGAACGCCAAAAACAAATTTTTTATACAGGGTATATTTTTACAGCCCCTTTAGGTGTAACCGCGTAGAAAAACAACCGATTAACGGCGCAGCAGCGCCAAAAAGGAAGTTACACCTACAAACCAGAAAGGACAGCAGCCATGAAAAAACAGAACTACCAACTCCGAATCGTAATTACCCAGGGCAAAGAGGTTCTGGCCGAGGTAAAGATGCGGCGAGATACCCTCGAAGACCTGCCCAATGTACCGAGCCTCCCCGGCACGATCTACAACATGATCGGCGACCTTTGCCGCCTGCAGACAGCCAGCGCCGAGACCGACGAGCCGACGGCCAACGAAGGTGACGCAGAACTGGAACCGGAACCCGCACCGACACCGCACCTGCCGCCGAGAGTTAAGATCGTACCCCTGGCAGCACCAGCGCCAGCACCGGCGGCGGAACCGGAACCCGAAACGCTGCCAACAAAAACAGCGGCAGATCCGACGCCGCCCTCCCTGCCCACAGAGAAACACCTGACCCCCGCCAGCGCCCCGCGCGGCAAAGGGCTGCCGCCTAAAAAAACACTCTACCACTTCATCTGCAAAGACTGCGGCGGCACTTTTACCGTATTCGGACAGTACCGGGACGGCGACACCGTAAAATGCTCAAGCTGCGGCAGCACAAACGAATTCAAAGACAGCTTTGCCAGCTTCGACGCTTACTGCGACAAGTGCGGCGGCCATGTATACGGCCGTACCAACAGCGAGGACACCGAAATGGTCTGGACTTGCCGCTGCCGCAACGACCTCATCTTGACCTGGAACAAGAAGCTGAGAAAGTACACCAACGGAGGCAAGTGAGATGGCCACCAAGAAAATCACGCTCCCTGACCCCTACGCACACAAGACCCTGCGCAGCTACTGCACCGCCCTGGTGCGCTGCGGGGCAGCCGAAAGCCTGACCGACGCAAAGAAAAAAGCGCGAACCACGATACCCAGCGAAAAGAGCATTCAAGCCGAAATCCTGCACTTCCTGAACGAAGCCGGCTTTTTTTGGAAAGATGCCGCCGGGCCATACCAGCAGCGCGGAATCCCGGACATCGTAGGAGTGCTGCACGGACGCTTCTGCGCGTTCGAGGTAAAACGCCCGCTGCTGGGCGAGGCAACACCCCTCCAGGAACGGACGATTCAGCGGATCCAGGACAAAGGCGGCGTGGCCGAGGTAGTAACCAGCGTGGCCGATGTACGAGCCGCCCTGGAAGAAGCCCACCTTATACCGCAAAAGGAGGCAGCACGATGACAGAACCTTACACCCCCTCCGTCAAGGGAGCGCGGGAAGACCTGCGCGACTGGCTGCGACGCTACCGCACAGCCCGGAACAGGAAGCGCGACCTGGACAATCGCCTGAAAAACGTCCTGGCAGACCTGAACGACCCGCCCCTGGGTGGCCAGGGCGGCGGCAGCCCAGGCAGCGGAACGCCAAGCACCGGAGCCGCTGCCATAGCCTACAAGATCGACGAAGTGGAACAGCGCATCAAAGACCAGCAGGGCCGCATGGCGCAGATTTTCCTGGAAACCTGCGAGGTCATAGATCTACTGCCCGACATAGAAGACCGGCAGCTTCTCGAAAAGCGCTACATCGACTGCCAAGGCTGGCAGCAGATCGAGAAAGACCTCTACCTGGCCCGGTCAAACCTTGCCCGCCGGGAAGCCAAGGCCCTGGACACTCTGCTGCAACATAAGACCGTGCAGGAAAAGCTGGCCGCCTGGCTGGACGGCCTGGCTGTATAAACAAAGGAGGAAGCCATGAAACTGAAAGACAACCGGGTTACTAAGATAGACCCGAACTACAAGGAAATCCGCAAGCTGGACGCCCTACTCACCGAGGCGGGAATCCCGCACACGTTCCAGACGTTTTACTGGAACAAGACCGGTGACCTGCGCGGCGCTCAGATCATATACCCGGAGGACGGCCCGAACCGGGTGGCCGACGTGGTAATAAACGGCGCCAGTTACGGAAACGAATTTGACCTGCTGGAAATGATGGGCCTTGTGCCGGAGACGGCAGAGCCGGACGAACTGACCGGCGGGAACATTGAGGACTACATGACCGCAGAAAGATGCTTCCGGCGGATCCGCTACCACTGGGACACCCACGGTGGAAAGGAGGCGACCGGCAATGCCTAAGCTGCCAAGTGGCGTGAGTATAGTGACAGAAAGCGCCCTGCCCCTAATTTTCAAAGACGGCCCGCGCGGGCAATTCCTCTGCCTGACGAAAGACCAGGACGGAAACGCGAAAATTTGTGCCGTGGATAACAACACCGGCGACGCCTGGACGGAGGACTTCAACAGCCTGACCGCCGCCCTCTACTGGCTGGAAAACCAGGCCGCCACCCCGAACGAGGCCGAGACATACGCAGCGGCCAAGGCCGCCGAACAGTACGACGACCCGCTGCGAGAGGAAATCGACCGCTACATCGAAAGCGAGAGGGCCGCTGTGCAGAAGCTGGCCGACCAGATAGAACACTATGTGAACACCGCCCACGAGGGAAGGGTTACTGTACAAACAAGAGTTGCGGCGATACTGCGCCACAATAAACACAATAAGGAGGAAGAACAGTGAAGCGGTACAAGGTCACCTACAAGGGGTTTGTCTACGTTGAGGCGAACAGCAAAGAAGAAGCCCTGCGCCTGGTGCAGGATGGCGCAGATGATGGAGGAATGAGATCCTGGGAAGACGTCGTGGCGCCGGAGGATTTCTTCTTTGACCTCGACTATCCGGACAGTGACGACTAATATGATTTTTGAAGTGAAAGACAAAACGGGCCGCCCCATGATGACGACCCACGACCCCCGCTGCGTATACGACGACGACACCTGCAGAGAAATGCGGGCCGCCGGATATAAAGTCACCCTGGACGGCCGAGCCTGGCCGCCAAGAGAGAGAAAGGAGAAAAAAGCATGATTTCCATTTTGACCGAGGCAGCCCACGCCCTGTTCTATATGACCGGCGGCGCTTGCTGCGGATTCTTCCTGGCGGCCCTTTGCCACGCTGCCGGGAACGACAGCGACGACAGGCGCCTGACCGAGAGCCTGGCAGAGCGCGAACGAATTATCAGAGAGACGATGGAGACCCAGCGGCAAACCAACGACCACCAACGCCGCACCCAGGAACTGCAAGACCAGCGCCAGGCAGAGAATGCAAAGTGGGCCGCCAGCCTGGCAGCAAGGGAGGGGCGCCTTGCCCGCGCGGAACGGCTCTACTTCGAGCGCACCGGCCACCGCGTAGACGAAGCAGCCGGGAAAGAATGAGCGCCCGCAAACCAGAACCGGCACCGCACTACATGGACGTGACAGCCGACAACCTGGAAACGCCGGTCGCGGTTTTCGACGACCTCGACGCCATGTGCCGCTGGGCCAGGATCAGCAAGCACGTCGCCTACTGTATGGCCGGAACCGGCGGGCAGTATTACGACAGCAAAGTCATGTCCCAGCTTTTCGGTGTTTCGGTGCGCCGAATCCAACAGCTGACGCAGGACGGCGTGATCGAAACCGTCCCCCTGAAAGTAGAGGGCCGCACGGTACGGCGCTATGAACTGGTGCCGACAATCCAGGCTTACACCAAATACCTGGCCGATAAAGCCTACGGCCGAGAACAGATCAACACCGAGGCCGAGTTAAAGGAACAGAAACTGAAAGCCGAAATCGCCCTGAAAGAAAGCCAGGGCGAACTGCACCGGCTGCGCACGGCCATTGCGGCCGGAGAGTATATCAGCATAGAGGAAACCCGAAACGGCGGGGTCTTTTTTCCGTTGGAAAAAAACAGCGCAAAAGAAAAGGCCCCAGCCAAGACGGCCAGGGCGGTGGATATGTAGGTTATAAAGCCGGACGGTCGGCGTCGTTCAGGCGCAGCAGCCGCCGGGCCGTTTCTTCGTCAACGAAGTTCGTCCAGCCCGCGCGGCACAGCTCGACGGCAGCCTCGCGCAGCGTAAGGCGACCGGCCAGGACATCGACCCGGAGCGAATCCAGGATGTTTTTTATGGGCAGCATAAAATGACCCCCTCCCCTTATTTTTTATCCTCTCCGTCAACGACGAAGTGGAAACCCTCCGTCAAGAGGGTGGTGCCGTACCGACCGGCCACAATGACATTGCGGCGGCCCAGATATTCCGCCGGGAGTTTGCCCCTGGCAATACTGTCGAGGTTCCAGGGCGACGGCTCCCACCTGCCCTTGTAGGCTTCCGGGATGGCGGCCCATTCAGCCGCAGAAAAGTGACGCACAGGACAGGCCCCCTTTCAGCGACTGCTGGACTTGTAGCCGTTGCGGGCAAGGAAAGCCTCGGCCTGGTGGAGTTCGGTGAAAGACCGGGAAGCGTGGCGCTGGCCGTCCCGACCTTTGATATGCTGCCCGGACAGAGCCTTGACAACATACTGGGTTTTGCCGTTTTTGAAAATCTGGTTGAAGTAGACCGCCTGACCGGCAGCGTTGAACATTTTCATAAAGGGAGCCTCCTTATTCTGCTTCGCTGTTTATGTACCCAAACCAGCAGCTTTCGCAGCCGGTGAACTCCTTGCACCCATCATCGTACCTGTCATTCCATGGCGGGCATCCGAAATTCTTTTCAAGGACTTTTACCATGTTCTTTTTTATATCTTCCGAGGGTTCGCTGAACTTCATTCCTTTTGTCAATTCTTGAAAAACTGTCATTTTTCTTTCCTTCCTCCCCGTCGCGCGGGGCCTGTTTCTGCCTTCCGTTTGTTTTTGTTGTCTGTGTCTTACCACACAGACGCCGTAATGTCCACTGGCAAATCGTCCAAACATTACGGCAGTTGTATGGCACTTTTTACGCTTTCAGCTCACGACCCAGCTTGTCACAGCGGACGAAGCCGGAACCGTCCCATTTTGCATAGCAGACCATCGACCTGCTGCTCCGATAGTCTTTCTGGCCGTAGCCATAGACCTGACCGACAACCGGCTCAAAGACGACCAGATCGCCGCCCTCGCCCTGGCGGGCGTTGCCGGTATAAGTACCGACGCGAGGCTCGAAGTTGTAGGAACCGTCGGCCCGCATAACGCAAACCCAGGGGCAGCCATACCGGCGCTGGTTATAGGCACCCCACGAATCAAGAACCGCATTCTGCATATTAGCCCACCCTTTCCGAAACAGCCATAATATCAAACTCCTGGAACAAGAACCCAGACCAGCCGTCGCAACCGGCGGCGCGGAATATCTCGACGGCCTGGGCTGCCGTAGCAGCCTCAACCACCTTAAAGTCTTCACGCCCATCTGGGCGGCGGTAATCAATCAGAAATGTTTTCATAAAGAATCTCCTTTCCGCAAGGGTTCAATGAACCCGGCTCAAAGCCCATGCCATCGCATGGCCGCCATCCTCGAAAGTGCCCTCCGATTTTTCGCAAAGAGCCAGGCGGCACTCGCACTCGCTCAGACCGGTTTCTTCCGGGGTCTCGGTGAATTTGTAAACACCTGCAACGAAACCACACCAGCAATAGTTGACAACCAGGACGTGATCGTTGAACTTGCACACCATACCGCCGCAAGCAGAAACACGACCGGCGAGTTCTTCCTGGGTAGTGGTGGCGGCGAAGCGGTAAGTGTTCTTTTCGCTCTTGAATTCCTTTTTCATGGTACAAACCTCCGTGTGGGGCGAACCCATTTTGTTTTCGATGTCTGTGTGATACCACACAAACGCCGTAAACGCAATGCGCAACTTGTCCAAAGAATACTGCGTTTGTATGGTAAAATTGCATCTTGCAAAATCACGGCGAACGCAGTAAACTTATATAAAAGGAGTGACAACAAATGACGAAGACCCAACACCCAATCGACGCCAAGTGCAAGGCGCTGGGAATCAGCCGCCGGGAACTTTGCCGACAAACCGGGATCAGCTACCGCACCGTGGAAAGCTGGTGTTCAGGCAAACGGAAAAGCCCGGACGTTTACCAGCTTTGGAAAGTGGCCCGCTTCCTGGGAGTACACATAGAAGACCTCCTGGATCCGGCAGCCATAGCCGACGACAGCAACGAAACCGAATAAAAAAGGCCCCGGCCAGAATAGCCGGGGCTGTTGGGTCGCAAAAGTGATATACCAAACTCTCAGGACAGGACATGTGGAGTGCGTGGTGAAGATGGTGCACGGATAAAAGAAGTGGAGATGTATAATGGCGATACCTAAGTACAACGAACTATATGACCCCTTCCTTACCGCAATCAGCGATGGAAAAATTCATACTGCTAAAGAAGTTGCCTCTACTGTAGCAAATATTCTTCAGCTTTCCCCGGAAGATTTAGCTGAGCAGCTGCCGAGCCAACGGCAGACTACGTTTGCCAATCGATTGAATTGGGCAAAGACCTATCTAAAAAAGGCCGGACTTGTAGACTCACCCAAACGAGGCACCTACATCATCACTACAGCCGGGAGCACACTTCTTCACAGTGACGTCGCCATCACAAACGAATTTTTGGAGAGCAATTATCCATCTTTCGCTGCGTTCGTAAACAGGACTGACGATGTAGATACCGCAAACGACACTGCAAGCATCACGCCATCTGATACGCAAACTCCCGAAGAGCAGATGGATGCCCTTCACAAAACAATCAATGATACTCTGGCTGATGACCTGCTTGCCGAAATCATGCAGCAGACGCCTGTATTTTTTGAGCAACTGGTCGTTGACTTGATGAAAGCCATGGATTACGGCGATGGCTTCAAGACAAAATCCAGTGGTGACGACGGCATTGACGGTGTTATACATGAGGACAAACTTGGCTTCAATCTGATTTACATCCAGGCTAAACGTTGGAACCCCGATGTTACCATCGGCAAGCCGGAGATTCAAAAATTTTTCGGTGCCATGATGGGCCCGCCCCGTGTGGAAAAAGGACTTTTCATTACAACTGCTAAATTTTCCAAGGGAGCCAAAGAGTACGCCGATGCACAGCATATTATTCTAGTCGACGGGCAAAAGCTCACTTCCCTGATGATTGAGTGCGGCTTGGGCGTGTCTGTGCAGAAGGTGTACCAAATCAAGCGCATTGACAGTGATTATTTCTCTGATTCACTTTAAACCCGCTTTTGTTCAAACTCTATTCCCCGCTTGTTCACGATTTGCCCATATTTGTGTGCCATAATAATTCGATGAAAATAATGCGGCTTTGCCGCAAAAAGGTGGTTTTTACATGAAAGGCTGGTTTCAGCGGTTTATGGCAGGCCGATATGGGTTCGACCAGTTCGGCGGTTTCCTGTGTATTTCGTCGCTTATCCTTATTGTCATCGGCGCGTGGGTGTCGCCGGTGCTGTACTGGCTGGGGTTGGCTGCCATCGTCTACAGCTATTTTCGCATTTTGAGCCGCAACACCCGCAAGCGGTACAGCGAAAACCTCAAATATCTCTCCTATCAGAACCGCGTTACCACGTGGTTTGGCAAGCAGCAGGTGCGGTTCAAGCAGCGCAAGGACTATCACTATTACCGCTGCCCCCAGTGCGGCCAGCAGCTGCGCGTGCCCCGCGGGCGCGGCAAGATCAGCATCACCTGCCCGAAGTGCGGCCATCAGTTCATCAAAAAGAGTTGACGCGCGATGTTCGGATATGTTACGCTTTACCGTAAGGGCCTGGCAAGCGCCGAGATGGACCGCTACCAGGCTTACTACTGCGGGCTGTGCCGGACGCTGGGCCGCCGCTACGGACGCACCGGACAGTTGGCATTAAGCTATGACATGGCATTTGTCGCCATTCTGCTGACAGCACTGTATGACACGCCCACAGCCTTTTCCGAGGGCCGCTGCGTACCCCACCCACTGAAAAAACGCCCCCGCGCGGACAACGAGCTGCTGGACTACGCCGCCGACATGACCGCCGCGCTGGCGTACTACAACTTTCTCGATGACTGGCAGGACGATCACCGCCGCGCCAGTCTGGCGCAGGCGCAAAAGCTGGAGCCAAGCCTGCCCGCCCTGCGGGAGCGCTGGCCGCGCCAGCTGCAGACCATGGCCGCGCAGCTGGACAGGCTGAACACGCTGGAAAGCGCCGGCAGCCACGATTTAGACGCGCTGTGCAACGCCTTTGGCGCACTGCTGGGCGAGGTGTTCGCCTGCCGCGACGACATCTGGGCCCCGGCGCTGCGCGGTATGGGCAATGGGCTGGGGGCGTTCATCTACCTGATGGACGCCTACGACGATCTGGAAAAGGACAGCCGCCGCGGGCAGTTCAACGCCCTGCGGCAGCTGGCGGACGAGCTGCCGCCCGCCGCCTATGAGCAGCGCTGCCACGAGCTTTTGACCCAGCAGATGGGCCGCTGCGCACAGCAGTTTGAGATGCTGCCGATTTTAAAGGACACCCCGGAGGGGAAGCTATTGTACAACACGATCTATTCCGGCGTGTGGAGTAAATACGCGCTGGTACGCAAGCACAGGGAGGCAAAGCGCCATGACTGATCCATACAGTGTATTGGGCATCACCCCCAGTGCCGACGACGAAACGATTAAAAAAGCCTACCGCAAAAAATGCAAGGAGTACCACCCCGACCTGCACCCCGATGACCCGTCGGCGGAGGAGCACTTTAAAGAGGTACAGGCCGCTTACAGCGAGATCATGCGCATCAAGCAGGGCGGCGGGGCGTCTTACAGTGCTGGCGGGCAGCGCTATGGCAGCAGCCAGAGCGGCTACAGCCAGCAGTATCAGGACCCGTTCAGCGGGGCCGGGTTCGGCTTTGGACCGTTCGGGTTTGGGTATTACAGCACAAGCGGCTCGTCCGGGCGGCAGAGCTACGGCAGCGCTGCCGGTGACCCAGAGCTGCGTGCCGCGGCAAACTACATCCGCAGCGGCTTCTATGAGGAGGCCATGAACACGCTGAACGGCATCCCCGCTGCCAACCGCACAGCCCAGTGGCACTACTACGCCGCGCTGGCCAATCAGGGGCTTGGCAACAACATCCGCGCGCAGGAGGAGGCCCGGACGGCGGTCTCGATGGAGCCGAACAACTACGCTTATCAAAACCTGCTGGATCAGCTGCAAAGCCCGGGCCGCAGCTACACAAGCTACCAACAGCCCTACGCCCAGCCCAGCGGCAGCCCGGGGTCTTTCTGTCTGTCGTTCTGGATGTATTTATTGGTGTGCAATATTTTGAGCTGGTGCTGCTGTGGCGGCAGAGGCGGATTCTTTATCTGCTGATTTACACGTAGGGGCCGAGCATGCCCGGCCCGCGGCTTTCCCGCAGATGCGCGGTTATCTTCAGGCTGCGGGCCGCACATGTGCGGCCCCTACAAAGCAATATAGGAAAAGCGCTGTGACTGTTTGAAAAGGTCACAGCGCTTTTGTTGTTTTGTAGGGGATGGATTTATCTCTCCCGGGGCGTTGGCGGCGGTGGGAAGGTGCACGGGAGACATGAATGTCTCCCCTACAAACCATTCAGTTACAGCATCCTGTCCAAAAGCGGCATTAATATTTCTATGTTTTGACAAAACTGCGGGTAGAAGTCGTCGCCGAGCTCATAATCGTAGTAGAGGGCACGCTCCATACGCCTGACAGCGGCAGAGAAGTGGGGGTTATCCGTGCCGCCCGCGGCCTGTAACCGGTGGGAAAGCTGCGTGCAGACGATGGCCCAGCGGGCATCCACCCCCGCGCGGTCCAGCACGGCGGAATCCTGCAGATAGTCCTGCAGCGTCCGTGCCTCCCCTGCCCGTGCACCACAAAGCGGCGTCTGTACGTAATATTCCGTCTGCGCTGTCACCGTGTCGATGCTCTGCCCCAGCGGGTAGAGCGCACAGGCCAGCGGGCGCGCGGCGTGGATGGTGCAGGCGCTGCCCTCAAAAAAGCGGCAGTTGCCGGTTTTGGGGTCCGGCGTCAGGCGTAGGGCGGGCAGGCAGCTTTCAGGCGCAAGGTAGCTTTTGCAGAACGCCGCCGCCACGATACGGGGCGGCAAGCTAAGCCGCCGCGCAATGCGGTAAAGGTCATACCCCGACAGCACCAGATCGCGCCTCTGGCGGCAGCAGTCGCCGCAGCCCGCACAGGCAAAGTCAAAGCGGTCCCCTGCCGCCAGCCGCGGGCAGTCGTCCCAGTGTTCGCCGCAGCGGCCCGGCTCAACGGCTGGCATCACAGCTGCACCTCACCGGCGTAGGGCTGGCCGTGGGCGTAGGCGTCCAGCGCCTCAAACGGGCTCTGCACCATGCTAGCGACATTGACGTCGGTGTAAAACGCCGTGTGCGGGCTGACGATGACATTGGGATAGCTGCGCAGCAGGTTCAGTTCGCGGTTCGGGATGGCCTGCCCCATGCGGTTGTAATAGTAAATACCGGTCTCATCCTCAATGACGTCGAGGCCCGCGCCGCCGATCTTGCCGCTTTCCAGCCCGGCGATCAGCGCGTCGGGGTCAATGAGCGTGCCCCGCGCCGTGTTGACGAGCAGCACGCCGTCCTTCATTTTTGCAAGGGCGCCGGCGTTGATGAGGTGGTGGTTTTCCGCCGTGGCGTTCGTGTGCAGCGTGATAATGTCACTTTGCGCGTAAAGCTCGTCCAGCGTGACGTAGTCGGCGTACTGCCTGACCGTGTCGTTCGGGTAGAGGTCGTAGGCCAAAATCTTGCAGCCGAAGCCGCTCAGGTGGCGGATGACCGTCTGGCCGATCTTGCCCGTACCGATGACACCCACCGTGCAGCCGGAAATATCGCGGCCCATCTTGCCGGGCAGCGAGTAGTCCTGCACATTGGCGCGCAGCATGATTTCGTTCATGCGGCGGGTACACATCAGCATGAGCATGATCGTATAGTTGGCCACGCCGTCCGGCGGGTAGTGGCTGTGGCTGATGCGCAGACCCAGCTTTTTGGCGGTGTCCAGCGGGATATGATCATAGCCGATGCTGCGGCAGGGCAGATATTTGACGCCCATTTCAGCCCATGTCTGCAAATATTCAGGGCGTATCTCGCAGGGGTTCGTGCTGACGGCGTCGCAGCCCTCGGCCAGATGCAGGTTATCCGGGCGCGGCACATCGGGCGTGCCGGTGTAGTCGATGCCGTAGCGGGCTTTGTAGGGTTCGCAGTATTGCTGCTCATCAAAGGGGCGCAGCGCGTAAAACATGATTTTCATGCTTTGTCATCTCCTGTTACAGGTGAAAATCAAAGGTTTCGGCCAGCCAGTCCGTGCAGAGGGCCACCCAGGCGCTGTTGTGCTTGTTGGGGGTGTTGACCTCCCGCGTGCAGGTGCTTGTGCCGTGGCCGTCGTGGGCGAAAAGATGCAGCTCCAGCGGGACCTTATGGGCTGTCAGCGCACCGGCAAGCATCAAAGAGTTCTGCACGGGGACGGCCGGGTCCTCCACCGTATGCCAGACGAAGAAGGGCGGCAGACCGTCGCGGACCTGGTTTTCCAGGCTCATTGTGGCGCGCAGGTCGGCGTCATCGCCGCAGAGGTTGACAATGGAGCCATCGTGGCGGTATTCCCCCGCCGTGATGACCGGATAGCCCAGCACAACGGCATCGGGGCGGGCCTCGGTGCCGTGGATGCCAAGGGCGGTCTGCACAGGCTCGGCGTCCCACAGGATGGCCGTGGACGCCGCCAGATGGCCGCCCGCCGAGAAGCCGCAGATGGCGATTTTCGCCGGGTCGGTGCCGAACTGCTCTGCATTGCGGCGGATATGCAGGATCGCCCCGGCAGCGTCGATCAGGGGCTGCCAACGCAGCGCGGGCACGGTCTCGTCACTTCGGCAGGTGTAATAGAGAGTAAAAACGTTGTAGCCAGCCTGCAGAAACTGCATGGCAACGGGGTCGGCCTCGCGCCTGCTGCACCAGGCGTAGCCGCCGCCCGGCAGGATGAGAATGGCCGGACGGGTGTTGAAGGCAGGCATCTCGACGGTCCTATCGCGCAGATACCCGATGAGCTGTGCGCCGCTGGGGAGAGTTTGGGTGTATATTTGCATGATGGATTCTTCTTTCTATGGTATTTTTATGGTAAGGGATCGTTTTTTGTCGGCAGGGCGTAGGGGGCGCCTATATGCGGCCCGCAGCTGTACGCAGGCAGACATTCACGGGCAAGCCCGCGGGCCGGGCATGCCCGGCCCCTGCCGCGCTGTTTAACAGAATACCTTATACATTGTTAGCATACCGCAAATTCCCACGTTTGAAAAGCCCTGAATTTAAATTTTTTGTTAAAATGCTGTGCAAGGGTTGCGCTTTATTAAAAAGAGTGCTAAACTAAATTTAGCAGTTGAAATAAACGAGTGCTAATTTCATTTGTATAAAGTGAGGTTTTCTACCATGGCTATGCATCAGTTTAAGGCCGAGAGCAAAAAGCTGCTTGACCTGATGATCAATTCTATCTATACAAACCGCGAGATCTTCCTGCGTGAGCTGATCTCCAACGCATCGGACGCCTGCGACAAGCGCTACTTCAAGAGCCTGACCGACACGTCCATCGGCATCACGAAGGACGACCTGAAAATCCACATCCAGCCCGACAAGGACAGCCGCACGCTGACCATCACCGATAACGGCATCGGCATGACGAAGGAGGAGCTGGAGAAGAACCTCGGCACGATTGCCAGGTCCGGCTCCCTCGACTTCAAGACCGAGAACCAGAGCGATAACATCGACATCATCGGTCAGTTCGGCGTCGGCTTCTATTCCGCGTTCATGGTGGCCAAAAAGGTCACCGTTATCTCCCGCGCACAGGGCGCTGACACGGCCTGGAAGTGGGAGTCCACCGGCGTCGAGGGCTACACCCTGACCGAGGCTGACAAGGAGGACGTCGGCACCGAGATCATTCTGGTGCTGAAGGACGACACCGATACCGACAAGTACAGCGAGTACCTCGAGGATTACGAGCTTGCAAACCTCGTCAAGAAGTACAGCGACTACATCCGCTTCCCCATCACGATGTACCGCGAGAAATCCCGCCAGAAGCCGAAGCCGGAGGACGCGGGCGACGACTACAAGCCCGAGTACGAGACCTACACCGAGCTGGAAACGCTGAACAGCATGGTGCCCATCTGGAAGCGCCCGAAGAACGAGGTCAAGGACGAGGACTACAACGAGTTCTACAAGAACAAGTTCATGGACTACACCGACCCGCTGCGCGTCATCACCAGCCGCACCGAGGGTACGGCGACCTACACCGCGCTGCTGTTCATCCCCGGCTCGACCCCGTACGACTACTACACCAAGGAGTACGAGAAGGGTCTGGCGCTGTATGCCTCCGGCGTTATGATCATGGAGAAGTGTGCCGACCTGCTGCCGGATTATTTCAGCTTTGTGAAGGGTGTTGTGGACAGCGAGGATCTGAGTCTGAACATCAGCCGTGAGACGCTGCAGAAGGACAACCAGCTCAAGCTGATGCGCAATTCTCTGGAAAAGAAGATCAAGAACGAGCTGCACGCGATGCTCGTCAATGACCGCGAGAAGTATGAGACCTTCTGGAAGAACTTTGGCCGCCAGATCAAGTTCGGCATCTACGGCGACTACGGCATGCACAAGGATCTGCTGGGCGACCTGCTGATGTTCTACTCCGCCAAGGAGAAAAAGCTCGTCACGCTGGACGAGTACGTCGAGAAGATGCCAGAGGATCAGAAGTGCATCTACTTTGCCGCCGGTGACGACACGGACCGTCTGGGCAAGCTGCCCAACGCCCAGCTGGTGTTGAGCAAGGGCTACGACCTGCTGCTCTGCACCGAGGATGTGGATGAGTTCTGCCTGCAGATGATGCGCGACTACAAGGAGAAGGAGTTTAAGAACATCAACTCCGGTGACCTGGGTCTGGAGACCGAGGACGAGAAGAAGGCCGCCGAGGCTGCCGAGACCGAGAACAAGGACCTGTTTGAGGAAATCAAGAAGGACCTGAACGGCAAAGTCAAGGAGGTCAAGGTAAATCCGACCCTGCAGGAACACCCCGTCACCCTGTCTGCCGAGGGCGGTATCTCGATGGAGATGGAGAAGGTACTGCGCCGCATGCCCAACGCAGAGGGCGTCGAGAGCACGAAGGTGCTGGAGCTGAACCCGAACCACACGGTCTTTGCCGCCCTGAAGGCTGCCCACGCCGCGGGTGACACCGACAAGGTCGCCAAGTACGCCGAGCTGCTCTATGACCAAGCCCTGCTGATCGCCGGTCTGCCCATTGAGGACCCCGTTGCCTATGCACAGCTGGTGTGTGGGCTGATGCAGTAAAATCAGAATAACAGCCGCCCGCCTAGGTACGATGCCTGAGCGGGCGGCTGTTTTTTGATGGGGTTGCAGGGCCGGGCATGCCCGGCCCCTACCGCTCTATATGATATAAAAATGCGCCCCTGCGGAATCTGTTTTCCGCAGGGGCGCAATTTTCGTTTTTACACAAACGGATTATAAAACCGTCCAAACCTGATCGTCACGGTCAGGCTGATGAGCAGCAGCACGACGCCGACTGCCAGCGCGATAAAATCGCGGCGGGCAAAGGGGCGGCGGGTGTACCAGGTGCGCTTGTCATGCTTGCCGAAGCCGCGCAGCTCCATGGCGTTGGAGATCGTGTCGATGCGGTTCAGGCTCGTCAGAATCAGCGGCAGCAGGATGCTGACCGAGTTCTTCAGGCGCTTGAAGAACGGCTCGCTGCGGCCCAGCTCGACGCCGCGGGCCTGCTGTGCCTGGCTGATGCTGTGGTAATCGCGCTGAATATCCGGAATGTACCGCAGCGCAATGGCGACGGAATAGCCGACCTTGTATGAGATGCCGATGCTGTTCAGGCTGGCGGCGAACTCACTGGGGTTCGTGGCCGAGATGAACAGAATGGCCACCGGCAGCGCGACAAAATATTTCAGCGAGATGTTGAACATATAGAACAGCTGCTCGGCGGTCAGGTCGTACCGCCAGAACAGGTGGCAAAGCACCGTGCGGGTGCCGTAGAGCGCCGTGCCCTGGTTCGGGTCGAACAGGAAGATGAACAGGTCGTTCAGCGCGAGGAACACCAGCATAAAGACCAGCATGAAACGAACCTCGCGCAGTTTGATGTGGCTGAGCCTGAACACCGCAAAGCTGACGGCCATCAGCCCCAGCAGCACCCAGGTGTTGTAGGTGATCATGCTGGCGAAGGTAAACAGCAGAAAGAACGCCAGCTTTGTCGTGCCGGTCAGGTCGTGTACCACGCTTTTGCGCGGTATATAGTTCAAAACGGTATTAGAAGCCATCGGCACGCACCTCCCTGTCTGCCGCGATAAAGCGCTCCACAAATTTCTCAGCGGGCGTGATGCCGCAGCGGTTGGCCAGCGTGTAAAGGCTCGTCTCCTTCAAGGCCGCCTGCTCGATCAGCGCCGGGTCACAGAGGATGGCCGCCGCGCTGCGGTCCGCAATGAGCCGCCCATCGCAAAAGGCCAGCGCCCGCGGCGTGTATTCCAGCATCAGGTGCATGTCGTGGGTGATCATGACCACGGTCACACCCTTGGCGTTCAGCCCGCGCAGAAACTCCATAATATCGGTGTAATGTCGGAAATCCTGGCCCGCCGTCGGCTCGTCCAGAATGATAAGCTCGGGGTCCTGCACCAGCACGCTGGCGATGGTCACGCGCTTTTTCTGGCCGAAGCTCAGCGCCGAGATGGGCCAGTTGCGGAACGGGTACAAGCCGCAGACCTTCAGCGTGTCCTCGACCCTGGCGCGAATCTCAGCATCGGTCAGGCCGCTGCCCTGCAGGCCCAGCGCAACCTCGTCAAAGATCATCGTCTTGGAGATCATCTGGTTCGGGTTCTGCATGACATAGCCGATATGCCTGGCGCGGCGGCGGATGTTTTCGTCTTTCAGGTCTTTTCCGTCAAAGAAAATTTCACCGCTGTCGGGCGTCTCAAAGCCGCAGATCAGCTTGGAGAGCGTTGACTTGCCCGCGCCGTTGCGGCCCACGATGCTGACCATCTCCCCTTTTCCAATCGTGAAGCTCACGTCGGACAGGGTGTGCTGGTCCTTGCTGTAGCCGAAGGACAGGCCCTTGACCTCCAGCAGCGGGGTCGGGGCAGGCTTGGCCGCGGGCAGCGGCTCGGCGCGGAACCAGGCGCGCAGCTTCTCGGTATCGGCGTCATCCAGCACGACGGAGTCAACGTGGGCGGGGTGCTTGGCGGGCGTGATGTCAATGCCCGCATACCGCATGGCCGTGACGTAAAGCGGCTCACGGATGCCGTTTTCTGCCAGCAGTGCGCCGGACAGCAGCTCGTCGGGGCGCAGGTCAGCCAGGATGCGGCCCTCGTTGACCAGCACAATGCGATCCACGCTGCGCCAGAGCACGTCCTCAAGGCGGTGCTCAATGATGAGGACCGTCGTGTCGGTCTTTTGCTGGATCGAGTCGATCAGCTCAATGGCCTGCTTGCCCGTGGCCGGGTCAAGGTTTGCCAGCGGCTCATCAAACAGTAAAATCTTCACCTCGTCGACCATGACGCCCGCGAGGCTGACGCGCTGCTTTTGGCCGCCGGAAAGCTCGTGCGGAGCGTAGCCGAGGTGGTTCTCGATGCCGACCAGCTCGGCGGCGCGGCGGGTGATCTCGTGCATTTCGTCCTGCGGGGTGCAGCTGTTTTCCAGCGCAAAGGCGATGTCCTCCCCCACCGTCAAGCCGATGAACTGGCCGTCCGGGTCCTGCAGCACCGTGCCGACGTGGCCCGCCAGCTCAAAAATACTGCTGTGGGGCGCGTCCACACCGTCCACAGTCAGCGTGCCCGTGCACTCGCCAGGGTAGGAGAACGGGTTCAGGCCGTTGATGCAGGCCGCCAGCGTGGACTTGCCGCTGCCGGACGGCCCGGCGATCAGCACGCGCTCCCCGGGGTAGATGTCCAGATTGATGTCATGCAGCGTGGGCTGCTTCTGGGCGCGATATTGGAAGGAAAAATTTTTGAAGGATATGATCGGGGTTCTCGTTTCAGCCATACGGCACCTCGCAGGGGAAATTGTGGTGGAACAGCAAAATGCCTTCCCGCGTTTGTGGGAAGGCATACGGGTTTAACAGCGGATCACTCTTTGTCCAGAGAGCCCTTCTTGGCGATGGTCTTGGTGTAGGCCAGAATCAGCAGGCCGCCGACGACGACAGCCGTGATGATGTTGGACACAGCGGCAAACGCGCCCTGTGCAAAGACCTTTTTGGCGGGCTCGGCGTAGATCAGGATGTCCAGCACAGGCGCAACGACGATCCAGGCAATGGCATGGGCCGCGACATTGGCGATGGCGAAGGTGGCGACCTTACGCTTGTTGAAGTCGCCCTCCTGCACATTCAGCTTCTTTGCAAACAGGCCGACGACCACGCCGGTGAAGGCGGAGGCGATGACCCAGCTCCACCACGGGATGCCGCCCCAGGACAGGTCGATGAGGGCATGGCCGATGAAGCCGATCAGGGCGCCGGCCACAGGGCCGTACATGGCGGCCAGCAGACCGAGCACCGCGTACTGCAGGCTGATGTTGGTGTTGGGCACCGGGCTGGGGATAGCGACAAAGCGCCCCAGAACAAAGAACAGGGCTGCGCCGATGCCGACGGCAACGAAGGTTTTACTGTTCGAGTTTTTCATGATTCCGCACTCCTTTTAATACTATACCGCAAATCGTTCTTCCGCTTTCGCAAAAGAACAGTTTAAGTATACTGTTATAAAAGTGCCGCTGTCAATGGGCAAAAGTCGAGGTATGCACTATTTTGGTGAGATTTCGGCACAAAAAAACCACCCCGAAGGGTGGTCAAAAGTGGAGCGGCCGACGAGGCTCGAACTCGCTACCTCCACCTTGGCAAGGTGGCGCTCTACCAGATGAGCTACGGCCGCATACAATGGTGCCTCCGATCGGAATCGAACCAATGACACGGGGATTTTCAGTCCCCTGCTC
>ERZ1673696.1640-NODE-1640-length-17924-cov-4.597907_pt1 | contig 17924 bp, 17 predicted proteins | sample MGYA00580226_ERZ1673696 | MGnify/ENA primary metagenome ERZ1673696 (study PRJEB41218, sample SAMN15661743) | gut metagenome | host: Homo sapiens | place: Canada: London | collected 2015-08-20/2019-03-30 | study: EMG produced TPA metagenomics assembly of... | reverse complement strand
GTTGCTGAAAAGATAGGCGACTTTACCGGGTGAGATCAAAAAACAGAGTTTATTGTTTATTATTTGAGCAAGTCCGGAAGGGCGATATAGGGTGAAGCGTATATCGAGGGCGTTTGGTCGTCCTGATAAGAGGCGCATCAGGCATTGATGCTCGAATGTCGGATGCGGCGTGAACGCCTTATCCGACCCACAGAATCCGGAGCGCATCAGGTACCGGCAAGGTTACCTGATGCGACGAGGGCATTTACCCGAGGGTTTTGAACGCTTTAATGCGCTGTAAATGCGGGGAGATATTCTTGAATTTGTGCGTCTGCTCTTCGTCCCAGACAATCTCGTAATAATGATGCAGCTCTTCAGATGTCCGCTGGCTGTTAAGTGCTTCATCATTACGCGACAAAATAACCAGACAACGATCGCGATTCTTCTCGCGGAAGTTGGTCACACACTTAGTGGCAATATCGGCATACTCTTCCGGGCGATCAATCTTGCCTTCCATGTTCTCATAAGGGAACAAATTAGGGTTGAAGATCACCTGGCGGATATCGCAAAGAAAACCAATCCGTTCCGCCCAGTATCCGCCCAGGCCAACGCCGCAAATTAGCGGACGCTCGTCAACGTTCAGTTGCAACATTTTGTCCACTTCTTTAAGCAGATGCTGCATATCATGTTTCGGATGCCGCGTACTGTAGCTTATCAAGCGTACATCCGGGTCAATAAACTGCAATTGTAAGACTTTCTCGTGGTTACCCGGACTGTTAGAGTCAAAACCGTGTAAATAGATAATCATCGCTTCCTCACATAAGCCAGGGTTAGTGACCTGCTTTCTCTTCCTGCCAGCGTTCGTGTAACTGATTCAGACGGGTGCTGATCGCTTTCCAGCGAGCCGAGTCCATCAGTTCCTGTCGCGAAAATGAACCTTTATGATACAAACGTGTAACACCTTCTGCCTTGATCGGTGACAGATTATCTAACACGCTTACGGCCCCTTTACGATTATTGCAGACCAGGATCATATCGCAACCCGCATCCAGTGATGCCTGCCCGCGTTCGGCATAACTGCCCATAATCGCGGCACCTTCCATCGATAAATCGTCAGAGAAAATCACGCCGTCAAAACCCAGTTCCTGACGCAAAACGGTTTTCAGCCAGTAGGGAGAACCGCTCGCCGGACGCGGATCAACATCACTGTAGATCACATGCGCAGGCATAATGGCGTCGAGTTTATTTTCGCGGATTAAGGAACTGAAGACCGACATATCTTTAGCGCGAATCTCCGCTTGTGGACGTGGATCGCACGGTGTTTCTTTGTGTGAGTCTGCCGTTACTGCACCGTGTCCTGGGAAGTGTTTCCCGGTCGTTTTCATTCCGGCTTCATGCATACCATCAATAAACCGGCTGGCAATTGCCAGGGCTTTTTGTGGATCGGCATGATAAGAACGCTCGCCAATCGCCGCGCTGATATGCCCGACATCCAGCACAGGCGCAAAGCTGATATCAATATCCATAGCGATCATTTCGCTGGCCATCAGCCAACCCGCCTCTTGCGCCAGTTTGCCGCCCTCTTCCATTCCCAACAGCGCAGCAAAGGATTGTGCTGCCGGTAAGCGGGTAAAACCTTCGCGAAAACGCTGCACGCGTCCACCTTCCTGATCTACCGCCACCACCAGATGATTGCGCGAAGCTGCGCGGATCTGGCGCACCAGTTCACGCAACTGGGCAGGATCATGATAGTTACGCGTAAAGAGAATCAGCCCTCCCACCAGCGGATGCGCAAGTATTTCACGCTCTTCCGCGTCCAGTTCGTAACCTTCGACATCCAACATTACTGGACCCACACTGCTCTCCTTATTGTTTTATTAATAGCTGCCGCCAGGTGTCATCGGCCAGCCTGATAAATTGTTGATCGCCGGTTTGTCGCCAGCGGTACTCAAACCACCCTGCTTTGAGCATCAGCAGCCAGGGAAACCATCGCCTGACCTGACGCCATAATTGCGCCGGATAAATCTTCGCGCGAGTGGCATAGTCATTGACCAATTGCCGGTGCTGGTCAGTATTTTCCACCCACACCGCCGCCAGTTCCAGCGCGATATCACCATCTCCGGCATACTCCCAGTCGATGAGTTTTAACCCTGACGCGCTATGCACTAAATTTCCGGCGTGGACATCCATATGCAATGGACTTAAGCGTAAAGGCCGTGGTTCCCGCGCTTTGCGCAGACGTTTTAACATTCGCAGCCAACCCACTGTCCGCCGCGCCGGATCGCTTTGCTGCCAGTACAGTTCCAGTAACGGCAACAGCGTTATTCGCCAGCCAAAACGTGGTTGTTGATGTAGATAATACAGCAAGCCTGCCAGTTCGTTGGTATCCGGCAAATACGTTTTTACCGCGCCGGGCAGATAGTCGACTACCATCCAGTCACGGAGATATAAATGCGGCTTCGGTGCAATGCTTGCGGGTAGTTGTGATAAAGCCCGATACTGGCGCAAGAACGCGGACTGCGGCGCATCAGGATCGTGCGGCTGACGCACAACAAAACGCTGGCCCTGATGTTCAATGAGAAAACTCCCGCCACTAAGCCCACTATTAAACGTCGTGACGGGATGATACTGCGGGAAAAAGCGCGACAGCAATTCGTCGCGCGTGATGGGATTATTGCTGCGAAACGGCACCTTTACCTGACCAGATAATTTCGCCCGTCTGCACCAGCATCAGCTGCATTTGTAGGGTCGGAGCGTTAACGTTGCCAGAGGCGCTGGAGTACAGCACGTAATGAGCGCCGACATTGCGGGCAATGCCTATGGCTTTACTACGGGTGCCTAAACTGTCCTGCGGCGACAAACCTAACTGTTGCTTAGCCATCGACAGTTGCTGGGCGGAAACCTGGGTAAATTTCCCGTTATTAGCCAGCGCATTTCGCAGCGTTTCGGTCGCTTCTGCGGCATTCAGCGAACCGTTAGTACGGTTGTTAACGCTATCAACCAGCAGGACGCTACCCGCAGTCACCCCGTCAGCCCCAAGCATCTTACTTACCATCGGCTGCATTGCGCCATTCCAGTCATAATGGCGAATATGCGGCGCAGGCGGTGCAGTTTGATCTTCGTGCTCAATTGGGCCTGGCTGCTGCGGGATCGTCGGCACCGAGGGCACTGTGGGGACAGGCTGTTGTGGCTCGGCTGGTTGTTCCGGCGCTGGTTTCACTTCTTCTACCGGTGCAGGTTCACGTTGCCCCACACACCCGGCGAGAAACATCGCCAGCGCGGTAATCAAGGCGTAGCGACTCATTTTTGTCATCAAGATTCACCCCTTACAAATATAGATAAAGTCTGACTTTGTGCGCCCCCAGAAAATTGGCGCTGCCGTACAGCGTTACCGCCGAATGTGCGGGAATGCTAACGCTGCGTGGCCTTTCCAGAGGATGCATCTCCAGCCCTCTGGCGTCATACCAGTAAAAACGATAATGAACGGTAACGGGTTCTTGCCTTTCGTTATAAAGCGTTGAGGATGCTGAAGGTTGAATATCAGACGTCGAAAGGACGGGCTTTTCTGCACTGATGCCCGCAGCCAATAAAGATGACTCCATCACCAGCGATTGCTCATCATTCACCGGAATTTCCGGATGTGAATGACAGCCCACCAGCAGTAACAACGCCAGAGACACCAGCCCAAAGCATCCTTTTCTCATCGTTACAGACCTTTATGCGCCAGCATTGGTCCCAGCGGACGGCCACCCAACAAGTGCATATGGATGTGGTAAACCTCTTGTCCGCCATGGCGGTTGGTATTCATGATCAGACGATAGCCATCTTCGGCAATACCTTCTTGCTCAGCAATTTTTGCCGCTACGGTGATCATGCGTCCCAGCGCCTGCTCATGCTCAGCTGAGACGTCGTTCACAGTCGGAATGAGGATATTCGGAATGATCAGAATATGCGTTGGCGCTTGCGGCGAAATATCGCGAAACGCCGTTACCAGATCATCCTGGTAGACGATATCGGAGGGGATCTCACGACGAATAATTTTGCTGAATATAGTTTCTTCTGCCACGACATTTTCCTTTTTCAAATAGCCATGCGTTGCGCCATGCTACGCCGCGCCACACTGCGAGTATAGAGTATGGTCGAGTTAAACCTGCTCTTTCAACCTTAACTCACGATTTCTTAAGCAAAAAATCGTTTTGCTGCCGTATATATCGCCATTATTCCCATTTCTGCCTGCGAATGCGCTGAAAAGACATTCTATGTTTGGTTTACACGTCAAATATGAATGCGTATATTTCTCATTTGCATTTACATACAAAATTATTCGCACACTAAATATAACCGCTCATCACCCTCCTCCGGCATGAGCCTGACGACAACATAAACCAAGAGATTTCAAATGCTTTCAACACAATTTAACAGGGATAATCAATATCAAGCCATCACCAAACCATCACTCCTTGCCGGTTGCATAGCACTGGCACTATTACCTTCTGCCGCTTTTGCTGCACCAGCCACTGAAGAAACGGTGATTGTTGAGGGTTCAGCCACAGCTCCAGATGATGGCGAAAATGATTACAGCGTAACGTCTACCTCTGCGGGTACCAAAATGCAGATGACTCAACGTGATATTCCTCAGTCGGTCACTATTGTTAGCCAGCAGCGGATGGAAGATCAGCAGTTACAAACGCTGGGCGAAGTGATGGAAAACACGCAGGGGATCAGCAAAAGTCAGGCGGATTCCGATCGTGCTCTTTATTATTCCCGCGGATTCCAGATCGATAACTATATGGTTGATGGTATCCCCACCTATTTTGAATCGCGCTGGAATCTGGGCGACGCACTTTCTGATATGGCACTCTTTGAACGCGTAGAAGTAGTGCGTGGCGCGACAGGACTCATGACCGGGACGGGTAATCCATCTGCGGCAATTAATATGGTTCGAAAACACGCGACCAGTCGTGAATTTAAAGGCGATGTCTCGGCGGAATACGGTAGCTGGAACAAAGAACGGTATGTGGCGGATTTACAAAGCCCACTCACCGAAGACGGTAAAATCCGCGCGCGAATTGTCGGCGGCTACCAGAATAACGACTCATGGCTGGACCGCTACAACAGTGAAAAGACCTTCTTCTCGGGCATTGTCGATGCTGATTTAGGCGATCTTACGACGCTTTCAGCCGGTTACGAATATCAGCGCATTGATGTTAATAGCCCTACTTGGGGCGGTTTACCGCGCTGGAATACTGATGGCAGCAGCAACAGTTACGATCGTGCACGCAGTACCGCACCTGACTGGGCGTACAACGATAAAGAGATCAACAAGGTCTTTATGACCCTGAAGCAGCGGTTTGCTGATACCTGGCAAGCGACACTGAATGCCACCCACTCTGAAGTCGAATTTGACAGCAAAATGATGTATGTCGATGCCTATGTAAACAAAGCGGATGGTATGCTGGTTGGGCCATACAGTAATTATGGACCTGGCTTTGATTATGTCGGCGGCACCGGTTGGAACAGTGGCAAACGTAAAGTTGATGCGCTGGATTTGTTCGCTGACGGTATTTATGAATTGTTTGGTCGTCAGCACAATCTAATGTTTGGTGGCAGTTACAGCAAACAAAACAATCGTTACTTCAGTTCATGGGCCAACATCTTCCCGGATGAAATTGGCAGTTTCTACAACTTTAATGGCAATTTCCCACAAACCGACTGGTCACCACAGAGCCTGGCACAGGACGATACCACACATATGAAATCGTTATATGCTGCCACTCGAGTCACCCTTGCCGATCCGCTGCATCTGATCCTCGGCGCACGTTATACCAACTGGCGGGTTGATACGCTGACTTACAGCATGGAGAAAAACCACACCACGCCTTACGCTGGTCTGGTGTTTGACATCAATGACAACTGGTCGACCTACGCCAGCTATACCTCTATTTTCCAGCCGCAAAATGATCGTGACAGTTCAGGCAAATATCTGGCTCCAATCACCGGTAACAACTACGAGCTGGGTCTGAAATCGGACTGGATGAATAGCCGTCTGACCACCACGTTAGCCATCTTCCGTATTGAGCAGGATAATGTCGCTCAGTCCACCGGTACACCTATCCCCGGCAGCAACGGCGAAACCGCCTATAAAGCGGTGGATGGGACAGTCAGTAAAGGGGTGGAATTTGAACTCAACGGCGCAATTACCGACAACTGGCAGCTGACATTTGGCGCAACGCGCTATATTGCAGAGGATAACGAAGGAAACGCCGTTAATCCTAATCTGCCACGCACCACGGTTAAAATGTTCACCAGCTATCGGTTGCCTGTCATGCCAGAGTTGACAGTCGGCGGTGGTGTTAACTGGCAAAATCGCGTGTATACCGACACCGTGACACCGTATGGCACCTTCCGCGCCGAGCAAGGTAGCTACGCGCTGGTGGATCTCTTCACCCGCTACCAGGTGACGAAAAACTTCTCGTTACAGGGGAACGTCAATAACCTGTTCGACAAAACCTACGATACCAACGTGGAAGGTTCTATCGTCTACGGCACACCGCGTAATTTCAGCATTACCGGCACGTATCAATTCTGAATAACACCTGTAAAAAAGGCAGCCATCTGGCTGCCTTAGTCTCCCCAACGTCTTACGGATTAGTGGTTACGGATGTACTCATCCATCTCGGTTTTCAGGTTATCGGATTTAGTACCGAAAATCGCCTGAACACCAGAACCAGCAACCACTACGCCCGCTGCGCCCAGTTTCTTCAGGCCGGCCTGATCCACTTTAGACACATCAGCAACGCTGACGCGCAGACGGGTAATACATGCGTCGAGGTTAGTAATGTTTTCTTTACCACCAAATGCAGCAACCAGAGCCGGTGCCATTTCGCTGGTACCTGTCGCTTTTGCATCTTCAGTCGCGTCTTCACGACCCGGCGTTTTCAGATCCAGTGCTTTAATCAGCACGCGGAAGATGGTGTAGTAAACAATCGCATAACCGATACCGACGATCGGGAACAGCCACAGTTTGCTGCTGTTACCAGACAGAACGATGAAGTCGATCAGACCGTGCGAGAACGACGTACCGTCACGCATCCCCAGAAGAATACAGATTGGGAATGCCAGGCCTGCCAGAATCGCGTGGATGATGTACAGGATCGGCGCAACGAACATGAAGGAGAACTCGATCGGCTCGGTGATACCGGTCAGGAACGAGGTCAGCGCCGCGGAGATCATAATACCGCCCACTTTCGCGCGGTTTTCTGGTTTAGCAGAGTGCCAGATAGCAATTGCGGCAGCTGGCAGACCGTACATTTTGAACAGGAAGCCACCAGACAGTTTACCCGCAGTCGGGTCACCCGCCATATAACGCGGAATGTCGCCGTGGAAAACCTGACCTGCTGCGTTGGTGTATTCACCAATCTGCATCTGGAAAGGTACGTTCCAGATGTGGTGCAGACCAAACGGTACCAGGCAACGTTCGATGAAACCGTAAATGCCAAACGCAACTACCGGGTTCTGGTAAGCAGCCCACTGAGAGAAGGTCTGGATTGCAGAACCAATCGGCGGCCAAATGAAGGACAGCACAACGCCAGTAAAGATGGCAGCCAGGCCAGAAATGATCGGCACAAAGCGTTTACCGGCAAAGAAGCCAAGATACTCAGGCAGCTTAATACGGTAGAAACGGTTAAACATGTACGCTGCGATCGCACCGGAGATAATCCCTCCGAGTACGCCAGTATCCGCCAGGTGTTTAGAGGCGATTTCTTCAGCAGGTAAATGCAGTACCAGTGGCGCAACCACGGCCATGGTTTTAACCATGATGCCATAGGCAACAACTGCGGCCAGCGCGGATACGCCATCGTTATTGGTAAAGCCGAGGGCGACACCGATCGCAAAAATCAGTGGCATGTTTGCAAAGACGGAACCGCCTGCTTCTGCCATAACATGCGATACAACGGCGGGCAGCCAGCTGAAATTCGCGGAACCGACGCCCAGCAGAATACCTGCGATAGGCAGTACGGATACCGGCAGCATCAGCGATTTACCGACCTTTTGCAGGTTAGCAAATGCATTCTTAAACATAATTGAGAGTGCTCCTGAGTATGGGTGCTTTTTTTACGTTCTCACGCGTGGCAAGGGGGGAGAGCCTCGCCGTGTACAGGGCATCTAAGCGCCCTTTATTTATTACACAGAGTAAAATAATTCAGTGCCAATTTGTTTGACGGCTATCACGTTTCAACTTCAGATCATTGGAGAAGTTGCACATTTTGACAAAACATATGTCACAATATTTCAAACGCGGTTATTCACCGCCCAATTTTCGGCGGTGAACTTTACTCGTTTTAGCCATTAATTACGAGCTTTAAAAAAACTCATTCAACGGATGGATTGAAGGCGGGAAGCGTCGATGTGAAACAGACGGGCGAAGTTATCGGTGGTTACCTGCGCCAGTTCTTCAACGGCAACACCTTTCAACACAGCCATGTATTCTGCAACGTCACGAACCATCGCAGGTTGATTCTCTTTTCCTCGATGCGGTACCGGCGCAAGGTAAGGTGAGTCAGTTTCCACCAGTAATCGATCCAGGGGGACATAACGCGCAGCATCGCGCAGTTGCTCCGCATTACGGAAGGTCACAATGCCGGAAAAGGAGATGTAAAATCCGAGATCCAGTAATTTACCCGCCGTTTCTCTGTCCTCTGTAAAACAGTGTAGTACGCCACCGCAATCCGTCACTTTTTCTTCGCGCAGAATTGCCAGCGTATCGGCACGGGCGTCACGGGTATGGACGATAACCGGCTTGTTCAGTTCACGACCAATCTGGATATGATGGATGAAGGACTCTTGCTGACGTACTTTAGTTTCCGGTGTGTAATAATAATCCAGCCCGGTTTCACCCAGCGCTACAACACCCTCTTCTGCCGCCAGACGGCGTAAATCTTCTACATCGTAGGGATCATTCTGGTTGAGTGGATGCACGCCACAAGAAAATACGACGTTGTCACGTTCGCCTACCAGATCACGCATATGTAAATAACCCGGTAATGTTGTGGCGACTGCCAGACAAAATTTCACATCGCGTGCGGCGGCTTTCGCCAGAACGTCATCCACGTCCTTATGCAAAGATTCATAATCCAGACCATCGAGATGGCAGTGTGAGTCGACTAAAAACATGATGTCTCTCTTAAAGATGAGGAACCGGTAGCACAACGCCCGGTTGCAGGTAATGCTCAATACGCAGTAAAAGATCGGTGATGAGAAGCTCGCGGTTGATGCCTGTAACAGACATTAACTGTTCACGAATGTGGCAAACATCCCCCAGTATAGCCTGCAGGCGCGAGGGAGAAAGATGGTTTGCCAGTTCGGCGACCAGGCCCGGCACATCAACATTAGTCACCTGCGCAGCACCATGATGGCGTTTTAGCGCATCCATCAGCAACGTTGCCAGCCAGTGTAAACGCGCCGGAGCTTGTTCATGATTAAGGGCCGCTAGCAGCGAATACCAGTCGCCCGATGGCACGCTATATGCCAACGCCTGACACAATGTTTCACGAGCCTGCCAGTTATCTCCCTGAAACAACGCCAGTGCCGCGCCAGGCGAACCGGCGCTTAAGCGCAATGCGGCAAGTAATGCATCCTGTGACATTGTCACTTCGCGTGAAAGCCAGGTCACGGCGTACTGTTCCGGCGGCGGCGCAAGGTAATGTAACCGACAACGACTACGTAATGTTGCCAGTAAACGTTCAGGCTCGCGGGTAGCCAGGAAAAACCAGGTTTCTGCTGGTGGCTCTTCAAGCGTTTTCAGCAATGCGTTAGCCGCGGCGTCGGTCAGTAAGGCAGCATCGGTTACCCAGACAACTTTCGCACCACCTAGGCGTGCGTGCTCATTCAGCTTTTCGGTGACCTCACGTACCGCATCAATGCCCAGCGTATTTTTCCCTTTTTCGGGAGCCAGGGTGTAGTAATCGGGATGCGTGCCAGCCTGCATCAACTGACATCCACGACAGTGACCGCAACTTTTGTGGCCCTGCGGTTGTTGGCAGAGTAAATAACGGCTCAGGGCGTAGATTAAAGCATCATCGCCCATGCCCGGTAACGCCTGAATGAGTAGCGCATGGTGACCTCTTCCGGCCTGATAGCTGGCTACCAGTTTTTCGAAATCAGGTCGTAACCATGGATACCATCTCATGCGTCCAACTCCTTCACCCAGTGGGTCACGGTAGTGCGGATTGCATCCATCACGGCCTCCAGCGGCTGGGTGGCATCAATGGTATGAATACTTTTATCTTGTGCAGCCAGTTCCAGATAGCGGGCGCGGGTGCGATTAAAGAAATCGAAAGACTCTTGCTCAATACGATCCAGCTCGCCGCGCGCACGCGCGCGTTTTAAGCCAACTTCCGGGGTAACATCGAGATAGAGCGTTAAGTCGGGGCGAAAATCCCCGAGAACAGCATCACGCAGTGTTGCCAGCATATGTTGGTCAATACCACGTCCTCCGCCCTGATACGCCTGAGTGGAGAGATCGTGGCGATCGCCAATCACCCAGGTGCCGTTAGCCAGAGCTGGTTTGATGACCGTTTCTACCAGTTGAACGCGCGCGGCATAAAACATCAGAACTTCGGCTTTATCGGTAATGACTTCATCGCCTACCGATTTGATATCCAGCACCAGGCTTCTTAACTTTTCGGCAAGTTGCGTACCGCCAGGTTCCCGAGTGAAAACCATGTCGCGGATACCCAGTTGCTCAAGCGTCTCAACCACCACATTACGCGCGGTAGTTTTGCCTGCGCCTTCCAGCCCCTCAATGACGATATACTTACTGCGCATTTTTTTCCTTAAGCACTTTCAGATAATCCTGCACAGACTTGTTATGGCTGGCAAGATTGGTATTAAACGTGTGACCACCTTTACCATCGGCCACAAAATAGAGATACGGCGTTTTTGCCGGATGCGCAGCAGCCTTCAGCGAATCCGCCCCCGGCGTAGCTATCGCACCTGGCGGCAAACCGGTAATGGTATAGGTGTTATACGCTGTCGGCGTTTCCAGGTCTGCACGAGAAAGTTTGCCATTATAACGCTCTCCCATCCCGTAAATCACGGTTGGGTCGGTCTGCAGGCGCATACCAATGCGTAAACGGTTGATAAATACCGAGGCAACCTGATCGCGTTCACTGGCAACGGCGGTTTCTTTTTCGATAATTGATGCCATCGTCACCAGCTGGTTTTTATCTTTATAAGGCAGACCGTCCGCACGCCCTTCCCAGGCGCTATCGACCGCTTTCACCATTTTCTTGTGCGCTCGCTTGAGTAACGCGACATCGGTGGTATTGGCGGTATACATCCAGGTGTCTGGCCAGAACCAACCTTCAATCCACTCCGGGTTTTCCAGTTCAAGTGCCTGCGCTACGGTGGCGTACTTATCGTCGCTCAGCGTATGCTTGATATACGGGGCCTCACGCAATTGCTTGAGGTAATCGCTCAGACGCATCCCTTCTACCAGTCGCAGAGGGAACTGTGCTTCTTTACCGCTTTCCAGCAACTTCAGCATCTCGCGCACGGTCATCTGCGGTGTAAAGCGGTAAGTCCCGGCTTTAAAGTGAGAAAGATCCGGTTCGATACGCAGCAGCCATTGAAAAACCCGTGGACGATTGATGATCTTATCGGCATAAAGCTGTTCACCGAGCGCCAGACGTCCGGTCCCTGGCTTCAGGGTAAATATCGTCTCTTCTTTGATAAGCAATTTGCTGTCGGCAAGATGGCGAACCTTCCAGACGCCCACACCAGCGGCGATACCCAGTACCACCAGCAATAACAAGATAATCAATAACACTTTTTTCATGACTAATTCGGGCGCTCACAAAGTGGGGCTAAATATTCATATAACGTTGCTGACGAAAAGGAGACATCGCCACAGGCACGTACGGGCATCACTGGCATTAACGCATTACAAATAACCATCTCATCTGCCTGCAACGCCTCTTCCAGAGAGGCTTGCACTTCGACAAGCTGATAAGAGGATTGTGCCAGCAAACGGATACAGAATTGTCGCATAATGCCGTTAACACCTGCCTGATCCAGTCGCGGCGTATAAACTACATTGCCCTTCCGCCAGAACAAATTAGCCGCACAGCATTCCGTAACCCACCCTTCGCTGTCAAGGACCAGCGCCTCATCAGCGTTTGTCTGCTCAAGATGAGAGCGGATCAATACTTGCTCAAGCCGATTAAGATGTTTAATACCTGCAAGATGAGGATTGCGCCCCAGCCGCACCGGGCTTAGCGCCAACGTCATCCCTTCGTTACGCAAACGGTCGTAATGTGCAGGATAAACCGTAACGGAGAGAATCCGCGTTGCCAGTCCACTGTTCAATGTGCTGTACCCTCGCCCGCCACTACCGCGACTGATCACGACTTTCAGCACACCATTTTGCTGTTCTGCTGCCAGCGTTTTCATCTCTTGTTCAAGCTGAGGCCAGAAGTCACAGAAAATCATCAACCGCTGACAAGCATCCTGTAGTCGCTGGATATGCGCCGATAACAAACTGACTTTACCGTCGATAACTCTGGCGGTGGTAAAACAACCATCACCAAACTGCGTTGCCCGATCGCTTACTGCCAGCGATTCCTGCTTATAACCGTTAATTAAGAACATACCGGCTCCTTATCAGAGAATTGTTAGTGTGGCAGCATGTTCACTACGGAACAAGTCGGAATAAAAGCTAAGAAAAAAGGCCCGCAAGCGGACCTTTTATATGGGTGGAAAATGACAACTTAGATCTTTTTAAAGATCAAAGAACCATTAGTGCCACCGAAGCCGAAGGAGTTACACAGCGTGTATTCCATTCCGCTGACCTGACGTGCTTCATGCGGTACGAAATCCAGATCGCAACCTTCATCCGGGTTATCCAGGTTGATGGTTGGCGGAACAGCCTGATCGCGCAGCGCCAGGATGGAGTAGATAGATTCTACTGCACCCGCCGCACCTAACAGGTGACCGGTCATAGATTTCGTGGAGCTTACCAACACACGGCTTGCAGCTTCACCGAAGATGGTTTTCACCGCCTGCGCTTCAGCTTTATCGCCAGCCGGCGTAGAAGTACCGTGCGCGTTAACGTAGCCAATCTGACTCGCTTCAATGCCTGCATCACGCAGAGCATTTGCCATTGCCAGAGCTGCGCCTGCGCCATTTTCTGGCGGTGACGTCATATGATAAGCATCGCTGCTCATACCAAAGCCGACGAGTTCAGCGTAAATTTTCGCACCGCGTTTTTTCGCGTGTTCGTACTCTTCAAGTACCAGCATACCGGCACCATCGCCCAGTACGAAGCCATCACGCTCTTTATCCCACGGGCGGCTCGCCGCTTGCGGGTTATCATTGCGGGTAGATAATGCACGTGCCGCGCCAAAACCACCAACACCCAGCGGCGTACTGGCTTTCTCTGCGCCACCTGCAACCATCACGTCAGCATCGCCATACGCGATAATACGCGCAGCATGACCAATGTTGTGCACGCCGGAAGTACAGGCGGTCGCGATAGAGATGCTTGGGCCACGCAGGCCATACATGATAGTCAGATGACCTGCCACCATGTTCACAATCGTTGACGGAACGAAGAATGGGCTGATCTTACGTGGACCACCGTTCATCAGAGATGTGTGGTTTTCTTCGATCAGTCCGAGGCCGCCAATCCCGGAGCCAATTGCGGCACCAATGCGGGTTGCGTTCTCTTCCGTTATTTCAAGGCCAGAATCCTGCATGGCCTGAACGCCAGCGACAATTCCATATTGAATGAAGGCATCCATCTTGCGCTGTTCTTTGCGCGAGATAATGTCATCACAGTTAAAATCCTTTACTAAGCCAGCAAATTTCGTTGCATAGGCGCTAGTATCGAAATGGTCGATCAGGCTGATGCCACTCTGACCGGCAAGGAGAGCTTTCCAGGTAGACTCTACGGTATTGCCGACAGGAGACAACATGCCCAGTCCGGTCACAACTACACGACGCTTAGACACGTTTGTCCTCCAGGGAGGGAAAAAATGATTCTAGTGGGACAAAAAGATAAAACTCAGGCGGTCGAACGACCGCCTGGAGATGTTCACTTACGCCTGGTGGCCGTTGATGTAATCAATGGCAGCCTGAACGGTGGTGATTTTCTCAGCTTCTTCGTCCGGAATCTCAGTATCAAACTCTTCTTCCAGAGCCATTACCAGCTCAACGGTGTCAAGAGAATCCGCGCCCAGGTCTTCAACGAAAGAAGCATTGTTGGTAACTTCTTCCTGCTTAACGCCCAGCTGTTCGCCGATAATTTTCTTAACGCGTTCTTCGATAGTGCTCATACTCTTAAATTTCCTATCAAAACTCGCTTTCGCGATGGTTTTCGTAGTGTATAAAATGTTGAAAAATTTGCAACTAAATCCCGGCAGGTCTTACCACGATTTTACGTTATTTTGAGGCCTTACCCCCCAATAACGCAAATCATTTTGCACTAATTATTACTCATAACCACGCAGACTGCGCGCAACATGAGCATTTTGTGCAAATCGCGGTCAGACCATGTACATCCCGCCGTTCACATGCAAAGTTTCACCCGTGATGTAAGCTGCTTCGTCGGATGCCAGGAATGCAACCGCGTTGGCGATTTCCTGTGCGCCGCCGAGGCGACCCGCAGGAACCTGCGCCAGGATACCCGCACGCTGGTCATCGCTCAGCGCACGTGTCATGTCCGTTTCAATAAAGCCCGGAGCAACAACGTTTACAGTAATACCACGTGACGCAACTTCGCGCGCCAGTGATTTACTGAAGCCGATCAAGCCCGCTTTCGCCGCAGCGTAGTTGGCCTGACCGCCATTTCCCATGGTACCAACCACAGAACCGATAGTGATAATACGACCATGACGCTTTTTCATCATAGCGCGCATTACCGCTTTTGACAGACGGAAAACAGATGAAAGGTTGGTTTCGATAATATCGTTCCACTCTTCATCTTTCATTCGCATTAACAGGTTATCACGAGTGATACCGGCATTATTGACCAGGATATCCACTTCACCAAATTCTGCGCGAATTTTTTCCAGAACAGATTCGATAGATGCCGGGTCGGTCACATTCAACATCAGACCTTTGCCGTTAGCACCTAAATAATCACTGATCGCCTGAGCGCCATTTTCACTGGTCGCAGTGCCAATAACTTTCGCGCCACGGGCTGCGAGCGTTTCAGCAATTGCGCGGCCAATTCCGCGGCTTGCACCGGTTACCAGTGCGATTTTTCCTTCAAAATTCATGATTTTCCTCTTTTAAAGCTCGAGCGCCGCTGCCATCGCTGAAGGTTCGTTCAGCGCCGAGGCGGTCAGGGTGTCGACAATGCGTTTCGTCAGGCCAGTTAGCACTTTGCCCGGGCCGACTTCATAGAGATGTTCTACGCCTTGCGCTGCCATGTACTCAACAGACTTCGTCCACTGAACCGGGTTATACAACTGACGTACCAGTGCGTCACGAATGGCATCACCATTGGTTTCGCATTTCACATCAACGTTATTCACAACAGGAACTGTTGGTGCGTTAAAGGTGATTTTCGCTAATTCTACTGCCAGTTTGTCGGCTGCTGGTTTCATCAGCGCACAGTGAGACGGTACGCTCACTGGTAACGGCAGCGCGCGTTTTGCGCCCGCAGCTTTACAGGCAGCGCCAGCACGCTCAACCGCTTCTTTATGACCGGCAATAACCACCTGTCCCGGAGAGTTAAAGTTTACCGGAGAAACGACCTGACCTTCTGCAGCTTCTTCACACGCTTTCGCAATAGACGCATCATCCAGACCGATGATTGCCGCCATAGCGCCAGTGCCTTCCGGTACGGCTTCTTGCATGAACTTACCGCGCATCTCAACCAGACGCACCGCATCAGCGAAATCAATCACGCCAGCGCAAACCAGCGCGGAGTATTCCCCCAGGCTGTGACCGGCCATCATTGCCGGTGCTTTACCGCCCTGCTGCTGCCATACGCGATACAGCGCAACAGATGCAGTCAACAGCGCTGGCTGGGTTTGCCAGGTTTTATTCAGTTCTTCAGCTGGCCCCTGCTGGGTCAGCGCCCACAGGTCGTAGCCCAGCGCCGCAGAAGCTTCAGCAAACGTTTCTTCGACAATTGGATAGCTCGCCGCCATATCAGCCAGCATTCCAACGGTTTGAGAACCCTGTCCAGGGAACACAAATGCAAATTGCGTCATGTTTTAATCCTTATCCTAGAAACGAACCAGCGCGGAGCCCCAGGTGAATCCACCGCCAAAGGCTTCAAGCAGAACCAACTGCCCCGGCTTAATGCGCCCGTCGCGTACAGCTTCATCCAGCGCGCACGGGACAGAGGCCGCAGAGGTATTACCGTGGCGATCCAGCGTCACCACGACATTGTCCATAGACATACCGAGTTTTTTCGCCGTTGCACTGATAATACGCAGGTTAGCCTGATGCGGAACCAGCCAGTCCAGTTGAGAACGGTCAAGATTATTCGCCGCCAGCGTCTCATCAACGATGTGCGCCAGTTCCGTTACCGCAACCTTGAAGACTTCGTTGCCCGCCATCGTCAGATGAATTGAATTCTCTGGATTCACGCGGTCGGCGTTTGGCAGCGTCAGCAATTCACCATAACTACCGTCGGCATGCAGATGGGTGGAGATGATTCCCGGCTCTTCAGAGGCAGCCAGCACCGCAGCGCCCGCGCCATCGCCAAAAATAATAATAGTCCCACGATCTGTTGGATCGCAGGTGCGCGCCAGTACATCGGAACCGACGACCAGAGCATACTTCACCGCCCCAGATTTCACGTATTGATCGGCTACGCTTAATGCATAGGTGAAACCTGCGCAGGCTGCTGCAACGTCAAATGCCGGGCAACCTTTAATGCCCAACATGCTTTGAATCTGACAAGCTGCGCTCGGGAAAGCGTGCGTAGCAGAAGTCGTTGCCACAACGATCAGGCCAATCTGGTCTTTCTCAATGCCCGCCATCTCAATTGCGCGTGTCGCCGCTTCAAAGCCCATGGTTGAAACGGTTTCGTTTGGCGCGGCAATGTGGCGTTCGCGGATACCGGTACGAGTGACAATCCACTCGTCAGAGGTGTCCACCATTTTTTCCAAATCGGCGTTTGTCCGCACTTGTTCGGGCAGATAGCTGCCAGTACCAATAATCTTCGTATACATGTACGCTCAGTCACTTTTCGGTTATATACCGTCACTTGCAAACTGCGAGTTCGCTGGCAGCGTCCTGCTACCGCAGAGTTCCGCTTTTGCCACCGTCCAGCAGCTCAAAACCAGCTGGGTATACAGATTCCAGGCGAGCGGCAATTCGCTGAGGAACTTGTCGCTGCACCGCCTGCACTGCCTGTTCAATCGCGACCGCAAAAGCTCGCTGATTGGCTGCACCATGACTTTTTATCACCGTGCCGCGCAATCCTAACAGACAGGCGCCGTTATACTGGTCGGGGTTGAGGTGACTGAATCGCCTCGTCAGGCTCTTTTGTAGCCAACGCTTTAATAACAGTAGCCACCACGACCGTTTTTTCCCTTCACCCTGAGATTTCAGCAGAGAAAGGAACATCCTGACAACACCTTCCATCGTCTTTAACGTGACATTTCCTGTAAAGCCGTCACAAACCAGCACATCTGTCTTGCCAGTTAACAACTCATTGGCTTCAAGATAGCCGATATAATTGATAGAAGGGATTGTTTTAAGCACCGCTGAGGCATCCCGAATACTGTCGAGACCCTTTACTTCTTCTTCACCAATATTGAGCAACGCCACGCGAGGATTGGGAATTTCCACCACCTCTTCAGCCAGGACTGAGCCCATAATGGCAAATTGCACCAACATTGTGCTGTCACAATCGACGTTGGCCCCTAAATCGAGAACCACCGTTTTGCCCTTTTGCTGATGCGGCAATACCGTCACCAGCG
>ERZ1673696.1629-NODE-1629-length-18071-cov-5.642373_pt1 | contig 18071 bp, 19 predicted proteins | sample MGYA00580226_ERZ1673696 | MGnify/ENA primary metagenome ERZ1673696 (study PRJEB41218, sample SAMN15661743) | gut metagenome | host: Homo sapiens | place: Canada: London | collected 2015-08-20/2019-03-30 | study: EMG produced TPA metagenomics assembly of... | reverse complement strand
TTGATAAGCCCAGTATAGCAACTGAAAAATCATTTTGCAATTCAAAAGGCGTTCGTGGGCATCGGCCATATCTGCAAAATGGTACAGTTGTTCATCGTCCGTGTTTCACGTTTTTCTCAAAAAATTAAAAGTGCGAACAAAAATTTTGTTAAAATGTATTGCATATAATTTCAGGTTAATGTATAATAATTTTGTGAATATTCGCCTGCTGCTTTGATGTGAGAGGGCTATCCTATGAAACATTTGCAGAAGCTTGTTCCCATTGTCCTCGCATTTGTTTTGGCATTGAGCCTCAGCCTGACTGCCTTAGCAGAAGAAGACTATGGGCAGGAAGTTACGGGAACGGATAATCTGTTCCAGAACAATGAAGCCAAAACCACATTCAGCGTCGTTGCAGTACCGGCAAATCTTTCTGCAACAGTTCCTCTCAATGTCACTTTTGCAGTCAAACGCAATGGTGATTTTGTTTGTCCAGGGGGCTATGCAATTACCAATACGGGCTCTGAAATTTTTCATGTTTCGGATATCCGCGTAACCATGCTCGATGCAGCATATTCTTTTGTAGAGAGTGATGAGAATTTGCAGGATCGGCAGATTTATCTGACGATGACTGGAACAAATCCGGGTATTATGAGTCCTATTTCGGATACTGTTACTTTTGTGTCTGGGAATGATGACAAAAAGCAATCGTTTGGGACTGAGCCCACGACATATAACACCTGGAATGTCGATCAGGGCGGAGAAATTAAATTTGAGTTTAAAGGAAAAGTGAATGGCATCAGTGCGGAGTGGGCCAACAAGCAGGAACTCTTCACGATTGCGTATACCATAGAGCCAGGCGAGATATATGGGCCAAATCCAAAAGGATAAACTGTTTCCACCGGAGCGGGGGCTCGCCCGCCCCGGTGTTTTTATCGTTTGAGAAAGTGGGTGCATTGGATGCGGGAGTATCACAAACAAGTCCTCCTTGGCCTGAAATTTCTCCTGTCCCGTGGGCTTCCGCTGGTGCTGGTTTCTGCCGCGGCGGCAGGTGTTTTCCTGCTGAAGACGCCGAACAGCGCAAAGCAGGCCTCTGCTCCGGGAGCCCGTGACCCCAATGCAACGGTAGGTCAGTACGAGGGAAAGTCGGAGGCGGAGATTCAGGCAGAACTGGACAAAGTCGTGCAGGAAGGGATGTTCAATATCTCCATCAACCCGGATATCCGGATGACCAGCGGCAGAGCGGAAGCGGAGCTGCGGGTGGAAAATATTCCGGCCAATCACCATCTGATGAGCGTCACTCTGAGCCGGGATGATACCGGGGAGGTGCTGTATGCCTCCGGCCTCATAGAACCGGGATATCACATTCAGGCGGTGCCGCTGGAGACAGTCCTGCCCGGCGGCAGCTATACGGCAACAGCACTGTTTACAGCATACGATCTGGAAACGGAACAGCCCGCCGGACAGGCTGCGGCAAGAGTCCGGATCACAGTAGCAAAGTGAGAAAACGAGCCATTTACAGCGGTACTTGTAAATGGCTCGTTTTCGTTGTTGTTATTGCCCTCTCGCGATCTCCTGCAACTTCTGCTGATCCAGCACCTCCACGCCGCCACGGTAGAGGCGCACCCAGCCCTCCTGCGCGAAATATTTCAGCAGGCGGCTGACCACCTCGCGGGCGGAGCCCATATAGCGGGCCATCTGGTCGTGGGTCATGCGGACATTGCTGCCGCCGGTCTTGGCCAGCTCGTCGGTGAGGAAGATGGCAAGGCGGCGGTCGGCGCTCATAAACAGAATTTGCTGCATCGTCCACATGGTATCCGAGAAGCGCTCCGCGGTCATCTGGTAGGCAAAGCAGCGGACGTGAACATTCTGCTGCATCAGGCGGCGGAACGTTCCCGCGCCGATGCAGTAGGCCTCGGTGTCCTCCTCGGCGTCGATGTACAGATCAAAATTGACCGAATCCATGACACAGGAGGCCGAGAGGATGCAGACCTCCCCCGGGAAGAGGCGGTAAAGGGTCACGTCCCGGCCATCCTCAGAGAGGAGATAGGCTCGCAGCTGGCCGGTGCGGAGGAGCAGGATGCCCACGCAGTTTTCCACGGGGCTGTGCACCAGCTCCCCTTTTTTGTACTTGACCGGCCGGGTGGTGCGGCAGAGAAACTCCTGCTCCTCCGGGGTCAGCTGCTCCCAGAACGGGAAGCCGCAGGCCAGGCAGTCCGGGCAGACAGGGGACTTTTTATCCAATTCCGGCATGATTCATCCTTTCCGCAGGGCCTTGGCGGCCTCGCTGCCCGCAAGGGCACCCTCGTACACGGCCTTGGCGACCTGCAGCAGGCCGCCGGTGCAGTCGCCTGCCGCGTAAAGTCCGGGCAGAGTGGTCATCATGTGCTCATCGGTGACGATGCGGTTCCCGTCCACTTCGGCCCCCAGCTTGCGGGCCAGAGCGGTGCTGCCTGCCACGCCCAATGCGACGAACACGCCATCCAGTGCCACAGTCTCGCCGCCTGCCAGCTGGACGCCGGAGACTCGCTGCTCGCCCAGAATGGCTTCTACTTTTTCGGGGCGGACAGCCACTTCTGCCGGGAACTCCGCGGTCAGAGGCTGGCCGTTGGCCAGCAAAGTGACGCTTTTTGCCACAGGGAGCAGTGCCTGCGCTTCATGCAGGGCATACTCGCCGCTGCCCAGCACAGCCACATCTTTGCCACGGTAGAAAAACGCGTCGCAGGTGGCGCAGTAGCTCACGCCGTGGCCCTCCAGCCCGGTCAGCCCTGGGATGCGGGGAGCGGCCCGGGAAGCTCCTGTTGCCAGAATGACGGCGTCTGCCGGGTAATCGCCGTCCAGCGTTTCGACCGTCAGCTTATCGGTATAAGTCAGGCCAACGGCCTCGGCGGTGACGAATTTCACGCCTACAGCCTTGGCACCCTCCATGCCCCGGCGCTCCAGCTCTGCCCCCGAGATGGGCTCGGCAAAGCCGTAGTAATTCTGGATGAGCTCGGCGCGGTCCAGGGCGCCCGGGCCCTTGGTCAGGATGGTGGTGTCCACGCCTGCCCGCGCGGCGTACAGTGCAGCCGATACGCCCGCCGGGCCGGAACCGATAATGACAATGTTCGACATTTATATTCTCCTTTTCAGGTCCGATGTTTGCTTACACCTCTATTATACACAAAATCTGCCCGTTTTCCGTGACTGAGTTCCAAAAAGTTTTGGATTGTGTTATACTGGTTCCATGATTTGAATTTTCATGGAGGCTTCCATTTTATGTCCAAGCAACGCCTGCTTTTTATCACCACGGGCGGCACCATTGCCAGTGTGCGCACGGCCCAGGGGCTCAAGCCCGTCCTTTCCAGCGAGGAGCTGCTGGCCCACCTGCCGGAGCTGCAGGAGCTCTGCTGCCCCGAGACACTGGCCCTGTGCAGCATCGACAGCACCGACCTGGGCCCCGAGCACTGGCTCATGATGGCCCGGGCTGTGCAGGAGAATTACGCCCTCTACGATGGCTTCATCATCTGCCACGGCACCGATACGCTGGCCTACTCGGCGGCGGCCCTTTCTTACCTCATTCAGAACGCCGACAAGCCCATCATCCTGACAGGCGCCCAGCAGCCCATCTCCAACGAGATCACCGACGCCAAGAAAAACCTGCGGGACAGCGTGATCTGTGCGCTGGACTCCGGGAGCCGGGGCGTGATGGTGGTGTTCGGCGGGCATGTCATCGCGGGCACCCGCGCCAAAAAGAACAAGACCATCAGCTATGACGCCTTTGCGTCGGTCAACTTCCCGGCGCTGGCGCTGGTGCAGGGCGACCGGCTGGTGCGGTATGTCCCCTCTCCCTGGCCCACCGGCCCGGTGGAGTTTGGCCGGGCGCTCAACCCCAAAGTCTTTCTGCTCAAGCTGACTCCCGGCCTGAGCCCCGAGCTGATCCCGGCCATCTTTCAACATTACGACTGTGTGATCGTGGAAAGCTTTGGCGTGGGCGGCATCCCGCAGCGGCTGATGGACGCCTTTGCCGAGGGGTTGGGCGACTACGACCAGACCCACAAAATCCTGATCCTGACCACTCAGGTCACCTACGAGGGCAGCGATGTGGGCATTTACGAGGTGGGCAAGCGGGTCAAGAACCGCTTCCGTTTCCTGGAAGCCCATGACATGACCATTGAGGCGGTCATTACCAAGGTGATGTGGCTGCTGGCCCAGAACTGCGAGAGCTTCGACCAGCTCCAGCAGCGGTTCTACCGTCAGATCAATTTTGATACATTTTATCATTGATAGGTTGGCAGCAAAAAAGGACACGGCAGCGCGCCGTGTCCTTTTTGCGGTACAAACGTTAAAATACAAGCTGCACCAGCAGCACATAGCAGAGCGTACCGCCTGCAATGGATCCCAGTGTTTCGTGCTTCCACTTGTGGAGCGCGATGGTCACGCCGATGGCGATGGCCTCCGGGATGCCGTGGCTGCCCGTAAAGACGCTGACGCCCTTGAGGCAGTAGATGATGAGCATTCCGAAGATGGCGGCGGGCAGCACCCGCCCCAGATACCGGACGACTTCCGGCGGCTGCTGGTCCTTGGACGAGAAGATCAGGAACGGCAGAAACCGGGTGAGCATGGTGGCTGCCGTGCAGGCGGCAATGGTGATGCCAAACTGGACTCCGCTCATGGGGCCACCTCCTCGGTTTTATCAGCCTGCTCAATGGGCTTGCGCAGCCCGAGCAGCAGCACCAGAATGCAGATCATGGACGGGATCAGAAAACTGCCGGAGCCAAACACCAGCAGGCAGACAAACGGCACCGCCAGCCCGATGAAGCCGGAGTAGTGCTGCTTTTCTTTGTCCCACTGGTTGAGGAAGATGACCACGAACATGGCTGTCATGACAAAATCCACGCCCTCGGTGCTGAACGGCAGGATGGAGCCCACCGCTGCCCCCAGAAAAGCGCTGGCCACCCAATAGATCTGGTCCAGCAGGGTGATGAAGAACATGAACCACCCACGGTCTACCCCCTCGGGCGGCTCGGCCGAACAGGTGATGGAAAACGTCTCGTCGCTCATGGCGTAGATCATGTAAAAGCCGCGCGGGCCGTAACCCTGATAGCGCTCCAGCATGGTCAGGCCGTAGAACAGGTGCCGGGCCTGGATCATGAGCGCCATCAAAAAGGCAGAGAGGGGCGAAAAGCTGTCCAGCAGCAGGGAGGCCAGCACAAATTCCAGGCTTCCGCCGTATACCACGGTGCCCATCAGGGGCGGCAGCCAGATGGGCAGGCCCAACGACTGCACATAGATGCCGTAGCCTAGCCCCAGCACAAAATACCCCGTCAGCACCGGAATGGTTTGGGGGAACGCGGCTTTCAGCGCCGCCAAAACCGCCCCGGAGGAATCGCGGGACGGGGTCAAAATGGTTTGATTCGTCTGTTGCATTTTATTCAACCCTCCAATCTAGTATTATAACAGGTTTATCCTGCTTTGCAAGAGGTGGTTTCCGGATGCAAAACACCCCCGCTGAAAGCTTTTGGAAAGCTCCCGGCGGGGGTGTTGTATTTTGATGAGAAAGGGGATCTTAGGCTTCGTTCTTTTTGGCAAGGTCTTTGATGTAGAGGGCACGGGTGGCGTTGAGGACGGCGATGATCATGACGCCGACGTCGGCGAAGATGGCCGTCCACATGCTGGCGATGCCCAGCGCGCCGAGGATGAGGCAGATGCCCTTGACGCCCAGCGCAAAGACGATGTTCTGGTACACGATGCCGTTGGTGCGGCGCGCGATCCGCATGGCCAGAGCGATCTTGGCCGGGTCGTCGTCCATCAGGACAACGTCCGCGGCCTCAATGGCAGCGTCGGAGCCCAGAGCACCCATGGCAATGCCGATGTCCGCACGGGACAGAACAGGGGCGTCGTTGACGCCGTCGCCCACAAAGGCGAGGTTCTCTTTGGGCTGCTTGGAGGCCAGAAGCTTCTCGATCTGATCGACCTTGTCGCCCGGCAGCAGGCCAGCGTGGTACTCGTCCAGGCCCAGCTCGGCGGAAACGGCTTTTGCCACCGGCTCGGCGTCGCCCGTCAGCATGACGGTCTTGCGGACACCGGCCTGTTTCAGGCCCTTGATGGCCTGTGCGCTGTGGGGTTTGACCACATCGGCAATGAGCAGGTAGCCTGCATACTTGCCGTCAATGGCCACATGAACGATGGTGCCGGCCTCCGTTACAGCAGGGACGGTCAGGTTCAGCTTTGCCATCAGGCGGGCATTGCCGCAGGCCACGGCTTTGCCGTCCACCTTGGCCGTAACGCCGTAGCCGCCAAGCTCCTCCACGTCGGTGACGCGGCTCTGGTCGATCTCCTTGCCATAAGCGGCCTTGACGCTCAGGGAAATGGGATGCTTGGACCAGCTCTCGGTCAGGGCCGCGGCCTCCACCAGAGCGTCCTGCGAGGTGCCCTCCGTGGGATAAATGCCGGTGACTTTAAAGGTGCCCTGCGTCAGGGTGCCGGTCTTATCAAAGACCACCACACCGGTACGGGCCAGCTCTTCCAGATAGGTAGAGCCCTTGACGAGGATGCCGCAGGCGGAAGCGCCGCCAATGCCGCCGAAGAAGCTCAGAGGGATGGAGATGACCAGCGCGCAGGGGCAGCTGATGACGAGGAACGTCAGGGCGCGGTAGATCCAGTCGCCAAAGCGGGCGGACTGGCCCGTCAACAGCAGAACGATGGGCGGCAGGAATGCCAGTGCTAGAGCGCCGTAGCAGACAGCGGGGGTGTACACCCGGGCAAAGCGGGTGATGAAGTTCTCGGCCCGGGCTTTCTTCATGCTGGAGTTTTCCACGAGGTCCAGAATTTTGGAGACGGTGGATTCGCCAAATTCCTTGGTGGTCTGAATCTTCAGCAGGCCGGTGACGTTGACACAGCCGCTGATGACCTCATCCCCGGCCTTGACGTCCCGGGGCAGGCTCTCGCCGGTGAGGGCGGCGGTGTTCAGGGCCGAAGCGCCCTCCAGAATGACACCGTCAATGGGGATGCGCTCGCCGGGCTGGACCACGATGGTGGTGCCGATCTCGACCTCATCCGGGTCTACCTGTTCCAGCTTGCCGTCCTCGCCCTCAATATTGGCGTAGTCCGGGCGGATGTCCATCAGGCTGGAAATGCTCTGGCGGCTCTTGCCCACGGCCACGCTCTGGAACAGCTCGCCGATCTGATAGAAGATGATAACGGCGCAGCCCTCAACGTAATCGCCCAGGGCAAAGGCACCCACGGTGGCAACCGCCATCAGGAAGCACTCGTCAAAGGGCTGGCGGTTCTTGATGCCCTTGATGGCCTTGCGGAGCACGTCCCAGCCGACCACCAGATACGGGATGCAGTACAGCACCAGCTCCACCGGCGTGGGGAAGCTGGGCAGCAGTTTCAAAATGGCCACAAGGATCACCGCTGCGATGATCTGCTTGAGCATTTTCTTTTGTTTTTTGTTCATCTCAGTCTCTCCTTTTGCGCGGATCTCGGCACGGGTTTTCAGGGGGGAGTTTTCGTCCGATTCCACCTGTTTTCCACAGTAAGTGGGCTTTTCCACGTTTTCCCCTGCCTTTTCCACAGACTTTTCCCGACAAAAAGAGGCTGTTTGGCGTCTCTTTTTGCACTTTTCCGCAAGAAATGTTGAAAACCCGGTGGAAACCGTGGAAAACCTGTTTCTTTTTCCACAAAAGCGTTCCGTTGTATAAAAAGGCCCCTCCCGGGGGAGGGGCTCCGAGGTTCCGGAAGATCAGATGCCGAAGATCTCGCAGTCGTCCTCCACTTTCTTGCAGGCGGTCAGCACTTCCTGCATGGTGGCCTTGGGGTCTGCACCCTCAGCAAACTCCACGTTCATCTTCTGGGTCATAAAGCTGACGGTTGCCTTTGCCACGCCGGAAACGGTGTTGGCAGCGTCTTCCATCTTGGCGGCGCAGTTGGCGCAGTCCACTTCGATCTTGTAGGTCTTCTTCATCGTAAGTACCAGCCTTTCTCATTCTTCAATATGATCCATCCCCATGGAGAGGATGCTGCGCACATGGTCATCGTCCAGTGCGTAGTAAACAGTTTTGCCCTCCCGGCGGAACCGCACCAGTTTGCAGTCCTTGAGCACCCGGAGCTGATGGCTCACGGCGGACTGGCTCAGCTGCACCGCGTTGGCGATGTCCTGCACGCACAGCTCGTTATCGTGGAGCGCGTACAGGATCTTGATGCGGGTGGAGTCGCCAAATACCCGGAACAGGTCGGCCAGCTCGTAGAGCACCTCGTCATCGGGCATATCAATGGGCTGCGCGGCGGGGGCGCTTTTCTTTTCGGGTTCCTGCTGCGGCATCTGGACATCTCCTCTCAGGTCGGTTTTATATGAACGTTTGTTCATGTGTTCATGATAGCATAGGGAAAGGCTCCTGTCAAGGGGTTTGGAGAAGAATTTTATTGGAATTTCAAAAAAGATATTTTTTGCCCCAATACGCAAAAAAGTGGCATTTTTATTTTGCAAAAAGGGTGCGGTTTCAAGGCCGCCTTTTTCCGGGAAGAACCCACGGCAGATACATCCCCGCCAGCACCAGCGCCACGGCGGGGAGAAAGCCCAGGAGATACCACTGTTCCCCAAACCACTGGGTAAACAGCGCCGTCACCGGGCTGCTGGTGGGGCCGTTCAGAAAGTAAAAGTTTGTGTACAGCACTTTATTTAAAAAGTAAATGGGCAGCGCCGAGCCAAACAGGAATGCCAGCACCGCCGGGAGCCGCCGCACCTGCGGGCGGAACCCGCCTGCTACCAGCAGAACCGGGTAAAGCACCAACAACCCATGGAGGGTAACAGAATGCAGATTGATGAGGCTCCACGCCTTTGTCCCCAGCCAACCGGGGCAGAGCAGCGCAATGGCGGCCCCCGGTGTGCAGAGGGCGTAGAGCTCCTCTTTGCACCAGTCCTTTCCGGTCAGGGTGCAGGCTGTGCAGAGGAAAATATGGATGCTGCACAGGTGGAGAGGCAGGTAGCTCCAGTTCCACTGCCCGGTGGCCAGCATGGCAATGACCAGCACGGCTTCATCTGCCAACAGCAAAACCGTAACGCCCCACAGGATGCGCCGCCGGGTGCGTTCCGGGCTGCGGCGGTACCAGCGGGCTGTCAGCAGGATGCAGACCGCCACTGCCTCCAGCTCGCCCAGGTGCACCGCTCCAAACAGCGGATAGCCCTGATACCTCGGGCCATACCGCTGGGCGATCATTTCATACGACATCCAGAACTCACTCATCTGCTCCACCGCCTTTTTTGCCTTTATTATGGGCTCGTTCGATCCAAAAGGAAAGTGTTTTGGCGGAAAAATCTCCAAAACAGGTGCACAGCGGCGCAAAATGTGGTATTCTACTGTTGGTTCGTAAATTCATGTCGTTTCGACATCTTACACAAAAAGAAAAGGAGAATTTTTATGACTCTGACAACTGGGATCCACGGCGAGCAGTCCGTGGCTGTGACCAACGAAAACACCGCAAAAACCATGGGAAGCGGCACGCTGGACGTGTTTGCGACTCCCGCTCTGGTGGCACTGGCCGAGAAGACCTGCTGGATGAGCGTGGCCGAGGCTCTGGACGAGGGCTGCGGCACCGTGGGCACCAAACTGGAGCTGGAGCACACGGCCCCCACTCCCGTGGGCATGACCGTGACCTGCGAGAGCGAGCTGGTGGCCGTGGAGGGCCGCAAGCTGGTGTTCAAGGTCTCGCTCCACGACGAGAAAGGCCCCGTTGGCGGCGGCACCCACGAGCGCTTTGTCATCAACAACGCCAAGTTTGCGGCCAAGGCCGAGAGCAAAAAGAATTAAACCTCTCAGTCGAACTTCGCTCGCCAGCCGTTCCCCTTTCGGCACTTACGTGCCACCTCCCCCGGCCGGGGGAGTCTTTCCTATCAGGGGAGCCTTTGGCAAATAGATCAACTTTCATCCGACTGCCAAGGCCTCCCCTCGACAGGGGAGGTGGCATCGCGTGAGCGATGACGGAGAGGTTCCAGTTCCAGCGGCGGCGGGTCGGCCCGCAGGGCCTCCTGCTCGGCTTTCTGCTGGGCCTCCCACAACAGGCGGGCGGCCTGCTCGCTGGCGCGGAACAGCTCAAAATACAACGCTTTATAATCCGGCGCGGCAAACACCCCCTCTCTTCTTTTCTGGGGGATAGTTTGCCCCGCCGCACCCCAAAACAAACCTGATCTGTAAGAGGAATCATTTTCATGAAAAAGAACAATCTCTCCTGGGTGGGCGCTCTGCTCGTCTTCGGCCTGCTGTTGTGGTGCACGTCTGCCACACCGGGCAAGATCGCGGACCCGTCTACTTACACCTGCGCCGTGTACAGCACGGCACTTTCCCTGCTGCCTCCGGTGGTGGCCATCGTGCTGGCCCTGAACACCAAGGAGGTTTACACTTCCCTGCTGGTGGGCATTGCCACCGGTGCCCTGCTTTACGCCAACGGCAACCTGGAGCTGGCCCTGACCACCCTGTTCTTCAATGAGGACGGCGGCATGGTGTCCAAGCTGTCCGACAGCAGCAATGTGGGGATCCTGGTCTTCCTGGTCATGCTGGGCATTCTGGTGGCCCTGATGAACAAGGCCGGCGGCAGCGCGGCCTTTGGCCGGTGGGCCTCCACCCATATCCACACCCGGGCCGGGGCACAGTTTGCCACCCTGCTGCTGGGAATCATGATCTTTGTGGACGACTACTTCAACTGCCTGACCGTCGGCTCGGTCATGCGCCCGGTCACCGACCGTCAGAAAGTCTCCCGCGCCAAGCTGGCCTACCTGATTGACGCCACGGCGGCCCCCATCTGCATCATTGCGCCGGTGTCCAGCTGGGCTGCTGCTGTTACTTCCTCGGTGCCCGAGGGCTCCGGCATCAACGGCTTTACCATGTTCCTGCGCACCATCCCGTATAACTATTACGCCATCCTCACCATGGTCATGAGCCTGTTCGTCATCTTTACCGGGACGGACTACGGCCCCATGAAGCTGAATGAGACCAACGCCATGAACGGCGACCTCTTCACCACCGAGGACCGCCCCTACGGCGATGATGTGGACGACGGCACCGACACCAAGGGCCATGTCATCGACCTGGTGGCCCCGGTCATCGTCCTCATTGTGGCCTGCATCTTTGGCATGGTGTACACCGGCGGCTTCTTTGAGGGCACCGATTTCATTACCGCCTTTGCGGACTGCAACGCTTCCATGGGCCTTGTCATGGGCAGCAGCATTGCCCTGTTCTTTACCTTTGTGTTCTACCGCGTGCGGGAAGTGATGACGTTCCAGGACTTTGCCGCCTGCATCCCCGAGGGCTTCAAGGCCATGGTCAGCCCCATGCTGATCCTGACCCTCGCCTGGACGCTGTCCGGTATGACCGGCCTGCTGGGTGCAAAATATTACGTCGCCAACCTGCTGGGCGGCTCGGCCGCGGCGCTGCAGTATCTGCTGCCGGTCATCATCTTTGTGGTAGCCGTCTTCCTGGCCTTTGCCACCGGCACCTCCTGGGGCACGTTCTCCATCCTCATCCCCATCGTCTGCCATGCATTCCCGGAGGGAGAGATGCTGGTCATCTCCATTGCGGCCTGCCTGTCCGGCGCCGTCTGCGGTGACCACTGCTCCCCCATCTCCGACACCACCATCATGGCCTCGGCTGGTGCCCATTGCAGCCATGTGAACCACGTTTCCACCCAGCTGCCCTATGCGCTGACGGTGGCCGGTGTCTCGGCGGGCTGCTATGTCCTCACCGGCCTGTCGGAGGCCGTGCTGGGTGCCCGGGCCAATCTGGTCAGCTCTCTGGTACTGTTGGGCGTCGCCATTTTCCTGGAGCTTATCGTGTTGAGCGTCATCCGGGTGCGGACGGGCCACGGCAAAAAAGTTGTTCGCTGAAAATTTTGCGACAAGCGTTGATTTTTTCCTCCAAAACGTGATATACTAAAAGAAATTGAGTTAATTTGTCACAAGGAGGGCGTTCATCTTGCTGGAAGAAGTGTTTCAGGAAGTCTACACCAAGTTCAAACTGCATTTTTACCAGAGCGTGTTCCAGCGCTTTGCTACCCGGGAGGCGACCCTGACCACGGTGGAGTCGTTCTGCATGGAGGGCATCATGGCCATGGGAGAGCCCACCATTGCCGAGTTTTCCCGGATGATGGGCATTTCCACCCCCAATGCCGCTTATAAGATCGGCAGCCTGGTCCGCAAGGGCTATGTGGAAAAGATCCAGTCCACGGTGGACCGCCGGGAGTACCATCTCCGTCCTACACAGAAGTATATCAACTACTACAACATCAGCTATTCCTACCTGCACACCGTCATTGAGCGTGCCAGGGAGCGGTTCTCCCCGGAGGACTGCAAAAAGCTGGAGGAAATGCTCTCGGTGGTCAGTCATGAGCTGATGCCCGAGATGGATCTGCTGACCCGTGTTCAGGCCGAGGCCCCGGAGCGTGTCGCGGAGGATGAGAAGACCAACGCATAAAAGCCGCAAACAAAAAATCCATCGCTGTCAAAAACAGCGATGGATTTTTTTGTTCCAGAAATACGCTCAGACTTTCGCCGCGCCCTGATCGAGAATTTTATCGAACCGGGACAGGAACGTGAACACCGTGATGCTGGCCGCCATGATGTCGCTGACGGGCTCCGCGAGGAAGACCGCAAACACCGGGTCCGGCAGGAGGTGCGGCAGGAGGAAGATGAGCGGGATGAGGAGAATGAGCTTGCGCAGGCAGGCCAGCAGGAGGCTGACCTTGGCCTGCCCCAGCGCCATAAAGCTCTGCTGGCAGGCGATCTGAACGCCCATGGCAAAGATACCGGCCATGTAGATGCGCATAGACCAGGTGGTGTACTGGATGAGGGGGACATCGGAGGTAAAGATGCCGGCCACCAGCCCGGGCACCAGCATCATCCCCAGCCAGAACAGGGTGGTGTACCCGAAGCAGAGGGTGAACTGGAAACGGAACGCCTCTTTCACACGGGCCTGATTGCCCGCGCCAAAGTTGAAGCTCATGACCGGCTGGCCGCCCTGGCAGATGCCCTGAATGGGCAGGGTACAGAGCTGGGACACGCTGGTGATGACGGTCATGGCACCCACGGCCACGTCACCGCCGTACCGGGCCAGGCTGGAGCTGAAGCTGATGGAGAGCAGGCTCTCGGTGGAAAGCATCACAAAGGTGGAGATGCCCAGCCCCATCACGGGCAGGATGACCCGGCCCTCGGGCCGCAGGTGCTCTTTGCGGAGCCGGAGAATGGTCTTGCTCCCGGTGAGGAAGCGCAGGATCCAGAAGGCACCCACGGCCTGGCTGAGCACCGTGGCAATGGCGGCACCCCGCACGCCCATGTCCAGCACAAAGATGAGGATGGGGTCCAGGATGATGTTGATGACCGCGCCGATGACGGTGGTCAGCATACTGATCTTAGCAAAGCCCTGGGTGGTGATAAAGGGGTTCATGCCCATGACGAGGAGGACACAGACCGAGCCCAGGATATAGATGCGGCTGTAGGCCAGCGCATAGGGCAGGGTGGCCTCGCTGGCACCAAAGAGCCGCAGCAGGATGGGAGCCCCGGCATAGAACCCGATGGTAAGCACCACGGCAAAAAACAGCAGCATGGTAAAGCTGTTGCCGATGATCTTTTCGGCTTCTTCTTTGTTGCCCTGCCCCAGCGCGATGGCCGTGCGGGGCGCGCCGCCCGCGCCGATGAGCATGGCAAACGCGTTGAGCAGCATCAGGATGGGGGCAAACAGGCCCACACCCGTCAGCGCCGCCGCGCCAATGCCCGCAATATGGCCGATATAAATACGGTCCACGATGTTGTACAGCAGGTTGACCACCTGAGCCACAACGGCGGGGATCATGAGCTGGAGCAGCAGTTTTTTGACATTGCCGCTCCCCATATCCTGTCTGGTCTGCGCCATGAAATCTCTCCTTTGAGTTGAAATTTTTCAATAAAGTGCAATTCGTAAAGCAAAGCACGGCAAAAATCGACCGGCTTTGACAAAAAACACGAAAAACGCCTGAGACTATTGTAACACGGCGGCGGGGGGAACACAAGAACGCCTGCGGGGCCGGGCATGGCAACATACTGTTCCGGTGCATTGAATTTGCCGATGGCCTGTGCTACACTGGATTTGTTCGTTTTGGAATTTGGGAAAGGAGAAAAACATGGAACCTCAATACAAAAAGCGGAGCGCGTTCTCCGGCAAGATCGGCTTTGTGCTGTCGGCCGCAGGCGCGTCCGTTGGCCTTGGCAATATCTGGCGTTTCCCGTATCTGGCGGCCAAGTATGGCGGCGGCATCTTTCTGCTCATCTACATTCTGCTGGCGTTCACGTTCGGCTATACCATGATCGTGGCGGAGACGGCTCTGGGCCGGATGACCAAGAAGAGCCCGGTGGGCGCTTTCGCGGCCTTTGGCAAAAAGGGCGGGCTCTCGTTCGGCGGCTGGATCAACGCCATCATCCCCATCCTCATCGTGCCCTATTACTCGGTCATTGGCGGCTGGGTCATCCGGTACCTGGCGGATTACGTTGCCGGGCACGGCAAGGAGCTGGCCACGGACGGCTATTTCTCGTCGTTCATCTCCAATGGTGCTTCGGCGGAGATCTGCTTTGTCATCTTCACCATCTTCACGCTGGCGATCATCTTTGCGGGCGTCCGCAACGGCGTGGAACGGGTCTCCAAAGTCATGATGCCCATTCTGGTGGTGCTTTCCGTCATCATTGCGGGGTACTCCGTCACCCGGCCCGGGGCGCTGGCGGGTGTGAAGTATTTCCTCGTGCCCAATGTCGCCCATTTCTCCTGGATGACCGTCGTCACGGCCATGGGGCAGATGTTCTATTCCCTGTCCATCGCCATGGGCATTCTGGTCACGTTCGGCTCCTATATGAAAAAGGACGTCTCGATTGAGGAGTCCACCGAGAACGTCGAAATTTTTGACACGGCCATTGCCATCATGGCGGGCCTGATGATCATTCCGGCGGTCTTCTCGTTCTCCGGCGGCGACCCCGATACCCTGCAGGCTGGCCCGGCCCTGATGTTTATTACCATCCCCAAGGTGTTCGAAAGCATGGGCCTTGGCACCGTGGTGGGCATCCTGTTTTTCACGCTGGTGCTGTTTGCAGCGGTCACCAGCTCCATTGCCCTGACCGAAAGCGCCGTCTCCACCTTTGAGGACGAGCTGGGTTGGGACCGTCATCAGGCCACCGTCCTCATCGGCGTCATCATGCTGGTGCTGGGCAGCCTCTCAGCCCTGGGCTACGGCCCGCTGGCAGGCGTGACCGTGTTCGGGATGCAGTTTTTGGATTTCTTTGATTTCCTCACCAACTCCGTTATGATGCCCATTGCGGCCATCACCACCTGCCTGCTGGTCTCCCGCGTCATCGGTGTAAAAAAGATCGAGGAAGAGGTCACTTTGAGCGGCAAACCGTTCCGCCGCAAGGTCATCTTCAACTTTATGATCCAGTATCTCTGCCCCGTTTTCGCGGCCATCATTCTGGTCAGCTCGGTGGCAAATGCACTGGGCTGGATCGCCATGTAAAAGAAAATACAGCAAGTTACAGCAAAACCCCGGCGGGATCGTTCGACTCCGCCGGGGTTTTATGTTACGGATTCAAAAAATGCAGATCAGCCCTTGCAGCCCTGCTCTTCCCAATCGCCGAAGTCGGAAGCTTCCGCGATCTTGGTGGGGTCGAACTTGCCGTTCTCATCTTTGGGAGCAACAGCAGGGCCGACCTCCACGGGGTTCGGGTTGGGGCCCGCCGCTTTGGCTTCGCCCTCCGCTTTGGCTTCGCCCTCGGCTTTGGCTTCGCCCTCCACTTTGGTTTCGCCCTCGGCGTAAGCCTGTGCGGTCTTGGCGGCCTCCTCGGCGTCATTTTCGGCGTCCTCGGGAAACTCGATTTCCTCCACATGGAGCGGGGCCTTGTCGTTGAGGATCTTGTCCAGCACAACGATGGCAGCGCCGGTGACAGCAACGGCAGCCGCCGTGCCCAGGATACGGAACAAAGCTTTCATAGCAACCTCCTAAAGCCAACTGGCTATAGACCGGCCCTTGCCTCTCTGTTTGGGAGAGGCGTCCGCAAAGCAGACGGGCGAATTTAAGAGAACGTCACAACGTCGTTCAGGGGCTTCTCAGCGGGCTCCACGGAGAGGGCGGTCAGCACCGGGCCCTTGCCGCGGTAGATATTGTGGAACTTGTAGTTGACCTTGGCGGTCACGCGCACCCAGGCACGCTGCTCCAGGGCTTTGTAGCCGTCGTAAACGCAGGGGAAGCCGACAAACTGGATGTCCTGCACGCAGCAGGTCATGGCAAAGCGGCCGGGCACAAAGCTGTTTTTGCCGGCCCGGTTGGTCTGGCAGACCTGCGCCAGGAAGCGGACCGTTTTGCCCGTGTACTTCTCGGGCTCGTCCTGGCAGTCCATATACCAGATGCCAAAGTCTTCATCGCCGATCTCCACCACCGGGGCGTTCAGGTCGAACGGCAGCGGGTCGGGGATATCATCGTAAGCCACGCTGCCGTCGGCAAACTCGTAGGCGATATCGCACTTGCGGGAAGCCTGACGCACCAGCTTGTGCAGTTCCTGCCGGGCGGCGTCGTTGTTGACGGCCTCGGCCCGGTTGAAGACGATGAGCTCGCTGCGGGCGATCTTGTCCAGCATCAGGCTGCGCATGGAGTTGTCGCGGGCGTAGGTCAGGGCCGTGGTGCCGTCCGCCGTGGCGATGCACTGGTACACGATCCAGTTCTCCGGCAGATTGTTGGCCAGATCCTGCAGCAGCCACATGCCGTTGTACTCGATCACCACGCGGCCTGCATCGGCCTCCTTGGCCAGCTTGGCCAGGTTCTGGGGGTTGAGCTCGGCCTTGTCCTCCAGATTGTAGAGGGTCACGCCGGGGAACGCGAATTTCTTCTGGTTGTATTCTTCCTCGCCCTCCTCGCAGACCAGCAGCAGGGTCTTGTCGCCGGAGTCGAAATTGGGGTCTTCAAATGTTTCCTGAATGAACTTGGTCTTGCCGCTTTCGAGGAAGCCAACAAACAGGTAAACGGGAATTTCGTTTGCCATGGGATTCTCCTTTTATACTTTCGTCTTGGCTTGAGAGGGCATCAGCAGCCAAACAGCGTGGTGATGGCGTGCTCATCCAGCTTGGAGCCGATGACTACCAGCTTGCCGCCCACATCGGCACCGCGCTGACGGACTTCCCACTCGCCGGGAACGTAATCGAACTCCAGCCAGCCGTCGGCACCGCCGTCCACGATGCCCTTGGAGCGGAGGATCATGCCGTAATTGCCGGTGTCCAGCTCGGTGAGGGCGTGCTCAATGTCAGCCTTGGAGAACTTCTTGGCCGTCTCGACGCCCCAGCTGGTAAAGACCTCGTCGGCGTCGTGGTCATGGTGGTGGTGATGGCAGCAGTGGCCGTCGTGATGATGGTGCTCATGCTCGTCATGGTCATCGTCGTCATCGTCGTGGTCGTGGTGATGGCCGCAGCAGCAATGATCGTGGTCGTCCTCATGATCATGATGATGCTCATGCTCGTCGTGGTCATCGTCATCTTCGTCGTCATCGTGGTCATGATGATGGTGGCCGCAGCAGCAATGATCGTGGTCGTCCTCATGATCGTGATGGTGCTCGTGCTCCTCTTCCTCATCCTCGTGGGCGTGCTCCTCGTTGGCCTTGGCAGCCATGGCGATCAGCTCGGCCTTGAAATCGTCCTTGGTGGACATGGCCTTGAGGATCTGCTCACCGGTCAGGGAGTCCCAGGCGGTGGTCACGATGGTGGCGGTGGGGTTCTTCTCCCGCAGCATGGCCACGGCAGCAGCGATCTTCTCCTCGGTGGCGTTCTGGGTACGGCTCAGGATGATGCAGCTTGCATGGCTGATCTGGTCGTCGTAGAACTCACCGAAGTTCTTCATATACATCTTGACCTTGTTCACGTCGGCCACGGTGACAAAGCTGCTGAGCTGGACATCCAGGTGCTCGGCCACGCCCTCCACGGCGCGGGTCACGTCGCTCAGCTTGCCCACGCCGGAGGGCTCGATCACGATGCGGTCCGGGTGGTACTGCTCCACCACCTGCTGCAGGGCGGCGCGGAAATCGCCCACCAGAGAGCAGCAGATGCAGCCGGCGTTCAGCTCGT
>ERZ1673696.1598-NODE-1598-length-18299-cov-11.745012_pt1 | contig 18299 bp, 18 predicted proteins | sample MGYA00580226_ERZ1673696 | MGnify/ENA primary metagenome ERZ1673696 (study PRJEB41218, sample SAMN15661743) | gut metagenome | host: Homo sapiens | place: Canada: London | collected 2015-08-20/2019-03-30 | study: EMG produced TPA metagenomics assembly of... | reverse complement strand
TCTAGTAAAGATAAAGAAAACACGAGCACCTAAAGGAAGACTACTGAGTGCAACGGTATCACAAGTACCAAGTGGAAAGTATTATGTATCACTATGTTATACGGATGTAGAAGAAGTCTTATTTCCACTAACATATAATGAAACAGGTATAGATCTAGGTATCAAGGATTTTATCATATTGAGTAATGGAGAAAAGGTAGAGAATCCAAAATATCTGAAGAAGTCGATTGAGAAACTGAAAAAGCTACAGAAGCAGCAGTCACGAAAAACAAAGGGCGGCCGCAACTGGATCAAAAACAGAATCAAGATTGCAAGACTTCATGAAAAGATAGCGAATCAAAGAATGAATTTTATCAACAAACTATCTACTAGAATCATTAGAGAATATGACATTATCTGTATCGAAGACTTAAAAGTCGACAACATGCTTAAAAACCACAATCTAGCCCAATCTATATCGGATGTATCCTGGTCAAAGTTTACAACACAGCTAGAATATAAAGCCGAGTGGTATGGAAAAGTAATCAAGAAAGTAGATACATTCTATGCGAGCAGTCAAACCTGTCATTGTTGCAGATATAAGAATGAAGAAACAAAAGATTTAAATGTAAGAGATTGGACATGTCCAAAATGTCATTCAAATCATGACAGAGATGTAAATGCATCTATCAATATATTGATGCAAGGCATATTAGCCAATTAGCAAAAAATAAAAAACAACCGCAGGAACTGCGGGGATAGCTTGGTAAGAAAGGTTTCGATAGAAACCTGTTCCTAAGAATCTTGTCACTGCGGTGATGAGAGGTTCAAATATTAAGAGTGATTCATCATTCACAAAATATTACTACTAATTTTTTTCTTGCAGAAAATGAAATCCCTTATGTGGTAGAATCTGATTAAAAAATAGTAGAAAAGGCTAAAAAATAGTTTCTTCTTTTATATTGTTTAAAAATTAGTAATTGAAATGATTTTGGTGTGTGAGTATGTTAAAATGAAGCCCTAAAAAGGAGTGCTGAGCTTATGAAACAAGACCCAACACCTTGTATTACGAATCTTTTCATGTTGACAATTGCTGGAATTGTGAATGCTTTTGGAATCACATTGTTTATGACACCTGTAAAATTGTATGATAGTGGAATTTTTGGAACTTCTATGCTACTTGAACAGGTTTCACCATCTTATTTATTATTATCACTATTCTTATTAATATTAAACATTCCTTTATTTTTGATTGGACTCAAAAAACGAGGAAAGAAATTTACCTTTTATGCTATATATACTGTTTTTATATATTCCTTATTCGCATAGCTGATTGCGGATGTTTTACCAATCGATGTAAGTATTGCTTCACCATTAGCAGATACGGATTTATTACTTTGTGCACTATTTGGTGGTATGATTTCAGGTATCGGAAACCGTAGGTACCTTTGTGATGATCTATAATGTGATTCTCTATATATTTTGCAAAATTGTATTAAATAGCTAGGTATTACTACTCTATTTGGTTGTAGCTTATTCAGCAGCATTAAAGACAATTGACTTTGATTGATTGAGCTAAATGTGCAATGATTGTAACTGAGTATCCAACCGAAATATGTGAAGCATTAAGTAATACTTTTGGAAAGTGGCGTTACTCGAGTGGATGCCACGGGTGGATATTCAAAAAGTCTTAAATCCATTGTCTATTTTGTATAGTCAACCGATACCGAGTGAATCGTATGAAAGAACAAGTTCATGAAATCGATTCTAAAGCTTATATTATCATGAGTGAAGTGGCAGATATTTTTTCAAATAATATGGATAAAGCATAAAGAAAAGTGGGGGAATTAAATTTCCTCCACTTGTTTTATCCATAGAATTCTTGATGCGTCGCTTGGCATTCTCCAGTCACCTCTAGGTGAAAAACAAATAGATCCAACCTTAACACCATCTGGCATACAGTTTCTTTTAAATTGTTGGGTAAAGAAACGATTATAGAATGTTGTGATGGCCTTTTTAATTGTTTCCTTTTCTACATCTTTAAATGCAACACAAGCTAAATCATAGATTTTCTTAGGCTCATCGTGATGTCTTAACATTTGATATAAGAAGAAATCATGAAGATCATAAGAACCTAATACTTCTTCTGTTTTTTGAGCAATTTTACCATTTTTATCTGGTGGTAAAAGCTCTGGAGATACTGGTGTATCACAAATATCCATCAATACATCATGTAATATTTCATCTTTTAAGGCAACACTTTCAACAATATAACGAACAAGTGTCTTAGGCACACTGGCGTTTACCGCATACATACTCATGTGATCTCCATTATATGTACACCATCCTAAGGCAAGTTCACTTAAGTCTCCAGTACCAACAACAATCGCATTATAGGCATTGCTTAAATCCATCAGAATTTGTGTTCTTTCACGAGCTTGTGAGTTTTCATACGTAATATTATGAACTTCTGGATTATGGTGAATATCTTTAAAATGTTGATTTACACCATCCACAATAGAAATTTCTTCACTAGATACATGAAGCAGGTCCATTAAGATTTGCGCATTAGATTTAGTACGTTTTGTCGTTCCAAAACCAGGCATTGTGATTGCATGAATTCCTTTTGAATCATAATTGTTGATTTTAAAGGCTTCATGACATACAAGCAAAGCTAAAGTAGAATCAAGTCCACCACTAATTCCAATCACAACGTCTTTACAGTGAATCTTAGAAAGACGTGTTGCCAAGCCTTGTGCTTGAATGTGTAATATTTCTAAACAGCGAACAATTCTTTCATCTTGATTGTTTGGGACAAAAGGATAGGCATCGATATAGCGATCAAATTCAATTTCTTCGATTGGTTTTGATGTGAATTCCACGGTTGTATAGTTTACATGGAATAAATCCTGCATACTAGTTTTATAGTGTAAGCGATCATGATTTAAATGGTCTAAATCGATTTGTCCATAAATGATTTTGTCTGTTTTAGTTTCACTTAATATAGCCCCGTTTTCACAAATTAAATTGTGTCCCGAGAAAACCAAGTCACTCGAACTTTCTGCAGGTCCTGCACTGGCATATACGTAACCCGCATAACATTTAGCACTTTGATCTTTGACTAGATTTCTTCTGTAATTTGCTTTTGAGATGATTTCATTGGAGGCACTTAGATTACATAATACATTCGCTCCAGCTAATGCATGTGTTGAACTTACTGGAATTGTCACCCATAGATCTTCACAGATTTCAATACCTAAACAAGCCGATGTTGTTGTATCTTTAAATACGATATGATTTGAAACGGGAACCTTTTTATCTTTGTATGTAAAAGTTGTGTTTTCTTTCAATTCACTAGCACTCGAGAACCACCTTGTTTCATAGAATTCATTGTAGCTTGGAATATATGTTTTTACTTGAATACCTAGAATATCATGGTTGAAACAAATAGCGGCACAGTTATAAAGCTTGTTTTCGATTTCTAAAGGTAAGCCTAAAACTGTAACTAGGTTTTCTGGTAGTTCTTCTACAATTTCAAATAGAACTTGTTTTGCTCTATTTAATAATGTATGTTCATAGAATAAATCCTGACATGTATATCCTGTAACACATAGTTCTGGAAATACTACAAGTTGTGTATCTGAATCCAATTCTTGGATACATTTTAAAATTTCTTCTTTATTTGCCTGTGGATCTCCAATTGAAACATTTAAAGTACAGGCAGCCGTTTTATAATATGAATAACGATGCATGTTCATACCTCATTTCCAAACATGATTATATCAAAAAAAGACGTCCATTTTAAGGACGTCTTTGACTAATGTTCACTTAGTTCGTGAAGACGATCTCCATATGCAGATTCATCTGCATCTTTCTTATCGCTTTCAGTAGCATATTTTTTAACTAATGCACTTGATTTATTGATTGGTTGTAAAGTACCAGCACCGGCAACACATCCACCAGGACAAGCCATACCTTCAAGTAGGTATCCGTTTAGTCTTCCAGCTTTAGCCATCATCAACATTGTCTTACAGTTCTTTAATCCTTCTGCAGCCTGAACTTTTACTTCTGTTCCAGGATGTTCTTTTTGAATCAAGTCTTTAACGGCTTTGGCAACACCACCACTGACAGCAAATCCACGACCAGCATTTGTTCCTTCTGTTAATGGATCAGAAGGAGTAATTTGGTCTAATGCAATACCTTTCGCATTGAACATACCCATAACTTCTTCAAAAGTTAATACGAAGTCAATATCACTACGGATTGATTTACGGCTTGCTTCCAATTTCTTAGCAGCACAAGGACCGATGAATACAACTTTGGCGTTTGGCTTTTCTTTTTTGATTAAACGACCCGTTAGTACCATTGGAGTTAATGCCATTGAAATGTATGGTGCAAAGTCAGGGAAGTTTTTCTTCGCCATAACGGACCATGCAGGACAGCAACTTGTAGCCATAAATGGTTGTTTTTCAGGAACTTTATCTAAGAAGTCTTCAGCTTCTTCAATTGTACATAAGTCAGCACCAATCGCAACTTCCACAACATCCGCAAAACCTACAGCTTTTAATGCTGCTTTTACTTTGTCTGGCGTTGCGGCTGGACCAAATTGACCAACGAAAGCAGGGGCAACAGCTGCAATGACGTCATAGCCTTCTTTCATGGCATAGATTGTTTGGAAAATTTGTCCTTTATCTACAATAGCTCCAAATGGACAGTTAACTAGACACATTCCGCAGCTAACGCATTTATCGTAATCGATTTCTGCTTTTCCATCTGCATCGGATTTGATTGCGTCCATTCCACAGCTTGCAGCACATGGACGTTCTAATTTAGTGATTGCGTGATAAGGACATGCATCCATACAACGTCCACACTTAATACATTTTTCTTGATCAATACAGCTTTTACCATTTACAATATGAATCGCATCTTTTGGACAAACTTCTGTACATTGGTGTGATAAACATCCTTGACAAGCGTTTGTTACAAATACTTTCTTTTCTGGACACGCATTACATGCGAACTTGATAATATTGATAAGGGGATCATCATAATATTTTTTCGCAATTGTACTTTCTTCAATTCCATCTGAAATGTTTGTATATTCAGTAATATCACGAACAGGCAAGCCCATACCCAAACGCAATCTTTCCCCGATAATTGCACGTTCTAGAAAAATACTATCACGATATTTTGCTTTTGTACCAGGTAAGATTTCATATGGGATTTCTTCCATACGCTTAGAATAATCTGTATTGTCATCGTACGCCATTGAAGCGATGGCAGTAAAGACCTGACGACGAAGGTCAGTTACTGAGTTATAAATTCCTCTCATATTTCCTCCTAATTCAATTCCTCATATATACTCATATAATATTATATAGTAAAAACTATATTTGTGAAAGTTTTAATTAGTATAAAATGTTATTATTTTTTTCTAATAGTGATATAATACCGTGCGGGGTGAATTGTTTGGTAAAAATTGTATGGGATTGGAATGGAACTTTATTGAATGATGTTGACTTATGTTTTTCTTGTATCAACCGTCTTTTAGTCAGTCATGATTTGAAACCTTTGGATACTCTAAGTCAATATCGTGAAGTATTTGCTTTTCCAATAGAAGATTATTATAAAAGGGTAGGCTTTGATTTTGACAAAATACCTTTTTCCATGTTGGCTCACGAATATATGGAGGATTATCAAGAAAAAAGCTATGCTTGTAACTTACATTCAGATGTATTGGATGTTGTGAATAAGGCAAAGAATCTTGGCTTTTCGCAAACCGTGCTTTCTGCAAGTAAAATGGATTATCTTCTTAAACAAATGGAAACCTTGCATGTAGATGATTTATTCGATTCGATATACGGAATCAATGACATCTATGCAAAAAGTAAAGTGGAATTAGCTCATGCGTTTAAACAAACATGCAGCCAAGATGATGAAATTTATTTTGTAGGAGATAGCGTTCATGATTATGAAGTTGCAAAAAGTATTGGTGCTAAATGTATCTTGGTGACTACTGGGCATCAAAATCGAGCAACTTTAGAAAGTGTAAATGTACCAGTTATGGACAGTTTAATGGAAAGTTTGGATTTAATTTATGAAAGAGATTAGAATCAATTCAAATGATGCAAATCAAAGACTGGATAAGTTTTTGATGAAGACTTTTCCAAAATTGAGCAAATCAATGATGTATAAGGCGATTCGAAATAAGAAAATAAAAGTGAATCGTAAACGTTGTACTTTTGATCAGAAAATTCAGGAAAATGATAGTATTTTATTGTTTTTACCTCCGGATGTTTTAGAAGAGAAACAAGTAGATACGCAATATATATCATCACAGTTGGATGTTATTTATGAAGATGAAAATATCTTGATTGCGAATAAACCATATGGCTTATTGTCACAGAGTGATCAAAGCAAAACTCAAGATTGTTTGGTAAATCGTGTACAAGCATACTTAATGGAAAAAAACGAGTATGATCCAAATAAGGAACATTCTTTTGCTCCAAGTATTTGTCACAGACTGGATCGAAATACGACAGGTCTAGTGATTGCTGCAAAGAATGCGAATGCTTTAAGAAAAGTAAACGAAGCAATCGCAAATCGTAAAATCCAGAAGATGTATCGGGCATATGTTACTGGTACTTTTAAAGAAAAAGATTTTAGTATGTGCTATTACATTCGCAAAGAAAATACTGTTGCGAAAGTAAGTGATAAAAAATTAGAGGGCTATCAAAAAGCATTGATGGATGTGCATGTTGAAAGAAATGATGGCGAGAATTCAATATGTGCAATTACACTTCATACAGGAAGATTTCATCAGATTCGTGCCCTGATGGGGCATATAAAGCATCCTTTGTTGGGTGACGTCAAATATGGATATCATGGAAAGAAAAGGCCGATAAAATTGATGGCATATCGGTTGGAGTTTCATGATGTAGATTTGCCACTTCAACAAACGGTGTTTGAACTTCCAAGAGCATAGTAGGAGGTATGAATATGCAAGAATATCGATATCTATTAGATATTGCCTTAATTTTATTAATGACAAAAGCCTTTGGACTTTTTTCTCGTCGTTTACGTATGCCATCTGTAGTAGGTGCATTGATCGCAGGTATTGTTTTAGGGCCTGCGGTGTTAAATATAGTTGGACCAAGTAAATTGATTGAATCTTTATCAGAAATTGGTGTTATTGTCTTAATGTTTGCGGCTGGTCTAGAAACAAGTATTACAGATTTAAAAAAGGCTGGGTTAAAAGCTTTTATCATCGCAACACTGGGTGTATTAGTTCCATTAGCTGTTGGATATGTAGTTGGTGGATTCTATAATGTTGGGCCAGACGCTTGGTTACACAACCTATTCTTAGGTGTTATTTTAACAGCTACAAGTGTTGGTATTACGGTAGAAACATTGAAAGAAATGGGGTGTATGTCTACAGAAAGTGGAAATGCGATTTTAGCTGCAGCTGTAATTGATGATGTTTTAGGTATTGTTTGTTTGACATTAGTAACAGGAATGGCTGACAGTTCAGTGAACATCGGCGCTGTCATGTTTAAAATTTTACTATTCTTTGTGTTTGCCGTTGTTGTTGGGGTGATTTTACACAAAGTATTTTCATGGTGGTTTGAACATGATTCATGCGGTGGACTACAAAGATATTCAATTGTATCATTTGCGTTCGCATTGATCATGGCATTCTGTTCAGAAGCATTCTTTGGTGTAGCGGATATCACAGGAAGTTTTGTGGCAGGTTTGATTCTTTCGGGTACACGACAATGTGATTATGTCACTAAACGTATTTCAACATTATCTTATATGTTGATTACACCTGTATTCTTTGCGAGTATTGGATTAAAGCTTTCACCAATTACATGGAGTGCTGAACTTATCGAATTAGTAATTGTTTTATGTATCATATCTGTTTTGACAAAAATTATTGGATGTGGTTTGGGTGCTATTGTATGTAAATATACACCTACACAAGCTATCCGAATTGGATGCGGTATGATTAGTCGTGGAGAAGTTGCCTTGATTGTCGCAAATAAAGGTATGGCATTAGGAATCTTACCAGAAGTCTTTGTGACTCCAGTATTATTGTGTGTCGTATTCACAACGGTTATTACACCAATCTTATTGAAAATTGTATACAAAAAGAAACCTAACGATGCAGATTTTGTACAAACTGCAAATTGTTAATAATATTTTCACATTGGGTCTTTATACTTAAAGTATGAAGACTCTTTTTTTTATGCTTATCATTACTTTTTTGATCAAACCATTTCAATTATCGACTTTGTATGTTGTACTCTTTTTATACTTTTTGGCGAAAAAGGACTATGCAACAATGTATATTGAAAAGTACTGGATTTTTCCATCTATACTTTTTTTATGTTTTTGTTCTAATTATGTGCCATTATTCAATCGAGTATGTACAAGTCTTGTTTTTCTATTGGTCAGTGGAACCATTAAAATTATTAGAACTGAATGGATAGGCAGTGCCGATGTATGTTTTTTAACTTTTTTTGGCTTTTATTTAGGAATGGAAAGAATGCTCGTGGCTTTATATATTAGTGTTTTACTAGGCTTTTTGTGGATTTTATATAAAAAAAAGCATATTCTTCCGTATTTATCCTGTTTATCAATAGGTGTCTGGATCGCTTATCTGAAAGGATATACAATTTTTTATTTTCTAATAAATCTTTTTTCTTGAGGACAAATTACATCAATGTCATTAAATTGAATATGATGACTTTGAAGTAAGAGTCCCGTATTATCAATTCTTTTACCTCCATATAAGGAATCATTTAAAATGGGATGCTTCAAAGAAGCACATTGAACACGGATTTGATGTTTTCTTCCCGTTAGAATCGTTACTTGAATCAGCGAATAATCTTTATAGTTTTTAAGTGTGTTAAATATTGAAATACTTTCTTTTCCATTTGGATGGATGAACATTTTCTTGGCATTATGACGATCTCTTGCGATATTTGAAACAATCTTTTTGTTTTTATAATTCGTGTGACCTTGAACTAAGGCAATATAGTCTTTTTTAATGTGATGCTCTTCCATGTTTTTGTCACAATATGCCTGGAAGAATGGATGCTTACAAAATAAGACTAAACCACTCGTTTCATAATCAATACGATGAATGGCTTGAGCCGGATATTTATTTCCATTTAATTGCAGATACCCGTTAATACGAGCTTGTAAAGTATCTTGGCTGTTTCCATCATCGTGTACTAATAAAAATGGAGGTTTAAAGGCTGCTATTAAAAAAGCGTCTTCATATAAAATGTTTACAGGCTCATAGTTGATTTCAACTTCTTTTTCAGGATAGTTAAAGTAGATAGTTTTATTGTTTTCATCTATTTTTAAATGTTTTTTATGGTTTTTTGAAATACAAAAAGTCTCAAAAATCTCTTGAGAAGTTGCTGTATATTGCATGTAGTTTTCATTTAAATTTTTTATGAGCATATCAATAGAATATTTTAATGATGCGTGTCATAATGTCAATAGAAGAACAGGAGGAATACTTATGAAAATCTATAAGAATTTAGAAACTGGTAGCGTTGTTGAAGGATTGTTGATGGATGTAGTTCCTAGTGGATATCGTGAATTAAAAGCTGGTGAAGTGGATGCAGCACAAGAAAAACATGTTCCACAAGTAAGTGTAGAAGATAACAAACTTAAAGTTGTAGTTGGAAGTGTTGAACATCCTATGTTAGAGGCACACTATATCACTAATATTTGGGTTGAATATAGTGATGGAACTGTGGATCGTGCAGGTTTAGTCCCAGGAATGAAACCAGAATATGTTTTTGATTCGAAAGGACGAACAGGTAAAGTAACTGTGTATGAGTATTGTAACTTGCATGGTTTGTGGAAAAATGAAATAGAATTGTAATTAAAATGTAAAAATAAAGACAGATTGTTGAAATAAACAATCTGTTTTTCTATAATAATCACATGTATAAAGAAAAGTTGAGAGAATCGTTTAAAGTTTATGATGAAATTGTTTTAAAGTGTTTTTGTGGTATTTTTATTGGTGCTATTGTTGCGATCTGTGAAGTCATTTTTGGTAAAGGATTAGAATGGATCTTGAATTTTAGAGAGCATATGGGATGCATTATGTTGCTTGGACTTCCTTTTGCAGGATTAGCTATTGTGTTCTTATTTGATCATTGGGGAAGAATATCTAGAAAAGGTATGGGACTTGTTTTTGAGGTTGATCAAGGAAAGAGTGATTGGATTCCACTTCGTATGGCACCGTTTATGGTCGTGTCGACATGGATTACCCATTTCTTTGGTGGTAGTGCGGGTAGAGAAGGTGTTGCGATGCAGATTGGAGCTACCGTATCGCATTATTTTGGTAAGTATTTCCGCTTTAAAAACAGTGGTGTTATCTTTATGGTTGCAGGTATGGCAGCTGGTTTTGCCGGATTGTTTGGTACGCCAATTACGGCAATTTTCTTTGCCTTAGAAGTTTTAGTGGCTGGAACTTTGAAATATCGAGCTATGTCTTGTGCAATTCCGGCTAGTTTTACGGCAACTTATGTTTCTAGCTTGTTTGGATTACACAAGAGTACTTTTAAGATAGGAAATGTTGCTGAGCCAAATATGGAATTATCTATAAAATTATTGGTGTTAGGTATTTTATTCGGCATGATAGGTGGTTTATTTGCGTTTTTTTTGAAACACACAAAAGCTTTTGTCACAAATAAAATCACAAATCCCTATAAACGTATTTTTATGATGGGTGTTTTCGTGGCGTTTATGTTGTTTATGTTTGGCCAATGTCGTTATTCAGGTGTGGGTGAAAACTTGATTGTAGCATCTTTTACATCGGAAAAGATTTATGGATATGACTGGATCCTAAAGCTTGTCTTAACGATTTTAACTTTATCTGCAGGATTCCAAGGTGGAGAAGTTACGCCATTATTTGCGATTGGATCGAGTCTCGGGGTTATAATTGCACCTGTATTTGGTTTAGATCCATTGTTTGTAGCTGCACTAGGGTATAGTGGTGTGTTTGGAGCTGCCACAAATACATTTTTAGCGCCTATTGCGATAGGCATGGAAGTTTTTGGATATCAGTATTTTCCGTTCTTCTTTATTGTATGTGCTATATCTTATATCGCAAATCAAAACGAATCAATTTATGCTTTGCAAAGACAAGTCAGAGAATGATTTGTCTTTTTTTGCAGCGTTTTGAAAACGCATACAAATTTAATGAAACAAGTAGATTTTATTTGAAAAAGTGATATACTTTAGTTATATAAAGAGTATTATTAGGAGGATGATTATGAAACAGAATAATATGCTCGCCATGATTTTAGCAGGTGGCCGTGGAACACGTCTTTTGGAACTAACTAAAAAGAATGCGAAACCGGCTGTTTATTTCGGAGGAAAATATCGTATTATTGATTTCCCACTAAGTAACTGTGCAAATTCAGATATCAACGTTGTAGGCGTTTTAACACAGTATGAATCAGTAGAATTAAACGCATACGCTGGTGCTGGTCAAAGATGGGGACTTGATGCACGTGGAAGTGGTGTTTATGTTTTGCCACCACGTGAAAAGGATGGTACAAAATTTGACGTCTATCAAGGAACAGCAGATGCCATCACACAAAACATTGACTTTATTGATAAGTTTGATCCTGAATACGTTTTAATTCTTTCAGGCGACCACATCTATAAGATGGATTATGCGGATATGTTATCTTGTCACAAGGCAAATAATGCCGATTGTACAATTGCGGTACTTCCAGTGCCAATTAAGGAAGCTAGCCGTTTCGGTATTATGAATACAGATGATGAAGGAAGAATTGTTGAATTCGAGGAAAAACCAGAACATCCAAAGAGCAATTTAGCTAGTATGGGTATTTATATCTTTAACTGGAAACAATTACGCAAAGAATTGATTTCAGATATGACTGCAGAAGGTAGTCACCATGACTTTGGTAAAGATATTATTCCTAACTTCTTAAACGCAAATAAACGTTTGTATGCTTATAAGTTTGAAGGATATTGGAAAGATGTTGGAACAATCGATTCATTGTGGGAAGCAAATATGGACTTATTAAATAAAAACAATGAATTGAATTTAGATGATCCAAACTGGAAAATCTATACAGAAGATATTCCAACTTTACCTCACTATGTAGGTCCAACTGGAAAAGTTGAACATTGCTATATCAACCAGGGAGCTATCATTCGTGGTAAAGCAATAGATTCAGTATTATTCAATAATGTTGAAATTGATGAAGATGCATATGTATCTCAAGCTGTGTTAATGCCAAATGTTAAAGTTGGTAAAGGTGCAAAAATCTATCGTGCTATCGTTGCTGATGGTGTGAAGATTGATGATGGTGCTGTTGTTGGTAGTCCAGACAGTGATGAAATCGAATTGATTTCTAAGAGAGTAAAGAAGGGTGAATAATTATGTGTAACGCTTTAGGAATAATTACTTACAATGATTCTTCTGTATATGTAGAAGGTATGCAAAAATATCGTCCAATCGCTGGATTCAGTTTTTTAGGACGTTATCGTTTAGTTGACTTTGCGATTTCAAATATGTCAAATTCAGGAATTGATGATATTCAAATATATGTAAATGGAAATCCTCGTTCTTTAATTGATCACATTGGTACTGGTCGTCACTATAATATCAACTCTAAACATGGACACTTATCTTTAGTGCCTGTATATTCTGAAGGTGGAACTTCACGTTTTACCACAGATATTTCATGTTATGCAGAAAACATTCATACAGTTATGGAAAACCACAATGATTATGTTGTGATTGCTCCTGTTAATATGCTTTATAAAGGAAACTATGAAGAATTGTTGAAACAACATATCGAAAGTGGTGCTGAAGTATCAGTGTTGTATCAACATGTAGATAACGCAAAAGAAAACTACATTGGATGTGATGTACTTCAAATGAATAAACAACGTGGTGTATTAAGTATTGATCAAAACTTAGGTAACTATAAATCTAGATATTTATCTTTACAGACTTACATCATGTCAAAAGAAATTTTTAAAACATTAGTTGAAGAAGCGCAAGAAACAAGTTCAATGTATTGGTTTAAAGATATCTTAAATGATAAATGTGTAGATATGGATATCCGTGGATTGAATTATCGTGGACACATTTATGTAATTAATGATTTGAAATCCTATTATGAAAGTAATATGCAATTCTTAACGGAAGAAAAAATGAAAGATATCGCAGATCCAGAATGGCCTGTATATACTCGTACAAGCGATTCAGCTCCAGCCATTTATTTGAATGGTGGTACTGCAACAGGTTCATTGATTTCGAATGGTTGTGAAATCAGTGGTGTAGTTAAGAATTCTATTGTTGGTCGTTCTTGTAAAATTGGAAAAGATGCATTGATCGAAAATTGCATCATTATGCCAGATGTAGAAATTGCAGATGGTGCTCACTTAAAGAATGTGATTGTAGATAAACATTCTAGAATCGCAAAGAAAAAAGATTTAGCAGGGTTAGAAGAACAACCTTTGTATATTGGTAGAAGGGAGAACGTTTAATGGCATCAATTTTGATGGTTGCTGGGGAAGGATTACCATTCATTAAGACAGGTGGACTTGCCGATGTAATTGGTTCTTTGCCAAAGGCACTTACTGAAAGAGGACATGAAGTAAAGGTTGTCATGCCTTTATATAAGAAAATTAGTGAAAAATACTATAATGAACTTCATTTTGATTGTGAATATTCAGTTTCAATTAATTATCATGAAGTACCCGTACGTGTATTCTCAAAAGTAGTAGATAATGTATGTTTCTTCTTCATTCAACATCAAGGTTACTTTGAAAGAGATTCATTATACGGTTATCAAGATGATGGTGAGCGTTTTGGTTATTTCCAAAAGGCTGTTATTGAAATGTTGAACCAGTTGAATTACTGGCCAAATATTATCCATTGCCACGACTGGCATACAGGTATGATTCCTTGTATGGTTAAAGAAACTCACGATGCAGATCCTAGATATCGTGCAATTCGTTTTGTGTATACAATCCACAACATGGCTTATCAAGGAAATTTCGGCCCTGAAATGCTAGATAGTTGTTTAGGATTACCATACTATTTGTTAGACAATGGTAATGTACGTTTTGATGGTGGTATTTCATTTATGAAGTCTGGTATTTTATATGCGGACAAAGTTACAACTGTATCACCAACTTATGCACAAGAAATTTTATCGCCTCAATATGGTGAGCACTTAGAAGCTGTATTGAATATGCGTAAATATGATCTATGGGGTATTGTAAACGGTATTGATATCGAGTTATGGAACCCTAACACAGATCCAGAAATTCCATATCACTTTAATAAAGTGAATATTGCGGCTCAAAAGAAAAAGGCAAAAATGGCTCTACAAGAAGAACTAGGATTAGAAAAGAATCCTGATGTTATGATGGTAGGTGTTGTTTCTCGTTTGACTTGGCAAAAAGGATTCTATCTATTGATGGAACAATTAGACGCATTGTGTGCAGCTCCAATCCAATTGGTTATTTTGGGTAGTGGTGAAAGTCAAATTGAAAACAAGTTCCATGAACTTGAAGATGGAAATAAAGGAAAGATTTGTTTCTATTATGGATACAATGAAAGCTTGGCACACCGTATCTATGCGGCAAGTGATTTGTTCTTGATGCCTAGTTTATTTGAACCATGTGGAATTTCACAATTGTGTTCTATGCGTTATGGTACTTTACCTCTTGTTCGTGAAACGGGTGGTTTAAAAGATACGGTTGATGCATACAATGAATATGAAAAATCAGGAAATGGATTTAGTTTTGAAAACTACGATTCGAATGAATTGATTCATACTTTATATTATGCTTGTGACGTTTATTACAATCGTAAAGAGGATTGGGAAATGTTACAAAGAAATGCATTGAATACAGATGTGTCATGGCAACAAAGTGCTAAAACATATTCTTTGTTGTATGATGAATTAGTTGACTAATGAGAATTCTTGTTAGCGCATGTTTATTAGGATATAACTGTAAGTATAACGGAAAAAACAATTTAAATAAAAAAATTGTAGAGCTTTTAAAAGATCATGAAGTGATTCCTGTATGTCCAGAGATGCTTGGAGGACTTTGTTGTCCTCGTATTCCTTGTGAAAAAGTAGGAGATAGAATTTTGGATAAAGAGGGAAATGATTGTACAAAACAGTTTATCAAAGGGGCAGAAATTGCTCTGAATATAGCGAAAGAAAAACAAGTAGATATTGCGATTTTACAAAGAAGATCACCTAGTTGTGGATATTCTGTTATTTATGATGGGACTTTTACAGGTAATCTAGTAACTGGTAGTGGTGTCTTTGCACAAATGTTGCAAGATTTAAATATACCGATTATGGAAGCGGAATCAGAAAAATTCGTTTAGGTATTGTTTTCTTTGGCAAAATGTCATAAAATACATTTAGATTTGATTTAGGAGGATAATTATGAAACAAGTAACTGTAACTGTAGTAGATCCAGTAGGTCTTCACGCACGTCCAGCAACTGTAGCTGTTAACGCTGCTAGTAAATTTAAAAGTGAAATCAATGTAGCTTTCAAAGGACGTGAAGTAAACATGAAATCTATCATGGGAGTTATGTCTTTAGGAATTCCTACACAGTCAGAAATCACAATTAGCTGCTCAGGCGAAGATGAAGATGCTGCTGTAGCTGCAATCGAAGAAGTATTGCGTGCTCAAAAGATCATTGCTTAATTAAAGAAAGTCTCATAGTTTTATGAGACTTTTTTATTTCAAAGTTAGAAAAGAAGGAGAAAAAATAATGTCTATTGTTGAAGAAAGATATTCAAAATGGTTAAACCATGAAAATTTAGCCCCTCAATACAAACCTGTTTTAGAAGCAATGAATGCAGAAGAAAAAAATGATGCATTCTATACAACAATTGAGTTTGGTACAGCAGGTATGCGTGGTCTTTTAGGTCCGGGAACAAACCGAATTAATATTCATACAATTCGTAAGGCAACTCAAGGATACGCAAATTACATAAATGAAAATAATGGTGGTAAAGCTGGTATTGCGATTGGTTATGATAACCGTCACATGTCAAAAGAGTTTGCGTTTGATTGTGCTGACTTATTAGCAAAAAACAACATTAAATCATATGTGTTTGAATCATTACGTCCAACTCCAGAATTGAGTTTTGCAGTACGTCACTTAAATTGCTTTGGTGGCATTATGATTACTGCCAGTCACAACCCTAAAGAATACAATGGATATAAATTGTATGATGATAAAGGATGTCAGTTGATTCCATGTTTGGCTAGTCAGGTTATTGATAAGGTTAACGCAATTGAAGATGAATTGGCAATTGATGCAAACTGTACAGAAGAACAAAAGAAATTAATTACAGTTATTGGTAAAGATGTGGATGAAGAATATTACAAAAATGTATTAAGTATCCAATTGAATCCAGAAGTTAAAAAAGATATTAAAATCGTATTTTCACCAGAACATGGAACTGCTAATATTCCTGTTCAAGAAGTTTATAAACGTGCAGGATATACTTGCATTCCAGTTGTAGAGCAATGTAGTCCAGATCCTGATTTCTCAAATACACCTACACCAAACCCAGAACAAGCAGGTGCTTATGAATTGTCATTAAAATACGCAAAAGAATATCAAGCAGACTTAATTTTAGTTTGTGACCCAGATGCTGACCGTATGGGAGTTGGAGTCTTGCACAATGGTGAATATGTTGTATTAACAGGAAACCAATCTGGTTCTGTTGAAATTGAATATATTTGTTCACAACTTCAAAAACAAGGTAAAATGCCCGAAAATCCTGTAATGTTCAATACGGTTGTTACAAGTGATCTAGGAGAAAAAGTAGCTTCTGATTATGGTGTTACAACAGAAAAAACTTTAACTGGATTCAAATTCATTGGTGAAAAAGTTGCGAAATATGAAAAAACGCACGAAAAGAACTATGTATTTGGATATGAAGAAAGCTATGGTTCATTAATTAAACCTTTCGTACGTGATAAAGATGCTCCTCAAGCTTGTTTAATGCTGGCAGAAGCTTGTGCATTCTACAAAGAACAAGGTAAAGATTTAGTTGATGTATTAGATAGCTTGTATGACCGTCATGGTACATATGAAGAAAGTCAAGTTGCGTTATCATTAGCTGGTGAAGCTGGTGCTAAGCGTATTAAAGAAATCTTAGCTAACTTAAGAAAAGAGGCTCCAACACAAATTGGTGGCACAAAAGTAGTTCGTAGTGAAGACTATAAAGAATGTGTAATCAAAGAAGGGGATACAGTAACTGAACTTACTGGATTCACTAAATCGGATGTATTAAAATACTATCTTGAAGATGGAAGCTGGATTGCGGTACGTCCTAGTGGAACAGAACCAAAATGTAAATTCTACTATTGTATCAAGGGAGCTTCAAAAGAGGATGCTCACAACAAAACGGTTCATTTCCAAAAGGCAATGGATGATTTGATTGCCAAGTAGTATTAAAGGATGTCAAAATGGCATCCTTTTTTCTGTTTATTTGAAAAAAATTAGATAATAAAAATCAAGCCTAATTCATAAAATTTTGTGTCTTTCCATGAAGGACACATTTTTTGATGATTTTCCACGACAAAAAGATTGGATTTCTCCAATTTTTTAAATTTTTGTTTATAATGTATTCAAGACTACCTTTCATATGTGGTCTTGTTTTTGCATATACCGTATATTATTTTTAACAGTTTGGCGGTACATGCGGTTTTGGCAGCTTTCGAATTTAGCGGGTTCGATTGCTGCTTTTTCTTTTGATAGAATCGATTCACTGGATTATCTTTAGCTCCTCTTATAGAACATCCTACAGCCAGAAACAATAGACACCTTAGATATTTATTTCCTTTTTTGGATATCTTTAAATGTTTTCCATCCTGGTCTCCTGACTGATATATATGCGGATCCAATCCTGCATATGCCACAAGTGCTTCTCTTGATTTAAATTCTTCTATATCTCCAATCTCTGCAATGATTCTTGCAGCAAGATTGGGCCCTATTCCATCAATGCTTGAGATATATCTATATTCTTCTAAAGTAGAAGCAACTGTTATCATTTCATTCAATGTTTTTTCACATTCCCTCTGTGTTTCGATTACCTTATCAAGTAATATTTTAAATATTTCAACTTCTACATCATCCTTTTCACATCCGGGATATGTCTTTTTCGCAAATTCTATTATTTTTAATGCATATTCTAAAGATACTGGTACTACGTCAAGAAAAAGGACTCATAAAATAGATAAATTTTAAATTCT
>ERZ1673696.1589-NODE-1589-length-18392-cov-4.530894_pt1 | contig 18392 bp, 23 predicted proteins | sample MGYA00580226_ERZ1673696 | MGnify/ENA primary metagenome ERZ1673696 (study PRJEB41218, sample SAMN15661743) | gut metagenome | host: Homo sapiens | place: Canada: London | collected 2015-08-20/2019-03-30 | study: EMG produced TPA metagenomics assembly of... | reverse complement strand
CAAAGCTCTTCCTGCAACATGTCAAAGTCGTCATCATCCAGATCGGTAGCAGGCGTGCCAGTCTGGGGGTTACCACGGGTAAAACCGTTTTTACCCGCGCCGAACTTATCCTTCTGCGCGGTTTTCGTGTCTATACGATGCATGGATTACTCCGGATATTTAAAAATTACGTAGGTATGCGACGGGCAGAGTTTGTTAAGCACGCACTCGACAACGGTGTCCCCCCAGATACGCAGTGCGGAATCACAGGGATCGCCACATGTCATCCAGGTGGTGTTGGTGGCGGCTGGCATGTTGACCTGCCAGTAATACCGCCATTCCGGCGCATTCACCGCGTCAGTACAGGCAGATGAGCAGGTGAACGTGCTTTTGTCGTATCGCGTGATGGTGGCGTCTGGTCTGCCCAGGGCAGCAAGCTGTGCAAGGTAAAAATCCTCGTTGATGCCGCCCGCCAGATTAACCTTCGCATCCAGCCGTTGCTGACGCTGGCGAAGGGTCTGCGTCCCTGCCGGAATACATTCATCCGGCAGGCCGCACAGACGCTCCCAGCGGTTTATCAGTTCGGTGGTTGTGCGCGGATCCAGCTCCCGCATCAGGGCATCCGCACGCTGATGAACGCGGGTTAATGACGGTGCCGCACCGGCAATCGCCGGATCGCCGGCTGACCACGCCGGACCGGGGGGCAACAGTGCCGACAACAGACGGATGTAATCATCGTTTGTCACGTCCATGAAATCGTCCCCAGAACCGCCAGTTCATTTTTCGCAATGGAGATATTGTCTGCCGGTACAAGCAACTGATGGCTATATTCCCCGTTCGCACCGGAAATCGCCTCACTGATACGCGATACCTTCAGTTCTCCCTGCGGATAACCATCACGCAGAAGAAACGAACGCAACTCCGCGGTGATGGCGGCTCGTATTTCCGGTGTATCCGGCGTCACACGGATATGAAAATCCACTTTATGCGCCACCGGTCTGAATACATACAAATCAGAGCCTGCCACCGGGGCCAGTGGCCCGATATGTTGTCTTGCTGCCGTTTCCGTTGATTCTTCCGGAACGGGATTAATCAGGTCACTGCTGGCAATCATCACACCGACAGTTCCCGTTCCCATCCAGTGACGGTATGTCCATGCGCGGGTAATGCCGGGCACTTCTTTAGCCCAGACGACATAGTCCCCGTCAGCCCCGCCCTGCGGCGTCCAGTAATACCGCTCAATGACGCGGGCGCGCCACGTTTCCAGCTCTTCAGTATCAAATCCGCCTGTCAGGGTGTCAGCCACACCGGAAGACGGCAGACCATTCACCGGCGTGACCAGGATTAATGCCGTACCGTCGTCAGCGTTACCGACCGCACCTGCATTTGAGCAGGCGATCGGCACGCGCAGGACACCACCGGAGCTGGTTGCATCGGCAGTTGCAGTATACTGAACCAGGTCATCGCGCTGAATAACACTCCCGGCGGTCACCTTCAGGCCATCGCTGACACCTTCCCAGCGTATATACCCGCTGGCAGCCGTGGCCCCCTTGCGCGGACACCGTTTCATCGCAGCATGTCGCGCCAGCCAGGACTCATCGCACAGGTCAGGCAGCATGTTCATTGCCAGATAATCGATGTACCCGTAAACCGTATGCAGCGCCGCCGCATACACCTTTGCCCGCACGTCTTCATCCATGCGCCGGAGCGTGTCGCTGACGTCCAGCCTGGCGAATAAATCGTTACGGAGCATACTGATATTTTCTGCCAGCGTCGGGCGCTGAAATTCACTGTCCGCCATGCGTTATCGCACTCCACAGATCATCAAAAGAAATCATTACCGGTCCGTCACGACGCCAGAGAGTGATACTGTTACCCAGTTCATTAATCCCGGTGCGGCGGATATCCAGATCAATACGGGACACCACGCCGTCATCAATCATCCATTGCAGGCATTCGCGGATATACCCCCTTACCGTCAGCACCAGCTGATTGGTCAGTTTGCTGCGCTGAAGCAGCCACAGTCGGGAGCCGTAACGGTCATTCTGTACCGCAGGCCAGGTATCCCCCCACCATCCCATCGGGACGTCGGCATTGTCATCAGGCTCCGCCCGCCGCCAGGTGAACAGGGAAATCACCACGGCGCGGGTCAGCGGATCCAGCGGTGCGCTGGCGCAGGTGCGTTTACCGTTCACCGTCAGCCACAGTTCCATCATGCCTCCATCGCTTTATCAGGTTTGTCGGTGTTACTGCCCTGACCGTTCTCTCTGTGACGATGCCCGTTATAGGCAAGCCGCATCGCTGACATGGTGGTGCCGCCGGAGTCGCACAGGTCTTTCACCTGTCCGGTCACTTCCAGGTCCATTTCAAAACGTGCTCTGGGCGCATTGCGAAACGTGATCGTTTTATCTGCACCGTCCACCACGATCCCCTCCCGGGTCAGCGTCACAGACTGCCCCTGATCGTCATAGACAGCCACCTCACCCGTCTGCAGCCCTTTCAGACGGTAGCGTCGGTCCGACACCGTAACAACCACCGCATGAGAACGGTCGCCATCCGGAAACAACACCACCGCTTCCGCACCGCTGTTTGCCCTTGCGGTAAAACCGTAGGGTTCAAGATGTTCAACCCCAGCTTTGGGTTCACCGGCAATCAGGGACACATCCACGGTCTGACATTTCGTGGCGGCACTGATGCTTTTCACCACGGCCCGCCCAATCAGGCCGAGGAGTTGTCGCTGCATGGCTTCAATCGTCCTCATCAGAACGGGTCCTCCTGTACTCTGGCTTTTTTCTTTTTCCGCGCGCCGGGGGCTTCGGGTTCAGGCAGATAAGCATCAGGTGGGCCGACACGGATTTCCGTCAGGGTGCCGTTCTGGTCCTGAGTAAACGTGACTTCCGAAACAAGCAGTTCGGTATTGTCGAAACCACAGACCGGATCGAAGACAATCACCCGCTGGTTGGGCTGCCACAGCGTACCGTTACCCTGTCGCCAGCCCTGCACCACATAGGTGGTTTCATCCGTCCGCGCCGCCCGTTGTCGGGCTTCAAAGTCCGCACGGGCAATACAGCCTGCCCCCGTAGCCTGCCCTGTCTGCCTGATATACATCGGACGGTAACGGGCAATAAATGCGTCCTCTGTGCGGGCTCGCAGCGCGGTGGTGGTGGCCTCACCGAAATCATCGTCGTTTCCGGCACGCTGCCCCGCCACCTGGTAAACTGAAAACCGCTCCCGGATACTCTTCTCCGTATCACAGGAAAGGATATTTTCCCCAAGTACCAGCGCGGTATGTGCCCGCGTTGAGCCAATACCGCCAATCACCAGCCTGCCGTGCGGGTCGTCGTAAGCCAGTGCCTGCTGCTGACCGAGTATTTTGTTGATCACCTCAATCACCGTTTCGCCGTGATCAGGCTGGACATCAGGAATAACACCCGACGGCGCACTGTTGTTCACCACCTCAATGCCGAAAGGCGCAGCAAGCGCCTGCGCAATCTGTACCAGCGATCGTCCGTTAAACTGTGTCGGTTCGGCTGCACAGTCAATCAGGTCAGCGGTCAGACTGCGTCCGGCAATACCGGTGCTGACCGAACGGGCATCGTAACGAACGGGCGTCGCCTCCACCCAGCCGGTGATCACCAGCTCATCACCAATCAGCACCTCCACTTTTGAACCGTTTTTAATGCGCGGCTGAAGCGTGGTGATACCCTCATCTCCCGGCCACTGTCGGGTGATCTCCACACTGAAATCCCGCGCCAGCCGTTCAATACCGGCACCGATGCGCACCGATGTCCAGCCATTCCACTCCCGGCCATTTACCCGTAGCGTGACATTGTCGTTCATTGCACTGGCACCTTCAGAGGGATCACCGGCACAAAGCCGGGATGCGTAATGGCATTACGCCGGATAATGTCCGCGTCACGCGCCGCGTTATCAAACCAGGTCGCCGCCAGCACCAGCGCGGGTAAAACCTCATCCGGTGTGCGCTGAATGATCCGTGCAGACTGTTCAAGGCGCGTGTTGATATCCGCATTCAGATCTGCTTTCACCCGGCGCAGCGCCAGAAACAGCGCATCACTGGTTGTACGGGACAACTCCTTATCAATTGCCATATTCAGTGTGTCGCGAATGTCGGTCAGTTCTTCCCACGTCGGCAGGTCAACCGTGTTTTTCTCCGCCGGTGCATTGTTCAGTGCCGGATGCGTGACGGAAGGCCAGCCAGTGCTCTGCGCAGGCGTTGTTGCCTGCCCCACTGCGGAATTCTGCATCACCGCGGAAGTTGTTGGCGCAGGCAATCGGGTGATGGCATACGCCGCTTCGCTGATTGCGGTCGTACGAAGGGTGCTGGCAACCACATTACGCTGCTGCGTAGCCGTGGCGGTGGTTTTACTGTCCGTTTTCCAGACGCCGCGCGGTTGCAGATCGCTGCCGAGGCTGACACCGGAAAGCGTTTTGATCATGGTGACCAGGTCGCTGGCGTTACCATAAAGGCGTTTCCCGGTACGCCACATTTTCTGCACCTGCTCAACGAAATTTTTGCCTGACGATGGTGGCGGCAGAAGTACCGAGATATCCCCCTGCAACAGCCTGGCAGCATCCGATACGGCAGAATCCACCACTTTCATCGCATCAGAAACATACCCAAGCATTGTGCTGGCATTACCGATAACGTCGTTCTGCACAAAATCCGCCACGCCATCGATACTGAAACCGCTGAAGCTGTCACTGATGCAGTTATCCAGTGCAGAACAGGATGACATCAGCGTCTGCGCCGTCGCCGCACCTGATGTGGGGTAAGAGAGTTCTCCTGCTTCGACAAACTTCAGGTCAAAGCGGACAATACGCCCTTCACTTTTCGATGTGCTGACCCGAACTTCCCCGTCAACACAGACTTTCAGCTCACCGTATGTCGGATGGACAAGCGTGCCGGGACCGGGTTTATTCAGCGCGTCAATCAGGCGATCGCGCTGGTCAAAGCAGTCATCTCCCACCACATAAGCCGTGATGGACGGGCGAAAAGTAATTTTCCCCAGGTCTTCGGTATAGGGTTTGTCGCGGTTCGGGTATTCATGTGTTTCCACACGGCGACCGGTTCCCGCACTTTCTTCTTCAACCTTAAACGGCACACCTCGAAATGACGCATCCTGAAGCCTGTCTTTCCACGTCATATACACTCCGAAAATAAAAAAGCCACCTATTAGAAGGTGGCCTTGTAATGAATTTTATTAATTAGCGAGTCAGAAACAACGAATCTTTATACTTTTGCTGTTGTTCATTTAAATACTTAGCTGTTTCATCGCTGGCAAATGGAAATATTACCGTATTTTTAGGCATGGTAATTTCTTTTTTGTCCAGCGTCAGAGTAAACATAGGAACATACTGAGCAGAGTAACGCACCGCAGAAACGAGCTCTAGTTTAGACTCTTCAATAACACTTAAATTATCCAGGCTAACTTTCTCTTCATCTTTTTTCTTTGACGCATTTAAAGTTTTTATTACTTTATTTAATTTCTCCTGAAAATCCTCCTTAAAGTTTTCAGGATTGCCGTCGACAATAAGAATCTGTTCACCCTGATTATCTGGAAAAATAATCTTTGCACTTATCAATTTATTTTCTTTATAAACATCACCAAGTTTTATGGCTCCTCCAGATAACTGAATAATATGTTCATCTTTAAAGGAGATGTTGCCAGAGATTATGAGAGATGAAAAAATAGCCGCTGCTCCAAGAATTACACTTGCTGTGATATAGCCTTTCATTTTTCGCCTATTAACATTTTTCTAAATGTGCATTAATTCTATCACTCTATTTATGACTTACAACCAGCAATACCTGTGAGGGGAATCCTGGCTACCAAAATCGGGTATAGCCAACATCGTGATTTATATCAATGCCACTGGAGCGTGTTTCCGTAACCCGCATACCTGATGGCATATTTATAAATGATACCTTGATCTCACCATCAACTTTTGGCGCGGTAGCTTTATTAATCATGAAAGGATTCGGGCCTGTGGCACCGGAGGCGTTGTTTGCCTGAGCCGGATCCACCTCCGGATAAGGTGTGTATCCCCGCGCCGGTATTCCCGTCCCATAAGCATCATAAGCCCCCGCGCCCCACTGCGCCGAGTTAATGGCATCGACCGTGTCACCGGAACTGTCGGTAAACCATTCAATAATCGGCTTCAGCTTATCCCACATATCCTGAAACCACTTAACAACCGGTCCCCAGTTATTGATCACCATCCCCAGCGGCGACCAGGCAAAAACCTTCTTCAGAAGTTCCCAGCCAGCCTCAAAATAAGGACTAATGGTTTCCCAGAGTTTCTTAAAATAAGGTCCGACAACATCCCAGTTAGTGATAATTAATCCCGCAGCCAGGGCAATCGCCGTCGCAATCATGCCAATCGGCGTCATAGACATGATCCTGCTGACGATACTGATGGCACTGCCCACGCCCATCAATCCCAGTTTCAGAATCGCAAGACCGGCAGCAAGCCCGACGACGCCGCGAATAACCCGGGGATTTTCATCCGCAAACTTCGTGAATTTTTCCCCTAACTCCCCCAGCCATTGCGTGATATTTTTGGCGTCACCAGAAAATGCGCCGCCAATAGCCGCAAGGCCGTTAGTTGCGGTCCCCGTCATTGCCTCCCACAGGTTGGACAGCGTACCAAGCTGTGCCTGAACACGTTTATTCAGGCTGGCCTGTTTATTCATCTTCTGCTGGATCTGATCGTAGCCATCCTTTCCTTTATCGATCAGCGCATTGACCACCTGAAGGGTTTCGGCATCATCACCAAATATTGCCTTAAGTACACCAGTTCGTTTAACGTCGGTCAGTTTTCGCAGCTTTGCCAGTTGCCTGAACATGTTATCAAGACCGCCAAAACTCCCTTTGCCGTCAGTAAAATCGAGCTGTACCCCGAGTTTCTGGCGGGCCATGATTTTATTGACGTCCCTGATTTTCTTAACGCTTAATCCGGACTGGATAACTTTTCGCAGGGCGTTACCTGCCGACTCCCCGTTCATCCCCATCTGATCCATCATGACGCTGATAGGGGCAAGGCTCTGTGCAGCCTGAAGACCGTCCTTATTCACCATCTTCAGAACAGAACTGGTTTTAGTGAAGAAGGACAACATGTTGGTATCGTCAACGCCCAGATAAAACGCCTTCTGGATAGTGTCGAACAGCCCCATCATGTCTTCTGACGCCGTTCCGGTAGCATCCTGCATCTTTGCAGCAAACTCAGCAGCCGCTTCCGGTGTTTTTTTCAGTTGTACCGCAAGATAAGCTGTCGCTTTACCCACACCACCCAGAATGTTTTCTGCCGGGATCCCCTGACGCACCAGCATCTGCATCATGTTCTGGAAATCAGCCGTTGTACCGGGTAGCTGGTTACCCAGGCCAATAGCCAGTTTATTGATGTCCTGAAAGCTCTTTCCAACCTCGCCGTTCGCATCCATCATGGCGACTTTCAGCCCGGTGGCGGCGTTTTCCTGATCGGCATAAGATTTCAGGGAAAGCGTCAGACCCGCAGCCAGTCCGCCACCAAGCGCCAGCCCACCCTGTGACGCTTCTTCCGCCTGGCGTTTAAATCCCCGGATTTTCTTTTGCATTTTCGACAGCGCGGGAGAAAGCCTGTCGACACCGGTGATCAACGCCTTAAGCTCAAATTCAGCCATGTGTGCGTTTCTCCTGCTCTATCCTGTTTGCCTGACTGACCAGCAAGGGAATTTCACTGATCGGCATATTCAGCAATTCGAAGGGATTAATGCGCCAGTAGCTGGCGCAGTCAAAGAAGCGATCAGTGAGGTATTCAGCCGTCAGGCCTGGAGGAAAAAACCAGCCACAAGCCACGCCGCTGCATTCAGGTCTGCCGGAGACATCTGGTCGACAGAGCTTTGCGGCACTTTCGCCAGCCGCACAATGTATTTCGACACCACATGCGCCAGAAGTCTGACGGACTCATCCTGATTCATCTGGTAGGGATACCCCAGCTCGCGGACATCCTTCCCGGTGGGTTCATCAAACTCCAGTACGGAGAGTGTCTCACCATGAGCGATAATCGGTTTCTTTAACTCAAGCTCTTTCATTACTGGTAATCCCCTTCTTCACCGTGGAACTCAAGATCAACCGTGCCTTCTTCGGCATTATGGTTCGCTTCGCCGTGCAGCCAGGCGGACGACAATACATAGACCTGACCGTTCGCCAGCTCGGCAGTGATGGTCATCTCATCAGACGAGGTGATTTTGCTCACCGGAAAATTCTTCGGCACCTTGAAGGTCCCTTTGACATAAGGCGCACGGTGAGTTTCCTTGCGGTCCACTGAACCGTCCAGGCCGATGATGTCATCATTGACCGTCCTGTTCATGGGCACCTCAATGCCGCCGGTCAGCGATAGCTGCTGACCGTCAATTTTGAAATAACAGGTTCCCCCGATACGGGCCATTATGCAGACTCCTCTGAATACTGAAGACGGAACTGGTTAACCACGGCAAAAACACGCAACTGGTTAACATAGTCAGGCGGGAACAGCGTGTTCAGGCGGTTCGGATCGCTGGCATCACGCTCAACAACCAGGTACTGCTTAAACAGTTCGTAGTTTTCCACGATCCCCGCACGCTCAAGCTGACGGTAGGTTGCCAGCAGTTCCCCTTTGATTACCGCCGGGGTGACAATCGCCTGACCGGGACCAAAGCGGGTACCGTCGCTGGCAAGCTTGTGACGCCCGTACTTACTGGTAATGACGGATTTCAGTTTGCGCAGTACATACGCACTGGTATGCAGCGTCTCGCTGTCGAGGTAGCTGTTATCCGCAACCCCGTAAGCATTTTTCCTGTACGTGGTGACATCACGCTGAATGCGCAGCACCCCGCTTTCGACATACGCCGTTGCCACGCCATGAGACAGCAGGGTCTGCTGCTCGGTCATCGTGAACCGTTTCCCCTTCGGCGCAGGCAGCATACCCACCAGCTCACCGGTCTGCGTGGGACGTGCCGGATCGTTGCGGATAAACACCGCTGCGCGGGCGGTACGGCTTGCCGCCAGCTCGTCGGCAGGCGTCTGGGTCTCTTTTTCGTACCCCGCCAGGGTGATGTGCTGCTGGTTAAACTGGTCACCTGCGTTCACCAGTTCTGACAGTGTGCCGGTCTTTGCCGTATACACATGACCATACAGCTGACGCGCATAGCTCCAGCGACCGCTGGTATCGTTCATCTCGGTCACCAGCGTGTTAACGGAGGCCGTGTCGTTGAACGGCAGACCGATATAATCAAACGGCTCATCCGCCATTGCAGCCACCGCGCCGGTGAGAACCGGAGCGCCCGTTCCGGCGGTCCCCGTCGCCACGGCAATCTGTACGCCCGCTGGCAGCACTTCGCCCCCACCGAAGCCGTAGTAATTGAGGCTGACAGGAATTTCATTCCCGCAAAGCCCCTTATGACGCGCGGTCAGCGTGACAACACCAGCCGAAGATGAAGCTGTAAACGGCAGAGTCGGAACGGCATTGATGGCATCTTTGATACTGCTGGCAATCGTCGTGACGTTATCGCCGTTGGTCACCGGAGCCTGCACGCGGGTACGTCCCATATAGACATTCACCGTGCCGCTTTCGGTTGCTTCCCCGGTCACCGTCAGCGTAACCGTTGCCGCCGCGCCTGTGGATTCAGGAACGGCAATCACATACAGTTCACCAAACGGGTCGGTCTGGCGATAAGCCTCGACCATACGCGCCAGCTGACTTCCCGCACCACAAATCTGGCGTGCATAGTCTGCCGATGGCATCAGCACCAGACTGTTGGCAACAATCTCTGCACCGTTATTGGCATGACCAATCAGCAGCGATGCTCCGCTGTCCTGTGCAGTATTCGCCGCCTGGTTATCCATTTCCGCATAAAAAATCGGAACCAGCGTATTCGACGGAATGGTGTTAAAGCTCGTCATCGGTATTCACCTTTTCATTCACGCGCCGGATATCACCCGCTGCTTCACGGCGCAGCCAGTAGTTGTTCTCATCAACATTTCGCCCCTCGGCGGGCAAAAGGTCTCCGCGGGCAGGGTCAGGAACTGACCGCCCTTTAACAGGTTTCACAAACATGAAGATTCTCAGGAAGGAAGGGTTATTTCGGTGTGATGTTCGATATCGCCGTCAGGCCCGTTACCGGGATCGAGATAATCAACATCAATCGCCAGCGTTCGCAGTTCATCCAGACTGTTCAGCTCATCCTGCTGGCGGGTATCGTCTTCGGTCAGCTCGCTGATGACCGAAAAATCGAACTGATAAATCAGCTCATGACGATTCAGATCCAGCAGCGTGCCGCCGTCATAGGTAATCGGGTTACCGCACGCTTCCGGGTTCCAGCCCAGCAGAGCCTTAAAGAGCATCTGCCGGACATCGTCCACCACATCATACGAGGCAAACTGACCGCGCTCATCACGCCCGTTACTCAGTATGACAACCACGGAGAAGCCCTCTTTCAGCTCCTGCCAGTAGTCGGTCTGGCTTTTGTTTTCTCCCGGAGAGTCATCACCCGGTACCACATACGCCGCCGGGAGTCTCAGCTTTCCGACCTCCGGCAGATTTTTGAACTGTGCCGCGCCTGCCACCCGGTTTTCAAAATACGGGCAGCGGGCACGCAGCGCAGCAATAACAGGCGTCAGTTTCATCTGTGTCGTCGCTCCGGCTTCAGTGATTTACGCAATTCCCGCGCCAGAAAATAGCGTGTCCAGCTGCGGTTCTTTTCAAGCGTTTCCACCATAAAGTTATTACGTGGAGCCAGCCGCCAGCCGCTGCCACCGGATGCACCACGATGATGACTACGACGACGTTTTGCTCCTCCCCGGACACCAAAAAACAGAAACGCCGGATAGAAGTCACCAGAGATCATCCGGTTCCCCTTCCCGTTGCGCTGGTTAGGGGCAATGCGTGTCATAAAACCGGCTCGCTTTTTACTGGCTCTCGGCACCATGTAACCAATCGAACGAGCCAGGCGTCCGGTCTGATAACCGGGGTTTTCACCCGGTGCCGACCGCGCACGGCGCATCACCAGCCGACGGGCATCACGCATATGACGCTGCCCAATCGTGACAAACGCCCGCCGGACACGGGCGCGGTTAAAGCGCATCTCCGCGGGCTGCTGAACATCAACGTGAAAAAAGGGAGTCGCCATTGCTGCCTCCGTGACTCTGCGTAAATTCGCCCAGTTCCGTACACTCCAGCAGCAGAAAGCGCCGCGCCCCGTTCAGATCGCGCTGACGTTTCACCCGGTACACACTGTCATCACAGACCACCTCATAATCAGCAGTGATCCCCCGGCGGTAGCGAATGGTGATGTAATGGGTGATGGCGTCTCCGGTCTGCGCGGTTTCCTGCCAGGTGGTGGCACTGGTCTGGATAACCTTCGCCCATGCCCGGAACGCAACCGGGTATTGAGGCTCCACGCCAAAGTTATCCGCGGGCATATCCACCCGCTGGCGGATCAGGACGCGTTTATTCAGTTCGCCGGGGTCCGGCAGAATGTAGGTTGCGCTGGTCTGCGCCTGACGAATTTTCATAGTGGTATAAGGCGATAAGGAACAACCAACCAGTTAAAACTCATTGGCAACTCCATTTTCTCAACGTCTGTAACCGTTGAGCGGTTTTCGTAGAAATGGCTGACAAGTAGCAGAAGCGCCAGCTTCACATCATCAGATATCACAAGCCCATCAGGATCATCCGCAGGCCTGTCATCTGCGGTTGCATACAACTTACGGTTAAGGAAGTTTTCCGTACGACTCTGAGCGGCCTTACCAAGCAGTTCAAGCAACTCATCTTCATCAGAGAAATCATCATCCAGACGGAGCTGAAGCTTAATCTCTTCCATTTTTAACAGCATAAAACCTCCTGTGCCCGCCAGAACGCGGGCACAAAAAAACCGCATTACGCGGCGTGCTGTATTACGTAAAAAGACTAATCAACCACCAACGCTACCTTTCCCCACCAGCGCTTTAATGGCAGAGGTGTCTTCCAGGATACAGTCAAAACGATGGAAGGCCAGAAAACCAGTCTGATCATATTCCGCGTAACGCTCAACCAGACGTTTAAGAATCATGTATCGCACACGACGGATAATGAAGCGATCAAAGTCACCACAGAACATGAATTTTTTACCCGCCCCGATATCATCAATTTCCTGATCAATGACATACGGTACATTCAACACTGAAGCAGGTGCCACACCAACAATATCCGGCAACCATAAAGGGCGTCCCTGACCGTCTTCCATCTCACTGATCAGTTTCAGCGTATTATCGTTAAACGCCAGGCGGAATTTCGGCCCGCGACGATATGCAGGATCAATGCTGTGTTTCAGAGCCAGAATTTCCTGCCACTTCACCGTATTTTCCGCGGCAGTCTGTGTTGTGCCGGTCACAGATGCGACCAGCCCTTTGGGTTGTTTAGGCGTACCAGCACCAGTTCCCTGAATCAGATAACGGGCTTCACCACGACCAATACGTTCAGCAATGCGACGGGCAAGATAAGCTTCCATATCGATCGCGCTGTCCTGCAGCAACTCATTAGACACACGAATGATTTTCGATGTCATTTTGAGCGCCCCAAGACTTCCCATACCGAAATCGGTGTCTTCTTCACCGGCTTCTTCATTTTCGCCCAGCAGAACACCAACTTCGGAAGTACCATCAGCTGTTGCCCACTCCATAGTGCGACCGTCAGAAGTGGTCAGAATCTGCGCCACACTGGCGATGCCACCGTAGGATTTCATCTTCTCAACAACTTTCGCCAGGAATGTTTCTGGTACGGTATATCCGCCCTTTTCATCCTGAGCTACACCCTGGGCACGAAGTTCACGCAACGCCTTTCGTTCTTCTGATGTCAGCTCACTGGCACCGTGACGCATCCACTTATCAAAAACCTGAGCTCGTTTCTCATCCTGTTGCGGATTGTTTTCCGGATCAAGATTCTGACGCTGCTCTTCCTCATTGCTTTCAATGTACGCCTGATCCTGACGACGCAGTTCTTCTTCGCGTGCAATTCGTTCATCAAGCGCTTCCAGTTCGGATTTTGCTTTGTTCCACTCAGTGCGCTGCTCTTCCGTCCATGCGTTATCACCAATTTTTTCATTCAGGGCGCGCATGTCAGTTGCGATAGTATTACGTTTCTGTTTCAGTTCATGCAGTTTCATGATGTTTCCTTTACGCGTTAAGAAGGGTCAGGACGCGTTCACGCGCCATACGTTGATTAATGGCTTTCTGTAGCGCGCCACTGTTGCGCGCCTCCTGCCATGCTTTCATGGAGCGAACAGCCGAGTCAGCCTCCTGATAGGCAGGATATGTCACAGGACTGACATCCAGCAGACGGGAAAAGCGGGTTATCTCGCGAATAACAACCCCGTCCTCATCCTGATACCACTCCTCACCGTCACGGGCGACACGGAAAGCGAAAGATGACTGGTTAATATCTCCACGTTGCATCGGGGCCAGCACCAGATCACGAATGGTCTGTGTCTCCGGAGCCTGGATGTCATAGCGTAATCCGCGCTCATCAACTGAAAGATTCAGCGTGCCTGCTGCACTACGCCCAAGAATAAAATTAGGATCGTGGTTAAACAGTGCGCGTACATCATCACCAAGCACATCGTCAAAAGCGCCGGGCCGGATGATTTCGCGGAATGAACCGAATATCAGCTCAGAACGACAGTCAAACACCGATCCATAACCGATAATGTGCGCCGGGTTATCGTCATGCCGCTCAGCACGCACCTCACCGCTGTAACAACGGATTTCACGGTCATTCATTGGTTTTTCCCTCATCGTTTTTTGGGGGCTTAAAATCTCCTGCCGGGTTAGCAGCATTCACGCTTACCAGCATCTCGTCCAGCCCTTCAACCGGATTCATATCCTCAAATGCGCGGGCCTCATTACGGCTCATCCATCCATCGGTAATAGCGAAGTGATAGAATTGCGCGCGCTCCTGCGGAGTTCCGCGTAAAAGCCCCGTCAGATTGAACCTGACGTAATACCCGGCGGCTAACTCAGCGCGGGTAAACAAGCGACGGTTAAGCTCCTGCTCCCAGTTCGTCACCCACGGCATCATCGTGTAGCGGACAAACTGAATCGCCTGCGCAGAAATATTGGAGAAGGTGGCTTTTTCGAGGTCATTAATCATGTGCGCAGGAATATTGAAAATACCGGCGATCATTGAACGGTTCAGCTTCATCATGTCAATGATCTGAGCGTCAACTGGCGACACAGTCAGTGCCTTGTAATCCAGATCGGCTGGCAGCAGCATGGTTTTGTTTTCCTGGCGGCGTAACGCCTGCGATGCCTTCTGCCACTGTTCTTTAAGCCAGCCCCAGCTTTCCTTATTGAGTCCGCTTTTAACGGATACTATCCCCGCCGGACGGGCATTACCGCTGAAGAAGCTTTCTGTGTACTTCTGACCGCTCATCCCCATGCCTATTGTTTCGGCATGTTGCATAATCGGACTCAGCCCCATCTTCTGATTATTACCCAGCGCTCGGATGTGGATCATATCGTCGGGGCTGATCGCAAACGCCCCATATTCGTTGTACAAACCGTAGGTGTATCGGCCACCAGTATTCATCAGCGTCGTTTCCCACGGCATACAGCAATCCAGGGATATGACTTCACCGCGACGATTACGTTTCACCCAGGTATACCCATTCCCCCAGCCAAGGATGTGACGTTGCTTCAGTTCGCGCCATTTGTAACTGGTTTGCCAGGTATTGGGCTCATCATGAACCAGATAAAACGCCGGATGATCGCGTGCGGGCTCAACCTTCCCATTGTGCCTGCGCATAACATGCAACGGCATCTGGGCAAGGCTGGAAGACAGGACATAGATACAGGAATACACCGCAGCCAGTTTCATCGCAGTTTCAGGACTGACATAAACGTCTGCCCGGAACAGCCCATCAGTATCAACGGCATCCCCGGTTATCGGGGTGGAAGGATTCTCCAGTGATTTACTTCTGAACAGAGCATCAAGCAGCACGCGTCCCCCTTCTGACCATAACCAGTGCTCCCACCAGCAGTAAAGCACCGGACAAAATCAGAGCCGGAGCCATACCAAACTGCAGGTAAACTCCGCACGTAAGCAGGCCAAAACCAGTCAGCCCGATAACATCAGCAATTAGTGATTTCATAGAATTAAGAGATCATCGTCCGGATCAAGAGATGAGAGGAAATCGTCAGGTTCTTTGAGCATTGCCCGACCGATCGTCATAATCAGTGCAACCGCACCATCGATTTTGTTTTCCGCCTGCTCCTTGACGGGCTTCACTAAATCATCGTTACCAGGCATGTTTTTGCCGACCACATTGCCGATACACCAGGTCATGATGGGATTGCCGTCATGATGAAAGCGTCCCGATTCAATCGCTGCTTCCAGCTCTTTCATCGGATCGGACATATTGGCGAAGTTCTGGACGATAGTGACGGGATTCAGATCTTCATCAGCAAGGTCATGTGACAGCCCGGTCGCCCCGAAGGGGTCGATGGGTGACTCACTGACCGGGCTGATTTTGTTCGCCGCTTTGGCCTCTTCGAGGATGTAGCGATAATCCACCTCTGCACCATCGGTAACGGTCAGGACGCCCATTTCCACCCATTTCTGAAAGCGTTCGGCTGTCCGTCTATCTTCATTTTTCTCGACGCTGTACACCGTGTCATACGGTACCCAGAAGCGCGGGGCCACACTGTAGTAATGCGTTTTACCGTCAATCTCGCGGGTATAAAGTCGCGCCATGCTGTTCATATCCAGCTTACGCGCCAGGTCAAAGGCCAGAATGCACGGCTGCCCCTCGAACTGCTCAAGGGTCAGTGATTTATCCTCGCAGCTCTGCCAGCTCACCAGGTTGAAATACGCCGAACGTGCCGACACCCAGATATTGAGGTGTTTTGTTTTAAAGACGTTTGCCAGACGGGCGTTATTTTTCGCACGCTGCTGCTGACTTAACAAAAATTCGCGATAAACCGACACGCCAATATTTGGATTGGCTTTTTCCAGCACCTGCGGGTCGGTCCAGTCGTCACCTTCATCAACGGTATAGATGATCCCGAACAGTTCATCGTTAGGCACCGAGCCGTTGAGCATCTCGATGACTTCCCGCCGCTTGTCGTAGCACGGCCCCTCAATGTTGTACCCGGCGGTGGTGATGGCCCACATCAGTGGCTGACGTCGCGCCCCCATCCCGGTAAGCATTGTGGTATAAAGCGCATCGGTGGCATGCTCGTGATATTCATCAACCACGGCACAGTGGGGTGATGAACCATCACCGGGGTTGCCGATCAGCGGTTCAAACCGCGCGCCATCCTCCGGACGGTTCATGTTTGAGGCGTTAACCTCAATCCCGAACGCTTCCGTCAGCATGGGTGTGCGTTTACACATCAATCGCGCCGGGCGAAAGACTTCCCACGCCTGTTTCTCTGTCGTGGCACCGGAATACACTTCCGCGCCAAACTCGTTATCACAGGCAAAACAATACAGGGCAACACCGGCAGAGATTGCTGATTTGCCGTTCTTACGGGGGATTTCGGTATACACCTCCCGGAAGCGGCGCAACCGGGTGCCTTTATTGACCCAGCCAAACGCACAGCAGATCACAAATAGCTGCCACGGCTCCAGCGTGATGGGCATCCGTTTGAATGCCCACTCACCCTTGGTGTGCGGCAACAGCTGAATAAATTTCGCGGCCCGTTCAGCCAGGTCCTTGTCGAAGCGGTAACGAAACGACTTACTTTTTTCCGCCATCAGGTCATCAAGATGGCGCTGGCAGGCCTGAATCACAAACTGGCAGGCAACAATCTTTCCGCGCACGACATCCCGGGCATACTGATTGGCAGCATTTACGTTGGGGTAAGATTTCCGGCTCATGACTCGATGATTTTCAGAAACGGGTTAGTGGCTTTCTTCTGCCCCGCCAGGCCAATCAGACGCTGGCGGCTGCTGGGGTCGAGTCCGAGCATTGCCCCCGTGCTGCTCATCTCGGACTCCTGTTCTTTCTTGGCGGTCAGCTCCGGGTTTTTGACCATACCGCCCATTGCACCGGTAATGGTGTTGCCCTGGCTGGCAATATTTTTCACGGCACGTCGCCAGAACTCATAGGCCACGCACCACCGCTCAAGCACCGCGAGGTCAGTCACGCACAGCAGGCCCTGACCGCAGAGTTCTTTGGTTGTCAGTTGCCACATGATCGTGGCGAGAGGGAGATCTTCTTCAGCGAACCACTCCGGTGGCTCAACACCTTTGATGGGCGTAAAAACAGGTTCATCTTTATTCAGGGCTCGCTTGCCGGGGTTTCCGGCCAGCGCCTTGCGCGCCGTTGGCTTGGGGCGACGCCCGGAACGCCCCGCCGTTCCAGCCATATGCGGCACTCCTGGTTAAATTTCATTTTTCGCGGGTATAAAAAAACGATGGGGCGGGCAGTCCTGAAGGCGTCAGGTCACAGGGATTTGACCCGCCCTCCCCTCTGGCAGTGGGAACTGGTTCTTACTTCAGCCGTTCACGGGCCGTCTTCGCCTTATGACACGGCCAGCACAGGCTCTGCAGATTGCTGTCGACATCAGTGCCGCCATGCGATTTAGGGATGATGTGGTCAACGGTCTTCGCCTCACGCACCACACCAGCACGCAGACATAACTGACACAGGCCTTTGTCACGCTTCAGGACACGCGCGCGGATACTGTCCCACTTGGTACCGTAGCCACGCTGGTGGCGGGATTGTCCTGGTTTGTACTGACGCCAGCCTTCGCCTTTGTGTTGCTCGCAGTAGCCTGACGGGTCAGTGGTTGTCGATCGGCAGCCGCGAACACGGCAGGCTTTAGGTGTTCGTGGTGGCATAAATATATCCTTAGTATTCAAATCACAACAACAGGTTTCCTATGGTGATGAGCGCCAGGGGTCTGTACAATTACTCTAATCACCCCGTCAATAACGTTACAATTAGGAGGTTCAGTGTTAAATCCTATCAGCTTATTTTCAGTAAAATAAACCTGCTACCACAATGATAGAGAAATTATGGTAGGAACAGGTTTTCTTTATAGCCATGAAGATTATAGAGACCCAATCTTAATAACAAACTACCATGTCCTAACCTGTAGAGAACCCAAAAACCCAGCATCCTTAATGAACAATATAGGATCCTCACCAAATAAAATAAAATGTCACATTTGGGCTCCGAATGGCTCGTCCTGCCATACATTTTATATCAATATTGATGAACACACGGAATGGTTAGAACATCCCTTAAGGGCTAATGGGGTGGATATTGTTGGCATTCCCATAATCTTTACTAGCGATGTAGGCTATACAACACAAAACGATATTAACAACACCGACACGGTAATGCTGCCAACTTACTGATTTAGTGTATGATGGTGATTTTAAGGTGCTTG
>ERZ1673696.1587-NODE-1587-length-18407-cov-5.889821_pt1 | contig 18407 bp, 9 predicted proteins | sample MGYA00580226_ERZ1673696 | MGnify/ENA primary metagenome ERZ1673696 (study PRJEB41218, sample SAMN15661743) | gut metagenome | host: Homo sapiens | place: Canada: London | collected 2015-08-20/2019-03-30 | study: EMG produced TPA metagenomics assembly of... | reverse complement strand
AGTTTTGCTTTTGCTGCAAAGAAACTGCCCAGCATGGAGTCTTCTTCACTGTCGGTTTTTGTTGTCTTAAAAGTTAAAGTATATACGCCGTCTTCGGTCGGATCTTCGATGGTCGGCTGCGGCGGTGTGACCGGTTCGCTGTCGCCGTCTGTCTGACTGATCAGTACGCAGGTATCACCGGATTTTGCAAATACAACCGTTTTATCTTTGTAACCTTTTGCTTTGATCACGATCGCGTTTCTTCCTTCTGTAAATTTGCCGGAACCGATTGTCAGTCCGTGCAGTGCAGAAAGGCTGTAAACGCTTTCCGGATCATCATCATTGGTGTATTCTTTGTATTCGGTTCCGTTTACGGTCACTCCGGAAATGGACTGTCCGTAAGCTTTCCAGTTGGCATCATCGGAATAATGATTGATCTCTTCGATGGTCAGTTCGTTGCCATCGTAAGCAACTGCGGTAACAGTCGGTGCAGTCAGCCCTGTGGTAAATTTCTCCATTGCTTTTGTCAGATCTTCCAGTGCAGTATTTAAGGAAGCCTGCGTGGTTGCCACGCTTAATGTATGTTCTGCTGCTGTGATCGCACTCTGGAGATCTTCCCATTCCTCGTCGCTCTTATCGCCTTGTATCAGTGCTTTTGCTTCTTCCAGTTTTGCCGTCAGGGCTGTTTTGTCCAGAACTTCCGGTTCCTGTCCGCCGTTTCCGTCTGCCTGGCTTACAAATGCACACTCGTTCTCTGTTTTTGTAAACTTGATCGTTTTGTCCAGATAACCGTCTGCTTTGATCACGATCGTATTTTCGCCTTCTTTGAATGCTCCGCTGTAGATGGTCATGCCAAGCCATCCGGCACTGTATACCAGGGTTTCATCTTCTTCGTTCCAGTCTGCCACATAATCTACATCGTTGACGCTGATGCCCGTGATCGCCTTGCAGTAATCAGAACTGGAAGTCAGCTCAGAAAGCACGATTTTTTCCAGGGTCCCTGTCATCCAGCTGGTTGATCCTTCAAGCTGTGTGATCTCTGTTCCGACTTTTGCTTCTTCTTTGAGCTGTGCCTGCTGTGTATTTGCTGCAGATGCGGCAAATACCGGCAGTCCTGCCTGTGGAACTGCCATGACAGCAGTCATGGAAAGGGCAAGCAGCTGGCATACAAATTTTTTCTTCATATTCTGTTTCCTCCTCGTTTTGGTACATTTTCCTTTGAATCTGTTGCGTCGTGATATCTTACTTTAATGTTTACTTTATTTTTACTTTTTTTGCAGCCGAATCGTTTCCATACACTTTCGCAACAGCTGTTTTTCTGTAAGCTCTGACTTTATAGTAATAAGCGAACCCTTTTTTCAGCTTTTTGTCTGTAAAACGAACCGTTCCTGCTTTTTTGATCGTCTTGATCTTTTTGTATTTTCCGTTTTTCTTTGTAGAACGGTAAACTTCATAACCGGATGCACCTTTTACCTTTTTCCAGCTGATCACTGCAGTGCGTTTTTTTGCCTTTGCCGTTACTTTTTTCACCTTTGCCGGTTTTTTCACCGCTGTATTTCCCGGATTTGCACTGTTTCCGTTGTTACCGCCGTTTGTATTGCTGTTACTTCCATTATTCGGCTTGTCTGTACCCGGTGTTACATTGTTCTGCTGTGCTGTATTGACCTCGTTTGAAAATACGCTGAAACGATAGAACAGCAGTCCGCTGTTTCCGGAATACAGATCTTTTACGACGCGGTATGTGCCTTTTTCTGCTGTTGCAAAGGCTCCTCCTGCCAGGTCTGCCTTATCATCATCCGTACTCTTCCATACGGTTTCGTAGGTTCCGTCTGCGTTTTTCTTTTCGATGCTGGTAATAATCTCCCAGTCATAGTACTGGTCATTTAAAACATCCACGATATCGCGGTCTTCATAGCCTTTGTCTTTCAGAAATTCTCTGTATTCATCAACAGACTGTGCTTCTTCGACTTTTGCATCGTTCGTTGCATCGAACCAGTACAGCAAATCCAGAATACTCAGTTCCTGTGACCATTTCACGCCGTTTTCGCCGTCTTTTTCGATCTTCAGACTCATCGCACTTTTCTGCGGATAGAATTTGTTAAAGCTCTTGCTTTTCATGATCAGTTTGCGGTCTACGACCTGAATGTTGTTCAGGCGGATATCCAGTTTTCTCAGAACTGCTGTTGCCGGAAGGGTATCCGGTGACATCGTAGTCAGCAGATTGTCATACAAATCCAGCCCTGCCAGCTTTTCATTCTTCGCAAACGTTCCGGACGGGATTTCACGAATCTCATTGTGCATGAAGTTGACTTCCTGAAGCTGTGGAAGTTTTGAAAAATCCACTTTTGTGATATCTTTCATACCGTTATCGTATGCATTGAGTTCCTCAAGGGAAAAAAGATCTTCCACGGTCTTTGGCAGGCTCTCAATGTTATTTTCCTGTAAAAACAGCCACCGCAAAGATCCGGCAAGCGGTTTTAACACATCATCCTTCAGATCTTCCAGTCCATTTCCCACAAAGGAGAGTTGCTGAAGTTTTGGCATGCCGGTCAGGGCATTTTGGGAAACCTCCCGGATCTGGTTTCCTTCCAGATCGAGGATCGTCAGAGCATCCAGCCCTTCAAAGGTGTTATCTTTCAGAGAGGAAATCTGATTGCCGGTAAAGGAAATCCAATCCAGGCTGTGGTTGTTTTTAAACAGTCCTGCCGGAATTTCTGTGATCTTGTTGTGCTCGATATAAAAATTTTCCAGACTGGTCAGGTTATCCAGCAGTCCTTCCGGAATCGCTGTGATCTCATTGTTTGAGAGATTTAACGTTATGATCTGAGATGGCAAATAACGCAGAAGTCCGATCTCGCTTAAGTTGCACTCACTTAAATCCAGTGTGGTTCCGCCATACCGAGCTACTTCTTCTGCTGTAACGGTTCCGTCATTGTCTTTGTCCATGCCGTAATCGCGAAGTGCTTCGTTGAGTGCTGCTGCCCCGGTCGGTTTGTCTTCTGTTTTGGATGCATCGTATCCGCTCCAGCCTTTTTCCAGTGTCAGGAAAGTGAAGTCCGTCTTGAGGTATTTGTCAAAATTTCCAATGTCACTGTTCTGACCGCCCATCGCTGAGACAAGTGCTGCTCCTTTGTTGACTTCCGATGGCTTTGTGATCTCCATCTTGTACTCATACATGGCGTAGCTTCCGGTTCCGTCCGGCTCACCGAAACCGGTCTTCTCAGTCTGTGCATACGTTCCGTCTGATGCCACTGTGAAATCAAGGAGAAAATCGGAAAGCTTGGTATTTAAAAAGGTTACATACATTTTTCCGTTCTCAACGGTCAGTTTTGCTTTCGGGTCAAAATAGCCTGCCAGCATGGATTCTTCGTCACTGCCTTCCTGTTTTGCCTCAAAGGTCAGAGTGTATTCTCCGTCCTCGGTCGGATCTACGGATGCGGCTTCTGCCTTCAGTTTTGCAGACTCCTGTGTTTCGACCGCTGTTTTCTGCTGCGGTGTCCGGATCTGCCCTTCGGCTGCTTTTGCCGTTGTCTGATACATTCCGGCTCCAGATACGATCATTGCCGCTGCAAAGATCGCTGCCATTGCCTGATAACCAAATTTCTTTCTCATGCTTTTCTTCCTTTCTCTGCAAAGATTTCTTCCTGTACTTTTCTATTTCACACGGACGCTCTTTTTCGTGCTCCATGCTCCCTTTTTCACTGCGGTGCCGTTCTTTTTCACAGCTCGTACCTGTATATAATATCTTTTACCTGATTTCAGCTTTTTGATGGTAATGCTGCTCTTTTTGCCGTTTACCTTCACCGTCTTTGCATTTTTCATGTTTTTCTTAAGTGCATAACGGATCTCGTAGCTGCCTGCTGCCGCCTGTTTTTTCCAGGTTACTTTGACCTGTGCTTTTTTCGGCTGCACTTTGCGGATCACTGCTTTTTTCACGGATGCCGTGTTCTGCTGATTCTGATCTCCGCTGCCGTTCTGATTCTGATCATCATCCGGCTTTGGCTGCGGTTTCGGATCTTCCTCTACGGTGACGGTGATTGCATCGCTGACCTGTCTTACAAAATTGTCGCTTGCTTTTGCCACTGCGTAGATCTGAGTCGTACCGGTTCCTAAAATGGTGACATAGCCATCTTCGGTCACTTCCAGTACATCATTTTCGTTTGCCAGGAATACCAGTTTGCCGTCGCCCGGTTTTTCGATGCTTGCCGTTACCTTGAAGTTTTTATCGGAGAGGTATTTGTGGTATTCGGTCACCGGAACGGTGATGATCTGCTGTCCTTTTTCCACACGAATCCTTACCCTCTCTTCGGTCTGATAATACTGGTCTGTTTCGGATGCGGTGATCACGATCTCACAGCTGCCGACTCCCGTTACCTGAACCTGACTGCCATTTACTTTTGCTACTTTTTCATCGGTACTTGCAAAGCTTAAGGTTCCGTTTCCTCTGGAAAACTCTATATCGATCGTAAATGGCTTATCCAGATCATTCATCGTTTTATTAATCTGAGCCGGTGCTGTGATCGCCTGATATTTTTTTGCTGTGTTCTGATCTTCTGCCGCATAATTTGTGAAATCTACGTATCCATATCCAAACTCGGTATCTTTGCCCGGCTCGCCAAGATCTACGGCATAATCACGGAAAACGGAGTAAACTTCTCTCTGGTTGTAATCCGGATGTTTCAGTTTGACATAGGCTGCTGCCGCTGCCAGATGCGGCGTTGCCATTGAGGTTCCGCTTGCGATCTCGGTTGTCTCGCCCTCGCCGATCCATGCACTGAAGATGTTTCTTCCCGGTGCTGCAAAATCAAGCAGGGTTCCGTTGTTGGAAAAATCAGAGCGAATGTAAGAATTTCCGTCTTTATCCGGCTCCAGAGATCCGACTGCGATCGTCCAGCGGCTGCTTGCCGGATAACTTCTTGCCGTATCGGTATACTCGTTTCCGGATGCCACGCAAACCGTTGTGCCGGCTTTTAAGGCTCTTGCAAAGGCTTCATCCATCAAATCGGTGTCATCGCTTTCAAATCCCGGCAGGATCTCAAATCCAAGACTCATGTTGATAACATCGGCATTATGCTGTACCGCATAGTCAACGCCAAGTGTGATCGTTGTGTAAGAAGCAGAACCAGTCAGGTCAAATACTCGCACGGCCATGATCTTGACCTGCACCGGTGTTGCCTGGGTTACGATGCCGGCAACGTGTGTGCCGTGTCCCTGGTTCGGATCATTGTATGCATCTTTGCCTAAACCGTCTGCTGCCAGATTGACACTGTTTTTGCGATCCAGTCTTGTTGTAAACCACGGATGATCCTCATCGATTCCGCTGTCGATGACTGCGACGGTTGCATCGCCGCTCCAGTCTTTTGCATCCTCTTTCAACTTGTCCATACCCATCATATGGATGCCGTCAAATGCCTGGATTTCCGTCTCTGTTTCGCTCTCATCTTCTTTTTCGGCTGCATCCTGTATTTCTACCTGTACATCTGCATCGCCGTCTCTTGCTGCCTCTTCCAGTGTAACCGGGATATCCTGAAAAATGTGTACTCCCGGGTAATCTTTTTTCAGTCTGGTCACTGCAAGCTCTGCCTGATCTGCACTGTCATACAGTAAGATCTGATAGCCGCCCACGGTATAGTAATAACTCTTTACAGCTCCATATGTATTTTCCAGTTTCTGTGCACTTTCTACGATCACTCGTTTGCGAATCTCATTTTGCTGATCCTGTGCTGTCACCTCTTTGTTTTTTCTAAGAGATGCATTCTGCCTGTAAAACACTTCTGCCACTTCTTCCGGAGTGTCCAGCAGATTTACGTTCGTTGTTTTCCCATTTGCCTTTGCACTGCACGGCAGCAGAGATACCAGCATACTGAAACAGCACACAAACGCCAGAAATCTTCGTTTCATTTTGTCCTCCTTCATGTCAGCCTCACATCGCACAGCTCTTCCATTATATTTATTTGTATACTTGTAACTTTTGTACGTTTCAGCTTTCTATTGTTAGTCTAAACTACTTTACGTTTTATATTGGTAACATATTTAAAAACGTCTGTCAAGCACAGAAAAAGGCTCCATGCCTGTGTAGCATGAAGCCTTTTTTTCCTGAAAATTCGGATTTTTCAGTCTTTTATTTTTTTGTGTTAAGAAGGAAATTTTTTCAGGTTTTATTTCCAAAACCTGCTTTTAAAAGGAAGTGATCTCTTCTGCTGCGTACTGAAGAAGGCTTGCACTGTCTATAGCAAATGACAAGCGAATACAGCAGCCGCATCCAGCTTCAGGTGATCAACCTTAAATGTGCCACGGCTCATAAGTATCAGATCCCGATGGATATTCAGATCGTACTGCCGCCACATCTGTCGATCCCCGATCATCATCTCTGTTCTCTTGTTGCGAATCTTCTGGACAATGCGATCGAAGCATCCAGAAAAATCGAAGATCCGAAAATTGTGATTGAAATGAAAATGGTCAAGGATTATCTCTCCCTGACCATTCGAAACAAAATGGATCCTTCCATGCAAGACAAGGCACTTACCATCCGCACGACCAAGGCGGATAAAAAGCAGCATGGGCTTGGCCGTCAGATCATCGATGATATCGTCCGCCGTTACAACGGTTGTGCTCGTTTTCTTTAAACGAGGTTGGTATATCCCATCAGGGATTCATCTACCGCCTTGGCCGCTTCCCTTCCTTCGTGGATCGCCCAGACAACCAGAGACTGTCCCCGGTGCATATCACCTGCCGTAAAGACATTCTTTACGGAAGTCTGATATTTCTCTGCTTCCGTTGCCACGTTCGTACGCGGTGTCAGATCTACTTTAAAGGCATCGGTCACATATTTCTGTGAGCCAAGAAAACCGGCTGCGATCAGTACGACATCCACTTCAACTGTCCATTCGCTTCCTTCCACCGGAACCATCATCATGCGACCTGTTTTCTCATCTTTTTTGCTCTGCAATTTGACCAGCACTGCTTTTTTCAGTCTGCCTTTGTCATCGGCAATGAATTCTTTTACGGTGGTCTGATAGATACGCGGATCGTGTCCGAATACAGCAATCGCTTCCTGCTGACCATAATCAGTCTTGCAGACTCTCGGCCACTCCGGCCATGGATTGTTTGCCGCTCTCTGGTCCGGGGCTTTCGGCATCATCTCCAGCTGTACCACAGAAGATGCACCCAGGCGGATGGCTGTTCCGACACAGTCGTTTCCAGTATCTCCGCCTCCGATGACCATCACCTTCTTATCTTTACAGGAAATGTATTTCTGATCCGCCAGATCTGAATCCAGCAGGCTCTTTGTCACACCTTTCAGGAAATCAACGGCAAAATAAATGCCTTCTGCCTCTCGTCCCGGCACTTTGATATCTCTTGGGTTTGATGCTCCGCAGCAGAGTACCACACGGTCGAAATCTTTCAGAAGTTTGGCTGCTTTGACATCCACACCGACATTGACATTGGTTTTAAAGATCACACCTTCTTCTTCCATCAGACGGACACGGCGGTCAATCACAGATTTCTCCAGTTTCATGTTCGGGATTCCGTAGCGGAGCAGACCGCCGATGCGGTCATTTCGCTCAAATACAGTCACCTCATGACCACGGCGGTTCAGCTGCATGGCAACGGCAAGTCCGGACGGACCGCTTCCGATCACGGCTACTTTTTTTCCGGTACGCACTTTCGGCGGCTGTGCCTTGACAAGTCCTGTCTCGTAGGCACGCTCAATAATCGCACGCTCGTTCTCTTTTGTGGAGACCGGGTCTCCGTTTAAGTTGCAGGTGCAGGCTGCTTCACAGAGTGCCGGGCACACTCTGGAAGTAAATTCCGGAAAACAATGTGTTTTCATCAGACGGTTGTAAGCCTGTTCCCAGTTTCCGGTATAGACAAGATCATTCCATTCCGGGCAGAGGTTGTTCAGCGGACAGCCGGATGCCATGCCGTTTATCATTTTTCCGTACTGGCAGAACGGCACTCCGCATGCCATACAGCGTGCTCCCTGAAGCTGCTGTTTTTCCAGCGGCAGAGGGATATGAAATTCGTTAAAATTTTTAATACGTTCAAGCGGTGCAATCTCTTCACTCACTCTTCTTTCGTACTCTAAAAATCCGGTTGGTTTTCCCATTTCTTTTCCCTCCTATCTCGCTTTATTTGCATAAAATGCTTCAATCTGTGCCTGCTCACTGCTCAGACCTTTTTCTTCCATCTGCACGATCGCCATCATCATACGGTTATAATCATGCGGGATAATCTTCTTGAATTTCGGCAAGTATTCTTCAAAATGATTCAGGATTTCTTTTCCTTTTGCAGAATTGGTGTATGCCGTATGCTCTGCGATCATATCTTTTAATTCCTGCACATCGTATTTATTGCCGAGTTTTTCAACGGAAACCATCTGCTTGTTGACTTTTGTATACAGATCGTTGTTTTCATCCAGAACATAGGCAATACCGCCGCTCATACCGGCTGCAAAGTTCTTGCCGACTTTTCCGATGACAACAACACGACCGCCCGTCATATATTCACATCCGTGATCTCCGACGCCTTCTACTACAGCTTTTGCACCGGAATTTCGCACGCAGAAACGTTCTCCGGCAACACCGTTGATGTAGGCTTCTCCGCTTGTTGCACCGTACAGTGCCACGTTTCCGATAATGATGTTTTCATCTTCTTTGAATTTTACACCGGTTGGCGGATATACGATCAGCTTTCCGCCGGATAAACCTTTTCCGAAATAGTCATTGCTGTCGCCGACCAGCTCCAGTGTCAGTCCTTTCGGGATAAAAGCTCCAAAACTCTGTCCGCCTGCACCTTTACATTTTACAATGTAGGTATCAGCATCCAGTGTATCACCGTAACGTTTTGTGATCTCAGCACCAAACTGTGTGCCGAAAGCACGGTTGATGTTGGTGACATCGACTTCGATGCTCCGTTTCTGTTTTTTCTCCAGAGAAGCTTTCAGTTTCTTCATTAAAATGGTCTGATCCACCGTCTCTTCCAGTTTGAAATCATATACCTGAGAAGGATCGAATGTCACTTTCATCTCTTTGCCTGCATACGGGTTATCCAGAATGCGGCTTAAATCCACTTTCGCTGCATTTACATTTGCAGCATGTTCTTTTTTCTTCAGCAGTTCGCTGTGTCCAACCATCTCGTCTACGGTGCAGAATCCAAGTTTTGCCATGTATTCACGCAGTTCCTGTGCAATGAACCGCATGAAGTTTTCCACGTATTCTGGTTTGCCGCGGAAACGTTTTCTCAGCTCCGGATTCTGTGTTGCCACGCCGACCGGACAGGTGTCCAGGTTGCAGACACGCATCATCACACATCCCATTGTAATCAGCGGTGCGGTTGCGAAACCGAATTCTTCTGCTCCAAGCAGTGCAGCGATCGCTACGTCACGTCCGCTCATCAGTTTTCCGTCCGTCTCAATGCGGACTTTGTTTCGAAGTCCGTTCATGATCAGCGTCTGATGGGTTTCTGCAAGTCCGAGCTCCCACGGAAGTCCGGCATTGTGGATGGAACTTCTTGGTGCAGCTCCGGTACCTCCGTCATAACCGGAGATCAGCACGACCTGTGCTCCTGCTTTTGCAACACCGGCTGCAACCGTTCCGACACCTGCTTCCGATACCAGTTTTACGGAAATTCTCGCATCTTTGTTTGCATTCTTCAGATCGTAGATCAGCTCTGCCAGATCCTCGATTGAATAAATATCGTGATGAGGCGGCGGTGAGATCAGGCTCACACCCGGTGTGGAATGTCTGGTCTTTGCGATCCACGGATAAACTTTTCCGCCCGGCAGATGACCGCCTTCACCCGGTTTTGCTCCCTGTGCCATTTTGATCTGGATCTCCTGTGCACTGACCAGATATTTGGAGGTAACTCCAAAACGTCCGGATGCTACCTGTTTGATTGCAGAACAACGATTCCTGTTCGGATCGGTAACGATCATACGCTCCAGATCTTCGCCTCCTTCACCGCTGTTTGACTTACCATGCAGACGGTTCATGGCGATTGCCAGTGTTTCATGTGCTTCCTGAGAAATGGAACCGTAGGACATTGCTCCGGTCTTAAATCGTTTTACAATGGATTCGACACTCTCTACTTTCTCGATCGGCACACCTTTTTCCGGATAATCAAAATCCATCAGGCTTCGCAGATAACCGGTCTCTTCTTTGTCTACCAGATTCGTATACTGTTTGAACAGGTTGTAATCGCCTCTCCAGGTCGACTGCTGCAGCAGATGAATGGTCTGCGGATTGTAACGGTGATGTTCTCCGGCACTTCTCATTTTGTGCCGTCCGATGCTGTACAGTGTTTCATCTACATCCAGTCCCAGCGGATCAAATGCTCCGGAATGCAGTTTGTCAGTTTCTTCTGCAATATCTTTCATTGTGATACCACCGACACGGCTGACCGTATTTGTGAAATATTTATCGATCACTTCTTTATCAATGCCGATTGCCTCAAAAATCTGAGATCCCTGATAAGACTGGATTGTGGAAATACCCATTTTGGAAGCAATCTTTACGATTCCGCTAAGGACAGCCTGATTGTAATCTTCCACAGCTGCATAATAATCCTTATCCAGCATCTTGCTGTCGATCAGCTGATGGATCGTATCCAGTGCCAGATATGGGTTGATCGCACTTGCACCATAACCAAGCAGTGTAGCAAAATGATGCACTTCTCTTGGTTCGCCGGATTCCAGAACGATTGCAAGTGAAGTTCTCTTTTTCGTCTTTACAAGGTGCTGATGCACAGCGGATACTGCCAGCAGTGAAGGGATCGGCACACGGTTTTCATCAACGCCTCTGTCTGTCAGGATCAGGATGTTTGCTCCGTCTCTGTGTGCTCTGTCTACTTCGACAAACAGATAGTCAATGGCTTTTTCCAGGCTTGTGTTCTTATAATACGTGATCGGAATTTCCGCTACTTTAAAGCCTTCGACATCCAGATTTTTAATCTTCAGCATGTCGGTATTTGTCAGGATCGGATTGTTGATCTTCAGTACCTGACAGTTCTTTGCTTCTTCCTGAAGCAGATTTCCGTCCTCACCGATGTAAATGGTCGTGGATGTTACCACTTCTTCACGGATTGCATCGATCGGCGGGTTCGTCACCTGTGCAAACAGCTGTTTGAAATAATTAAACAGCGGCACATGACATTCCGATAAAACAGCCAGCGGTGTGTCAATACCCATGGAAGCGATGCCTTCTGCACCGTTCTTTGCCATATTTAAAATAGAAGTACGGTACTCTTCGTAAGTATAGCCAAAGGCTTTCTGGAGTTTTGCACGCTCCTCATCGCTGTACTCTTCCACGCGTTTATTCGGAATCTTCAGATCAGAAAGATTTACCAGGTAACGATCCAGCCACTCACCATACGGCTGCTTTTTTGCATAACTTTCTTTCAGTTCATCGTCATCGATCACTCTTCCTTTTACCGTATCCACCAGAAGCATTTTGCCCGGATGCAGTCTTTCTTTGAGCACGATCCTGGTCGGATCGATATCCAGCACACCGACCTCAGAAGAGAGGATCAGATAACCGTCATCGGTGATATAGTATCTGGAAGGACGCAGACCGTTACGGTCAAGCACGGCTCCTACCACATCTCCGTCGCTGAACAGGATCGATGCCGGTCCGTCCCACGGCTCCATCATCGTTGCATGATACTGATAAAAATCTTTTTTGCTCTGGCTCATGGTCTTGTTGTTTGCCCATGGTTCCGGGATCGTGATCATCACGGCCAGCGGCAGATCCATACCACTCATCACCATAAATTCCAGTGTGTTGTCGAGCATTGCCGAGTCAGAACCGGAAGTATTGACAACCGGCAGAACTTTGTGCAGCTCTCCTTTGAAATGCTCGGAGAACATCGTCTCTTCGCGTGCAAGCATCTTGTCGGCATTTCCACGGATCGTGTTGATCTCACCGTTGTGTACGATAAAGCGGTTCGGATGTGCTCTCTCCCAGCTCGGATTTGTGTTGGTACTGAAACGAGAGTGTACGATCGCGATCGCAGATTCATAATCTGCATCCTGCAGATCACGGAAGAAGGTACGGAGCTGTCCTACCAGGAACATACCTTTGTATACGATCGTTCTGCTTGAAAGAGAAACCACATAGGAATTGTCATTGCTCTGTTCAAACACACGTCTTACCACATAAAGTCTGCGGTCAAAATCAATACCTTTTGCCAGGTGTTTTGGTTTTGCTACAAATCCCTGCATGATACACGGCATACATTCCAGTGCTTTGTGTCCGAGAACTTCCGGAACAACCGGAACTTCCCTCCATCCCAAAAATTTAAGACCTTCTTTTTCCACAATGATCTCAAACATTTTCTTTGCCTGGTTCTTTTTCAGTTCATCCTGAGGGAAGAAGAACATACCGATTCCGTATTCCCTCTCAGAACCTAAAAAGATGCCGAGGGACTCACAGGTTTTGGAGAAGAACTTGTGTGAAATCTGAAGCATGATTCCTACACCATCACCTGTTTTTCCTTCGGCATCTTTGCCAGCTCTATGTTCTAGATTTTCTACTATCTTTAATGCATTTTCGACGGTTCCGTGGGATTTGACACCCTTAATGTTTACGACTGCTCCTATACCGCAGTTATCGTGTTCAAATTCCGGCTGATACAGCCCAGGAGTCTGAACGGCTTCGTTCAATTTTGCTGTACTCATACGTCTTTCCTTTCTTAAGTTGTAATATTCTGTTCAGATAAGCGGACTGACCAGATTGCCATGTCCTGCTGCATCCTGCTAACTTCTGTGTTCGCTAATGCAACTTTTTCTCAAATCTTGTCATTGACTATACACCCATTTTTTTCATTTGTAAAGACGTATTTTTCTTTAAATTATCAGATTATTTGCGAATTCACTTTTAAAACTGTATTTTTTTGATTTTTTATTTATTATTTTTCTTTTGTTTCTATATTTTGCTAGTTGTGTCTATTTTGTTTCTCATGCAAATTTTAAAAATATATGCAACATTCTTCTGTGCACCTCTGTAATCTGCCAAAGACTACTGTCAGATAGAGATTGCATCCCGCCACTGATGCAAATTTGCTGTTCTCCGTCTGTAAAGTTAAGGATCACCCACTGCTTATTGCTTTTCGCAATTGAAGCAGGGGACTTACTTGATTTGGTTAAATTGCAGTCAGTAAAACAGCCATCAGGTTGGAGACCGCATGAAACAGGACTGGCACTCTCAGATCTTCAAATCGATGGTAAAGCAGATTCAGGATGATCCCCATCGGAAAAGCAAACAGGATCTGCAGCAGATTGCCATGATAAACCGCAAAGATCGCCGCTCCCAAAAGGACTGCCTTCTTTACGGAAACATAGCGTTCCAACTTGCGGTAAACAAGTCCACGGAAAATCAGCTCTTCTGTGACCGGCACTGCGATACCCATTCCAAGGATCTGGAACAGCATCCGGCTTGAGAGCAGGGCATCCTGTGATTCACTGGTAATCCCATAATCCGATACCAGAAACGACATCAGTGCCGAAAACAGGATATTCAGTCCGGCCGCCGCCGCGATCACGATGATCCACTGTATCCAGGTTATCTTTCTTTTTTCTTTTCTCCACAGGTTCTGATCTTTCCGGTAGAACCAGAAGAACAATGGCATTGTGATGACGGCCGCCAGCATGGTCTGAAAAGCCGCATCTCCAATGCCGAGTATTCCAGTAAGCTGCAATGCCAGAAAATGTACCAATATCGGAAAAACAAGATCTATGATTTTATATTCCAAAGCCCATCACCTCTTAAGTTTTGAACCATCATAGCATATTTTTCCGTTCAGAACAATCTAGATCTGCACTTTTTGTCGATGCTTAATCCAATACAGCATCCCTGACAGACCAGACAGCACTATAAAAACTACTGTAACTGTCATCTGTCCCTCATCCCTGTCTTTTTCTTGTTTCTGTCTTTCCGACTCGTTTGATAAAGAATTCGTCTCTTTCTGCAAAAAGCCGGCTTTTTTCTGCTTTTCCCCATGTGTTCCGTTTTCTGTCTGTTTCTGTGTCTCAAAGATTCTGTTCTTGTGCTTCCCTTTCTTCTCCGGCAACAGTTTTTTCCGTTCGAGTTCTTTTTCCAGCTCTTCTTTCAGAAGATACCGCACTTCTTTATTTCCGGCTGTATCAAAAACTTCCAGCTGCCATTTTTCTCCATGCCCAAAGGAGATCTCCCAGCTGCTTTCCGGATTTTTGCTCTCTTTATACAGGCTGCCATTTTTGCAGAGCCAAATTTTTGCAAAATCAACATTATCTTCGCAGATCGTCTGAACCTGAAAGCCTTTTTCTGTTGCTTTTATTGGATCGATCACACAGATTGGCGGTGTCCGGTCAATCGCAAAGTCCCGGCATAATGTTTTTTCTTTTTCCGACAACCGATGTCCTGCTTCATCCTCCAGAAAAAGCTTCAGACTGTACCTTCCTTCTTTTTCAAAAACAGCCTCCGATACTTCATAATCATACTCCGTGAATCCTTCTGCTGTTGGCCTGTATTTTTTCTGATAATCTTTTCCTTCTTCCAAATTTCTTGCTTTTCCGTCAAATATGCATTGCAGCTCTTCCTTTTGCATTTTGTTGACATCCCACACCCGAAATTTTAACTTCTGTCCCTGCTGTGCTGTTTTCTGTTTCAGAAATTTCTGCATGGAAGCATCCGTCGTAAGCTTCGGACCAGAGCGGTTCACTGCAAAACAGATTTCCTGCTCTTTCCGATTCCCTGCAAGATCTTCCGCATAGATTTTCAGCCGATACCAGCCGTCTTTCAGATATACATCATCGCCGCTCTCCCCTGTATTACTGCCGCTGCTTTTCTTATCTTTCAATTCTGCCTTTCCCTTTTTCCAGTTTACAGGCATGTCCAAAAGCTGTTCTTCTTTTGCGGATCTTCCGGTTCTTTTGTACAGCTTTATGTAACTCTTCTTTTGATTTAAATAAAATTCTTCCAGGGAAATCTTTACTTTATAATCAGAAAGCAAAATCTGATTCTGCGGCATCCCCTGTATGACAATCTCCGGTGATGTACGGTCGATCACAACTTTTCCGACCGGAAGATATCTGGCATTTCCAAAGGCATCTGTCAGTTTTACATACGGATACCAGATTCCTTCTTCCTGAATCTCAATCTGCTTTCCTTCTCTCCATTCTCCCTGCTTCTGTGTGATCTGTCCGTCATCCAGTTTTTCCCTTGCAAGATACCACTGAATCTGAACTTCTCCCTCTGTGTCATCCTGCACATTTTCTGCACTGCAAACACAGAAATCCGATGTAAAAAGCTGCTTCTGTTTCTTTCCGTTTAATCTGACTTCTGCACTCGGTGCTTCCTCATCCACTTCATATGAAATTTCTGTTTTCTTTGACCTCGCCTGCAGCTCCCCGTTTTTTTGGCGACGCTCCATCACAAAACTCCATCTTCCTTCTCCATAAAGAGGCTGTGATACGTTTGTCTGATTGTATCCGCTTCCTTTTGTCGGCTGTGCTTCCAGAATAGCACCTTTTGAGATACGATAAACCTTTCTTTTTGAATCATACACACATTTTCCATATCTTGCCCTGATTTTTATATTTTCCGGATTTGGATCTGTCTCCTCCAGAATAACATTTCCTTTTGCAGTATATCGTTTATCTTCCGGAGCATAACAATAATTGGCATTTTTGCCAGCGACTTCTTCTTTTAAAGTCAAAGCTCCCTGATATACCAGATACTGTCCATTCTGATATATCGGACTGTCTTTCTGTAAAACGTTCTCATCAATCCAGACTTTCGGCATCACAAACCCTCCCGGCGGCTGATTGCTCGCCTCTCCGTTTTTCATAAATCCACTGATCTGAATCGCATTTTTTTCATCCGAAAATCTTAAATTTTCTGTTTTGTTGTCCGCAAAATACCCTTTGTTTGCATCACTGATCGACACTTGAAGAATTTTCGGCACAATTTCCACCTTTGTCTCCAGAGCTGCCTTTCTGCACTCCAACACGTACGCATCCGCATCGGTCCCTGCAATTTCATACTCCACATCTACTCGCCAGATCCCGACATTTTTTGAAACAGCATAGCCACACACAACCAGATCGGCGGCTTCTGCGTCCGGTTTACCTCCTTCCCACTGTGCCCGCACTTCCAGATCTACTTTACGTGAATCGTCAAAGATCTTTTTTCCGTTTTTCGGATATGCCTCGTAGACGATCACTTTTTTCCTGTTTTTTACTTTTTCTCTATCGTGATCTTCTTCGCTGGTTTTCGTAACTGCTTCTCTCCTTCTTTCTGTGGCACCTGTTTCCGCTTTCACTTTCAAAATATGAAAGCAAATCATACAACAACATATTCCCATCAAAAATATCATTTTGCATGTTCTGCCCTTTTGCTTACTCCATTGTTTCTTTTCGATTGCTCACACCCCGTTTCCATTCCTGTACTTCTTCCTCTGTAATCTCATTTTTCTGAAACCATTCTCTGTATAAATCCATTATCTGCTGCATTTCTTCCTCTTCTTTTTTCTGTTGTTCCATTCTTTCATTTATCGTCGCTTTCTGCGGCACCTTATCTTTTGCTGCACCATCTTTTTGTGTATCATCCTTCGTTTTTATAAATTTTTCAATCCAGTTTTCTGCATATTGTTCTCCGCCATTTTCCGCATAAAAAAAGTGATAGATGACAGATAATTGCCCTGCGAAACGATGATAAGCTCTCCTGTTTTTCTGAAGATCACTTTCCGTATAGAAGAGAAGCGACATAAGTTCCTGGTGTTCCTGACGATCCATCTGTCCGTCTTCCATGATACTTTCTAAAAATTGCTGATAACCTTCTTCCCGACCGGGAAATAAGAATATTGCTGATTTGTAATCTGATATGTCTTTCTGACTTAAATAAGTTTGATATAACTGTTCTCGTTTCTGCTCATCCTGAATGGAAATTTCGATGCTTCCAAGTACGGATACGGTAATGATCATCAGAGCTGAAAACAGGCTCATCCTTCTTGTAATGTGCAGATAATCTCTGAATGCTTTTTTCACTTCTGCAACATTTTGAAACCGTTCATCCGGATCCTGTCTTGTGCACTTTTCCAGAATCCGTCCAAGCGGAGAATAACTCTTTTTTCTTTTCCGCTGCTTTTTTTCTAAAATCCACTGCAATGTCCTGCCAAGAGCGTAGATATCCGTTCTCGCATCAAGACTCCTCTGCTGCTCCTGTTCCGGTGCCATAAATCCTCTGGTACCCATAATGCAAAAATCGTCGTTCTGGAAACCCGCCCCATCCGGATCAATGAGTTTTAATCTTCCCTCTTTTGTCAGAACCACATTGGAAGGTTTTAAATCCTGATAAAGAATCGCCGGCTTTGACATATGAAGGCAGTACAGTGCATCGCACAGCTCTATCCCCCATTTCGCTGCTTTTCTCCCGGAAATTCTTTTTTTCTTTTCTCCTGTCGTAAGGATATGCTCTTTCAGGCTCTCTCCTTCAAGATACTCCATAATAAAACAGCACATCTCCTGCTCCTGTAAAAGATCATAAATTTTCACAAGTCCGGAATGCTCCATACTTGCCCATGCCCGTAGAAGAGCTACTTTCTGTGAAGCTGCAAAGATGGCTTTTGCCGCCCGCAAAGCACCGGTTGCCTGGTGAAACACAAGCCATACTGCTCCTGTCCTCCCCTGTCCTATCCTGCGGATCAGAAAATAACCATGGTGATTCAACAGATGTTCCATTTGTTTTTTGCACTGCACCTGCTCCTGATTTTGTTCTTTCGCCGTCATATTACTCTGATATGGCATTCTCAAATTGTCCGATATTATCTGCCATGACTGCAAATCTGAGCCATTTTTTTAAAGTTTTCGCATCTTGTTGTTTTAACTTTTCTGTTCCATTATAAAAAGTGTAAAACTCCGGCATTGGAAGTTTTACCATTCCTTTTCTGTAACGTTCTCTTACTGGTACAAGTTGCTCATATGTCCTGCCAATATACAGAAGACTCCTGAGCGGCATATCATGAATAGCTACATCTGCGTATACAATCTGCTTTTGATTCTTTTGTTTTTGCATAAGACTGCCCCTTTCTTTTGTTTGTACGAAGCAGTCTGTCCGAATTCAGTATACACAAACCCAAGCAGTTTTTTCAAGCCGCTTCGCACAGGTTCCTTATTTTCTTTTCTCATTGGATTTTCCTGCCGAACGGCATTGAAAAACAGATTTTTTTGATATGTTGCTATTATAATGTAAAAGTGATATAATGTCAATAATAAGTTTTTATCCAATGCATCGTAAAACCCCTTGCTTTAGCTATGGGGATATAAGATGCGTCCATTGAATTTACGCAAGTAATTGAAATGGACAAAATAACAATTGTATTAATTTAAAAAGTATAATATAATACAAATATGAACACAATATATAAATCAAACCACAATATCGTCTATTCCT
>ERZ1673696.1586-NODE-1586-length-18419-cov-14.002178_pt1 | contig 18419 bp, 15 predicted proteins | sample MGYA00580226_ERZ1673696 | MGnify/ENA primary metagenome ERZ1673696 (study PRJEB41218, sample SAMN15661743) | gut metagenome | host: Homo sapiens | place: Canada: London | collected 2015-08-20/2019-03-30 | study: EMG produced TPA metagenomics assembly of... | reverse complement strand
GCCCCTATGGGGCCGTTCTGCAAACCCCGCGTTTTCACGCGGGGTTATGATTTTTGCATCTGCGGACGCTGACAATGCAGTCCGTCTGGCCTTATCGACGCTCAAACCCAAGATAGCGGGTGCCCTGGAACATCAGCTTTCCAATGTCGCCCTCCACAAGCATTCCGTAGTCCGAACCATCTACTTCGAGCTCCATGCGGTCGCCGCTCTCTACCTGAAAGGTCGCATAATAGGTCGTGAACGTATGCATCATCGTATTGTCCGTATGGTGGCGAGAAACTTCCGTGCGCTTTGCCACCACCGTTGCCGGAACGGTCAGCCGCGGCGAATGGTTGTTTTTATTCCATGTGCTGATATTTCCGATGATGGTGTATAGGATCATGCCCAAAACCACAAGGAACAGGATGGGAAACAGAATACTGAACAGCATATCAATTCCAGTGTAAAACATCTTATTCCTCCAAAATTTCTTCCAGCAGGTCCTTTACATCGTCCAAAAAAGATTCTTCTCCGAGGGTGTTCATCTTAAAAAACACCGCCTGACTGCCGCCTGCGGTGATGGCGGACAGCCGGATGGGGCTGTCACCGTTCTGGAACATGGTCAGTGTCAGGCTCAGGCGGTTGCCGCCGACCATGCTGTACCGCTCAAACACGCGGACACTGCACCGTGCTTCGCCCTCCTTGAAATCGCTGCCCGCTTCCAGATCGGCAGACCAGCTGCTGTCCGGGATCTCCTGTTCCAATTTGCGGAGAAGCGTGTTGAATTTCTGATTGCGGATGGTCTTTTCAAAAATCGCCATAGAGGGCCCTCCATTCTGCCAACGAAATTCGGTCTGTTTGCCTTAAATACGGACAGGCGGCAATAAAAATTGCAGAAAAATACCCGGAAAGTAAAATTTTCCGGAGCCGCGCACGAAAAAAGGACTGCTGCACAATTTTCAGTGCAGCAGTCCTTTTGCGTATCGGGAAAAACAGGTGCTCAGCCCTCGGAGGCAAAGAACTCCTTGGTCAGCTTGACCACGGTGCCGGAGAGCAGCAGCAATGCGATGAGGTTGGGGATGCTCATCAGGCCGTTGAAGGTATCGGCGATGCTCCACAGCAGGCCCAGGTCCACGGTCGCGCCCAGAATGGACACGAAGGAGTACACCACAAAGAAGGGCTTTGCCACCTTGTCGCTGTGGCAGAGGAACACCAGGAAGCGGGAGCCGTACAGACCCCAGCCGATGATGGTGGAAAAGGCAAAGCAGCAAAGCGCCACGGCGGTAAAGATGGAAGCCCAGCCGCCGTAGGTGGTGGTAAAGCCGGAGATGGTCAGCTCTGCACCGGCTGCGGTGCCGTAGTTCACGGGGGTGCCGCTGCACAGGATGACCATGGCAGTCAGGGTGCAGATGATGATGGTGTCGGCAAACACCTCAAAGATGCCGAACATGCCCTGCTTCACCGGCTTTTTGGTGTCGGCGCAGGCATGGGCGATGGAGCCGGTGCCAAGGCCGGCCTCATTGGAAAAGATGCCGCGGGAGACGCCCTTCTGCATGCTGATGAACAGGCTGCCGATGGTGCCGCCGGTGAAGGCAGCGGGGTTGAAGGCACCGGCCACGATGGACTCCAGCACATAGGGCAGGCGGGGCAGGTTGAGCCCTACTACGCCCACAGCCAGCACGATGTAGAACAGCGCCATGAAGGGCACCAGCTTTTCGCTCACGCTGCCGATGCGCTTGATGCCGCCCAGCAGCACCATGGCCACCAGCATGGCCACGATGATGCCCGCGATGAGGTTCAGCGTGCTCAGGAAACCGCTGCCCACCACACCGTATTCCAGCAGGGCGGTGTCCACGGCGGCCACGATGGTGTTGACCTGGGTGGCATTGCCGGTGCCGAACACGGTCAGCACGCCGAACAGCGAGTACAGAAATGCCAGGAACTGCCAGCGCTTGCCCAGACCGTTCTTGATGTAATACATGGGGCCGCCCACCCACTCGCCGGTCTCACTGCGCTCACGGAAATGCACGGCCAGGGTCACCTCGGCAAACTTGGTGCACATGCCCAGCAGCGCGGAGCACCACATCCAGAACACGGCACCCGGGCCGCCGATGGCAATGGCACCCGCCACACCGGCGATGTTGCCGGTGCCCACGGTGCCGGCCAGTGCGGTGCACACCGCCTGGAAGGGGGTTATGGCACCGTCCGAAGCGTCCTTTTTGCGGAACATGCGTCCGATGGTGGTTTTGATGGTGTACGGGAATTTGCGAATCTGCAAAAAGCCGGTGCGCACGCTCAGCAGCAAACCCACACCAATGATGCACACCATGGCGGGCACGCCCCAGATAAAATTGTTGACCGCCGTATTGACGGCCGTGATCGTCTCGATCATAATTCGTCCCACATCCTCTGTAAAGTCTTGCGTTCTGACACATTTTGTCAGCGCAACATAAAAACTATTCTACCGTATTTCTGCGCAGCTGTCAAATGAAATCCCTGCATTTATGCGCCCCGCAGGGCGACAGGAATGCAACAAAAAAGCAGGCCGCCGGGGTCGGGCAGCCTGCTGCAAAAGGGGCCGGAAAGGTTCAGTGCCGGGCCGCCGCGCGGTGGTACACCGGGTAGGCCACCAGTGCGGTGAGCACCTCGGTGATCCAGAAGGCGTGCCACACACCGTCCGGGCCAAGGCGGCCGCACAGCACTGCGGCCAGCGGCATGATGAACACCACATAGCGGCACAGCGAGATCACCAGCGACGGCACGCCCTTGCCAAGGCCCTCCAGTGCGCCGGACGAGGTGGTGGACACTGCCGACACCACAAAGCCGATGCAGATGATGCGCAGGGCCTTGGCACCGGCGGCGATGGTATCGGGGTTGGAGGTGAACAGCCCGATGAGCTGCCCGGAGGCCAGCAGGCAGATGACCGTGCCCAGCGCCATGATGGCGATGCTCATGAACAGGGTGAGCTCATACAGCTTCTTCACGCGGGCGTGCTCCCTGGCGCCGTAGTTGTAGCCGATGAGCGGGCGCATACCCTGTACGATGCCGTTGGCGGGCAGGTACAAAAAGGTCTGCAGCTTGTAGTAAATGCCCAGAATGACCACATAGCTCTGGGAGAACCCGGCAAGCAGGCTGTTGAGGAAGGTGACCAGCAGGGAGGGCAGAGCCAGGTTCAGGATGGCCGGCACGCCGATGGCGTACAGCTTGCCGTCCAGTGCAACGTCCGGGTGCAGGCCGCTGCGGCTCAGCCGCACCGGCAGTTCGGTGCGCAGGTAGACAAACAGGTACACGCACAGGTTCAGCAGCTGGCCGATGCCGGTGGCCAACGCTGCACCGGCAATGCCCATGGCGGGCACCGGGCCCAGGCCGAAGATCAGGACGGGGTCCAGCAGGATGTTGCACGCGCAGCCGAACACCAGCGCCACCATGGTCACCTTCATGCGGCCCACAGCCTGGAACATCTTTTCAAAGGCCAGCGCGGCCATATTGATGGTGGCAAACAGGAACACGATGGTGGAGTAGGTGATGCCGGAGGCCACAAGGCTCTCGTCGGTGGTGAACCGGCGCAAAAAGCCCGGCATGATGGCAATGCTCACCACTGTGATGACCACGCCGTGCAGCAGGCTGAGCACCATGCCGTGGGTGGCGGCGATCTCGGCCTTTTTGCGGTCGCCCGCACCCAGGTACAGGGCAATCATGGCGTTGATGCCGATACCAAAGCCGATGGCGATGGCGTTGGCAAAGTTCTGGATGGGGAATACCAGCGAGAGGGCGGTCATGGCGTCCTCGCTGATCTGCGCCACAAACAGGCTGTCCACGATGTTGTACAGGGAGTTGACCAGCATGGAGATCACGTTGGGCAGCGCCATGGACAACAGCAGCGGCAGCACGGGGCGTTCTTTCATAAAGGTATCGTTCATTGATTTCTCGCTCCTGACAGATCGAAAATGGAAAAAGACCGCAAAAAAGCCACACAATGGCTTTTTTGAAGTCATTGTGTGGCGAAAAGTAGCATAGTGCTGTAAAAATCCACACGGTTTTTATTGACTGAAGGATACCACATCCCCGGGGCATTGTCAAGGAGACTGGGCACAGAAGTATGACTTTTATAGGCTTGACCATTTTTTGTGCAGGGGTTACAATAAAATTGTAGCTTTTATAAAAAGGAGAAACCCGCATGAAATGGATGATCGCGTCCGACCTGCACGGGTCGTATTTCTATGCCAGCCAGATGCAGCAGGCGTTTGAACGGGAACAGGCCGACCGGCTGCTGCTGTTGGGGGACCTGCTCTACCACGGCCCCCGCAACGACCTGCCGGAGGGCTATGCGCCCAAGCAGGTCATGCCTTTGCTCAACGGCATGAAGGACCGCCTGCTCTGTGTGCGCGGCAACTGTGACGCCGAGGTGGACCAGATGGTGCTGGAATTCCCGGTGCTGGCAGACTATGCCGTGCTGCCGGTGGGCAGACGGCTGGTGTACGCTACCCACGGCCATGTCTACAACACCAAGACCCCGCCGCCGCTGGCCCCCGGCGACATTCTGCTGCACGGGCACACCCACATCCCGGCGTGGGAGCCCTTCGGGCAGGGCAGCCTCTACCTGAACCCCGGCTCGGTGAGCCTGCCGAAGGAGGGCAGCGCCCACAGCTACATGACGTTGGAAAACGGCTGCTTCCGGTGGAAAACCATGGACGGCCGGACCTACCACGAACTGACCCTGAGCGAAACCTGAACAACACAGCGCCCGCCTGCTTCCGGAGTGGTTCCGGTGCAGGCGGGCGCTGTGCTTATCCAAAAAAGAAGAAAGAAGAAGAGAGCAGAGTGGGGTTACGCGGCAGCGTAGGCGGAAGCGTTGCTGCCGGCGATGCGGCCGAACACCACGAAGTCGCACACGGCATTGCCGCCGATGCGGTTGCCGCCAACGGGTACGGCATCGGCTTCCTGAGCGGCGAGCTGCTGGAACACCTGAACAACGCGGTGCCGTTCAACGCGTTTCCGCTCCGGGACTGCACCCTCCCGCTGGAGTCGGTGGCAGCCTGGCGGGCCGGGAATTATCTGCCCCGGTACGCGTTGGCGTTCATCGAGCGGATGGAACAGCTGGAAAACCAGAAATGCAATAATAACGCAACAAAAGCGCACTGACCCCGGCGTAAAACAAACAAAAATAAACCGGCCCTTCTCTTTGGCAGCACAGCGCTGCCGGGGAGAGGGGCCGGTGTTTTTGTAGGTGGAAAAAGCTCACAGCTCCACTTTTTCCTGCGCGCGGTACTGCAGGGCTTCCAGCAGGGAGTCCTCGTCCAGCAGGCTCTTGCCGGCCAGGTCGGCCACCGTGCGGGCCACCCGCAAAATGCGGTCGTGGGCGCGGGCCGAAAGCCCCAGTGCATCGTAGGAGGCGCGGAGCAGCCGTTCCGCACCGGGGGTCATGCGGCAGATGCGCCGCACCTGCCCGGCGTTGAGCTGGGCGTTGCAGTGCACCCCCTCGTAGCCGGGGGCCGCATAGCGTTTTGCCTGGATGGCCCGCGCTGCCAGCACCTGTTTGCGCAGGTCGGCACTGCTCTCGGCGGGGGCGGCGGTGTGCAGCTCGTCAAAGGCGATGGGGTCCATCTCCACGCACAGGTCGATGCGGTCCAGCAGCGGGCCGGACACCCGGCTGCGGTACTGCCGCACCGCGCTGGGCGAGCAGGTGCACTGCCGGGTGGGGTGGCCGTAGTAGCCGCATTTGCAGGGGTTCATGGCGGCCACCAGCTGGAAATGGCTGGGGTAGGTGGCGCTGCCCGCTGCCCGGCTCACGGTGATCTGGCCGTCCTCCAGCGGCTGGCGCAGCACCTCCAGGCTCTCGCGGGAGAACTCCGGCAGCTCGTCCAGGAACAGCACGCCGCAGTTGGCCAGACTGCACTCGCCGGGGCGGAACTGTGCGCCGCCGCCCGCCAGCGAGACGGCACTGGCCGAGTGGTGCGGGCTGCGGAAAGGCCGCGCCGTGATCAGGCCCCGGCCCTGGGGCAGCTGCCCGGCGATGGAATAGATCTTGGTGGTCTCCACGGCTTCCTCCCGGGTGAGAGGCGGCAGGATGCCCGGCAGGCGCTTGGCCAGCATGGATTTGCCGGTGCCCGGGGCACCCATCAGCAGCACGTTGTGGCCCCCGGCCGCAGCGATGACCATGGCCCGGCGGGCCAGTGCCTGCCCCATCACGTCGGCAAAATCCGGCACCTGTGCCCAGGCCTCGGCGGGGTCAAAGGGAACGGCTGCCGCAGCGGTCAGCGGCCGGATGCCGCGCAGGGCGTCCACCACCTCCCGGGCGGTGTGGGCCGGGTAGACGGCCATGCTGTCGGCACAGGCCTCGGCAGCCTCGGCGGCGTTTTCGGCGGGCACATACAGGGCGCGGATGCCGTTTTCGGCGGCGGCCAGTGCCATGGGCAGCACGCCGGATACCGGGCGCAGGGTGCCGTCCAGCGCCAGCTCACCCAGAAAGGCGGCGTCCTCCGGCACATCCTCCAGCTGGCCGCTGGCCGTGAGCACGGCCAGCAGCAGGGGCAAATCGTACACCGGGCCGGTCTTGCGCACATCGGCGGGGGCCAGGTTGACCGTGATGCGCCGGTCCGGGAACTTGAAGCCCAGGTTCTTGATGGCGGCACGCACGCGGTCCGCACTTTCCCGCACGGCGGAATCCGGCAGGCCTACGATGGAAAAGGCGGGCAGCCCGCCCGAAACGTCGGCCTCCACGGCCACGGCAAAGCCGCGCAGGCCGTTCAGGCCAAAGCTCTTTGTTACCGAATACATGGGTGCACCTCGCTTGCATTTTCTGCGCGAAAACGGTCGAAAATTGGGTGGAAAAATTTGGGAGGAGCCGTCAGCCTTCGACAGCATCTCCCGGTCGATTTCATTATAGTAAAGGGCAGGAAAGATGTCAATGCAGCGGAAAGGAGAGCGACAAACGATGACAGGCAAGGAATACTGCCGGTACATCCGTACTTATTCAGAGCTGGAGGGGCTGCAGCGAGCCCACACGGTGGTGTACTGCGCCCAGACCGTGCCCGGGGGCGTGCTGGCCCAGCTGCGGTGGGAGCAGGCGGGCCGGGTACAGTGCAGTACGGTGCTGGCTCCGCAGGGCAGTTTTGCCCGGATGATGCAGCTTTTGCGCTATCTGTGCGAGAACAGCATCGGCCCGGAACAGTGGCTGGAGGTGCTGGAGGACGTGCACCAACCCTACCGGCTGCTGCCGGAAGCACAGCAGCCCGCCGACATCCACCCGGAAAGCGGCTGTTTTTGTGGCATTTGCTGATTTTGTACCGGTAAGATTGTGGCAAAATATGCAATTGACATGATGGACACAAGCGTTTATAGTATAATTAGGTTTGAATAAACTGTCTCCTTTTTTGGGAAAAAATAACAAAGGTAAGGTGTGCAACATGTATCTGGATGAATATAAGCGCTGGCTGGCAGCGGAGCTGGACGATGCGGATCTGAAGCCCGAACTGGCAAAGATCGAGGGCAATGACGACGAGATCAAGGATCGCTTTGCTGTGGCTTTGAAGTTCGGCACCGCAGGCCTGCGCGGCGTCCTGGGCGCGGGTACCAACCGCATGAACATCTACGTTGTGCGTCAGGCTACCCAGGGCCTGGCCAACTGGGTCAAGACCCAGGGCGGCAGCCAGACCGTCGCCATCAGCTACGACAGCCGCCTCAAGAGCGACGTCTTTGCCAAGACGGCTGCCGGTGTTCTGGCAGCCAATGGCATCAAGGTGCGCATCTATGATGCCCTGATGCCGGTGCCGGCCCTGAGCTTTGCTACCCGCTACTATCAGTGCAATGCAGGCATCATGGTCACCGCCTCCCACAACCCGGCCAAGTACAACGGCTACAAGGCCTACGGCCCGGACGGCTGCCAGATGACCGATGACGCCGCCGCCATCGTGTACGACGAGATCCAGAAGACCGATGTGCTCACCGGTGCCAAGTACATCTCCTTTGCCGAGGGCGTGGAAAACGGCCTGATCCGTTTTGTGGGCGATGACTGCAAGAAGGCCCTGTACGACGCCATCGAGGCCCGTCAGGTGCGCCCCGGCCTGTGCAAGACCGCCGGCCTGAAGCTGGTGTACAGCCCCCTGAACGGTTCCGGTCTGGTTCCGGTCACCCATGTGCTGAACGACATGGGCATCACCGATATCACCATCGTGCCCGAGCAGGAGTACCCCAACGGCTACTTTACCACCTGCTCCTACCCCAACCCCGAGATCTTCGAGGCCCTGAAGCTGGGTCTGGATCTGGCCACCAAGACCGGTGCAGACCTGATGCTGGCCACCGACCCCGACGCGGACCGTGTGGGCATCGCCATGAAGTGCCCGGATGGCAGCTATGAGCTGGTGTCCGGCAACGAGATGGGCGCTCTGCTGCTGGATTACATCTGCGCAGGCCGCATCGAGAAGGGCACCATGCCCAAGAACCCCGTGGCCGTCAAGTCCATCGTGTCCACCCCGCTGGCCGATGCCATTGCCGCCCACTACGGCGTGGAGATGCGCAGCGTGCTGACCGGCTTCAAGTGGATCGGCGACCAGATCGCCAATCTGGAAGCTGCCGGTGAAGTGGACCGCTTCATCTTCGGCTTCGAGGAGAGCTACGGCTATCTGGCAGGCCCCTATGTCCGCGATAAGGACGCCGTCATCGGCTCCATGCTGATCTGCGAGATGGCTGCCTACTACCGCAGCATCGGTTCCTCCATCAAGCAGCGTCTGGAAGAGATCTACAAGGAGTACGGCCGCTACCTGAACAAGGTGGACAGCTTCGAGTTCCCCGGCCTGACCGGCATGGAGAAGATGGCTTCCATCATGCAGAAGCTGCGCGACAACCCGCCCACCGAGCTGGCCGGCCACAAGGTGGTCAAGGTCACCGACTACAAGAAGCCCGAGGAGACCGGCCTGCCGGCTGCCAACGTGCTGATCTACGCACTGGAGAACGGTGCGACTGTGGTGGTCCGTCCCTCCGGCACCGAGCCGAAGATCAAGACCTACTTCACCACCCTGGGCAAGGATCTGGCCGAGGCCCAGGCCCAGAAGGATGCCCTGGCTGCTGCCATTGAGCCCATCCTGGCATAAACCGCACTGAAATAAGGTCCCAAAGCCCTTTTGCACCCGCCTGCCCGGCGGTGCAAAAGGGCTTTTTTGCTGGGCGGAACCGGTTGCAGTTTGCGGGCCGATACGCTATAATAAAAGATGACTTATTATAGCCAGCCGCAGCCGGAAACACCGGCGCGGCGGCAGCAGGGGCAGGTGTGCAGATTGCAAAAAACGATTTCGGCCGTGCTGGTGGCGGCAGGTTCTTCCACCCGGATGGGGTTCGACAAGCTCAGCTTTGACCTGGGCGGCGAAACGGTGCTGCACCGCAGCATCCGCGCTTTTGACCAGTGCCCGCAGATCGGCGAGATCGTGCTGGTGGCGGGCAAAAACCGTGCTTTCGTGGAGCAGCAGGCCGTCGGCTGCACCAAGCCGGTGCAGATCGTGGCCGGTGGTGCCACCCGCGCCGAGAGCGCCAAGAATGGCGTGCTGGCAGCCCACGGGGAGCTGGTGGCTGTGCACGACGCAGCCCGGCCCTTTGTGAGCCCGGCCGTCATCGCGGCGGTGCTGGAAGCCGCTGCCCGCTGCGGAGCCGCCGCCCCGGCAGTGCCGGTCAAGGACACCATCAAGCAAGCCGTGCCCGGTGACGGCAAAACGGTGCCGGAAGCCTGCCTTGTGCGCAGCACCCCGGACCGCAGTACCCTGTATGCGGTGCAGACGCCCCAGTGCTTTGACCGGACGCAGTATCTGGCCGCCCTGCAGGAGCTGGACGCCGAAAAAGCCCGGCTGGTCACCGATGACTGCAGCCTGTTCGAGCTCACTGGTCGCTCGGTGCAGCTCACCCAGGGTGACTACGCCAACCTGAAGATCACCACGCGGGAGGACCTGCCCCGCCCGGTACAGAAAGAGGAAACGAGAATGCGCATTGGACATGGTTATGACGTGCACCGCCTGGTGGAAGGCCGCAAGCTGATCCTGGGCGGTGTGGAGATCCCCTTTGAAAAGGGCCTGCTGGGCCACTCGGATGCCGATGTGCTGACCCATGCGGTGATGGATGCGGTGCTGGGGGCGGCGGCCCTGGGAGACATCGGCCAGCATTTCCCGGACAATGACCCCGCATATGCCGGGGCCGACAGCCTGGGGCTGGCCCGCCATGTGGCCCGCATCCTGTCGGAGCACGATTACCGGGTGGAAAACATCGACGCCACCATCCTCTGCCAGCGGCCTAAGCTGGCACCGCACATCCCGGCCATGCGGGCCAATCTGGCGGCGGCTTTCGGCCTGCCAGTGGACGCCGTGAGCGTCAAGGCTACCACGGAAGAGCATCTGGGCTTTACCGGCGAGGGACTGGGCATTGCCGCCCACGCCGTCGCCCTGATCGAAACACGGTAACAGGAGTGTGCGTCCATGACACTGAATGCGATCATTGCCAATTTTCAGACCTTCAAGCTCGTTGACCTGCTGGATATCATCATCATTGCGTTCCTGATCTACCAGCTGCTGGGCATCGTCAACCGCACCCGCGCCGGGCAGCTGTTCAAGGGCGCGCTGCTGGTCATGGCGGTTTATCTGGTGGCCGAAACGCTGAACATGCGCACGGTCACCTGGCTGCTCAACTCGCTGCTGCAGGTGGGCCTGCTCACCCTGGTGGTGCTGTTCCAGCCGGAGATCCGCCGTGCTCTGGAGCGCATGGGCCAGACCGACCAGTGGGCCGCAAAGCTGTTCAACGTGAAAGGCCGCTACAACGACCCCAGCCTGAAAGGGGCCTGGCGCAGCGCCATCATTGCCATCTGCGACGCGGCAGAGCGCTTTTCGGAGACCAAGACCGGTGCGCTCATCGTGCTGGAACGCCACACCAACCTGTCTGAGATCGTGCGCACTGGCACCCCGGTGAACAGCGCGGTGAATCTGGAAGTGCTGGGCACCATCTTCTACGAGGGCACTCCCCTGCACGACGGTGCCGCCATCATTGAGAACGGCCGCATCAAGGCCGCAGGCTGCGTGCTGCCGCTTTCCAATAATCTGGATCTGGGCAAGGACATGGGCACTCGCCACCGCGCCTGCCTGGGCATTGCCGAAAACTCGGACGCCATCGCCATCGTGGTCAGCGAGGAGACGGGCATCATCTCCATGGCAAAAAATGGCGTGCTGATCCGTCATTTTGACCGCCAGACCCTGTACACCCGCCTGATCGACGAGATGATCCCCAAGGAGCCTGTGGTGGAAAAGAGCACGGCCGACACCTGGAAGGACCGCGCAAAGAGCCTGATGAAGTGGGTCAGCCAGAAAGGGGAGGACGAGCAGCAATGACCAATCAACCCAAGAATACCAGCGGCGCAAAGCCTGCTGTTCCCCACAAAAAGAACTTTTTGGACGACCGCCGCATCCGGCTGGCACTGTCCATTCTGGGTGCCATTGTGGCCTGGATGATCGTGACCATCATCGTGCAGCCCGGCACCACCAACACCATCTACAATGTGCCGGTGGACTATACCTACGATTCCTCCGTTTATACCTCCCGTGGACTGAGCATCGTCAGCGCCGAGGACAAGACGGTGAACCTGAAGATCTCCGGCGACGGCTACACCATCGGCAGCCTGACGGCCTCTGATTTTGTGGTCTACCCGGACTGGTCCAGCGTGCGGGACAGCGGCCAAAAGACCCTGCGCCTGCTGGTGCGGGGGGCCAACGGCATGCTCAATGGCGTTAACGTGACCATCAACGGCTCCGACAACATGGTGGACGTGGTGTTCGATGTGGTGGAGGAAAAGACCCTTCCCGTCACCGTGACCACCAATTACCTGGCCATCTCGGACGGGTATATCCTCTACAGCACCGAGGTGTCCAAGGATATGGTCACTCTGTCCGGCCCCAGCAGTGAGCTGGACAAGGTGGCCACCTGCACCGCCGAGGTGACCTACTCCGGCGAGCTGGACAGCTCGGTCACCCTGGCAACGCCGCTGCGGTTCTACACCTCCGGCGGCACGGAAGTGAACTTTGAGTACACCGAGCTGGAAGAAAGCAGCGTGGACGTGACCTTGCAGGTGTACAAGATGGCCACCCTGCCGGTGAACGTGAGCTTCATCAACGCGCCCCGCGACTTTGACGAGTCGGTGCTGGTGTATGCGCTCAGCCGCAAGCAGCTCAAGGTGGCCGGCCCGGCGGAAAAGATCGACGCGTTGTCCACCCTGTCCATCGGCACCATCGACCTGTCCACCTTCACGCTGAACAAGGTCTATGAGCTGCCCATTGAGCTGCCCAGCGACATCTACCTGCTGGACAACATTTCCACCATCACCCTCAGCTTTGACTGCTCCGGTCTGGAGACCAAGACCATGAACCTGCCTTCCAGCTGTGTGCAGGTGGTGAATCTGCCGTCCACCTATCAGCTCACGGTGGAGACCGAACGGCTGATGAACGTGACCCTCTGCGGCCCGAAGGCTGCATTGGAGACCCTGACCCCGGAACAGGTGGTCGTGGAGATCGACGCGGAGGACTTCTCGGTGGCCACCGGCCAGCAGAACATCGCCTGCCGCCTGTATGTGCCATCCAACGGCAAGATCTTTGCACTGGGCAGCTATGTGCTGCAGTGCCGCATTGAAAGCAACTGATAAAAAGGAACACACAGTACTATGATTCTCGTTCGCAACATCCGTCTGCCGCTCTCCGCCGGGGAACCGCAGGCATTTGAAAAGGCCCTGCGGGAGGCACGCATCCCCCGCGCAAAGGTGCAGCATCTGGGCGTGGCAAAGCTGTCGGTGGACGCCCGCCGCGGCCAGCCCAAGCTGGTGTACACCGTGGCTGTCACCCTGAAAAACGAAGCCGAAGAACCCGCCTTCGCCGGGGCATCGGCCAACGTGTCCCTGCACAGCAGGACCGACTTCCGGGTGCAACGGGGCACGCAGAAGCTGCCCCACCGCCCGGTGGTGTGCGGCCTGGGTCCTGCCGGTCTGTTTGCGGCGCTGCTGCTGGCCCGGCAGGGCTACCGGCCCATCGTGCTGGAGCGCGGCCCGGCGCTGGACGAGCGGGTGCAGGCGGTGGAACACTTTTCCGCCACCGGCGAGCTGGACCCAAACGCGAACATCCAGTTCGGTGAGGGCGGCGCAGGCACCTTCTCGGACGGCAAGCTGACCACCCGCATCGGTGACGAGCTGTGCGGCCTTGTCACGGAAGTGTTTTTGCAGCACGGTGCCCCGGCGGAGATCGCCTGGAAGCAGAAGCCCCATGTGGGCACCGACCTGCTGCGGGGGGTCATCACCTCCATTCGCAAAGAGATCGAATCCCTGGGCGGTGAGGTGCATTTCAACACGGCTCTCACCGGTCTGGAACAGAAAAACGGACACATTACCGGAATTTTCACAACGGATGGTCCCTTTGCCTGCGAAGCACTGGTATTTGCGGTGGGCCACTCGGCCCGCGATACCTTTGCTATGCTCATGGACAGCGGCCTTGTGCTGGAGTGCAAGCCCTTCAGCGTGGGCTTCCGCGCAGAGCATCTGCAGAGCGAGATCGAAAAGAGCCTGTATCACGAGGCGGCAGGCCACCCGGCCCTGCCCCGCGGCGAATACCAGCTGTCCCAGCATGTGGGGGAGCGGTGCGTGTATACCTTCTGCATGTGCCCCGGTGGGCAGGTGGTGGCCTCGGCCAGTGAGAAAGGCCGTGTGGTGACCAACGGCATGAGCTACCATGCCCGCAGCGGCAAAAATGCAAACGCCGCCGTGGTGGTGAGCGTGAACGGCACCGACTTTGCAAACAACCCCCGGCAGGCCATCACGTTCCAGCGGGAGCTGGAAGCAAAGGCCTACGCGGCAGGCCATGCTGCCGGGCCTTACGCCGCCCCGGCCGAGAACATCCGGAGCTTTCTGGAGGGCAAAGGCCAGCTGCACATCGGCAGCGTGGAACCGACCTATGACCGCGGCGTGACCGCAGCCGACCTGGGCAGTCTGCTGCCTGCGGAGCTGGCCGACACCCTGCGGGCCGGTCTGCGTGCCTATGAGCACAAGATCGCGGGCTACACCGCACCGGATGCCATCCTCACCGGCCTGGAGACCCGCACCAGCAGCCCGGTGCGGCTGAAGCGGGAAGAGAACTTCGAGTGCACCCAGCTGGCAGGGCTTTACCCCTGCGGCGAGGGCGCGGGATATGCGGGCGGCATCATGAGCGCCGCCGTGGATGGCCTGCGGGTGGCCCGCGCCATCATCAGCCGGTATGCACCGGCAGAAGGGTGAGAAGATTTTGATGAACGATCGTGAAAACGACAACCGGATCAAGGACGAGGGCCGTCAGGTGCAGCAGGAGCTGGAGGACCAGCTGCGCGCCTTTGGCGACACCATGACCGACGCCTTTGCCCATGGCTTTGAGGGCCGGGGCATGGAGATCGGGGACCGCGCCTACGATGTGGGCAGGGCGGCCGTCCATGCGGCCAACTATGGCATCGGGGAGGCGGGCAGGGCCTTCCGCAAGTCGTGGGGCGAGGCACGGCAGAACTGGGCAAAGCAGACCTTCAACGAGGGCTATGCGGAGGCCGACACCAGCGGGATGCCCGGCTGGTTCCGGCAGATTTTTGCAAAACCGGAGCCGACCCCGGTGGAAAGTATCCGTATCAGCGCAAAAAAACGCTATAGCGTGGGCTGCACTCTGCTGGCCGTGGGCATCACCTTTGCGGTGATCTTCGGTCTGGGCGGCATTGGCTGCATCGCGGCGTCGGATGCCCTTCTGCCCGACCTTATTACAGAGACCATGATCGGTGACACGGTGGCCACGGCCCCGGAGGGCATGACCTATACCTTTACCACCGGCGCTTCTATGGCCACGACGGTGCTGGAGATCACGGGCAATGTGCTGACCCTTGTCGCCTGCGGCTTTGGCGCGATGATCGCCGCCGGTGCCTCCCGGCTGTCGGCCTCCAAAAAGCTGCGGCTGCTGGCCGATGTCGCCGAGGGCGAGGACTATAAGAACGGCCTGCCGGTGGAGATGCTGGCCGACCTGACCCACCAGAAAAAGGCCAAGGCCCTGAAAAAACTGCGCAAATACATCCAAAAGGGCTGGCTTGCCGCCTGGCTGGATGAAAAGACCGAAAAACTCTACCTGACGGTGGAGGACTACCGCGCCGCCAAGGAGGCAGCAGCGGCCCCGGCTCCCCAGCCGAAACCGGAGCAGCCGGAGGCGGAGGCTGTGCCCCTGAACCTGGACACTGCTCGACGCTTTGTCCAGGTGCTGGAAAAAGAGCAGCAGTTGATGCAGGACCCCCAGGCCCGGGAGGAACTGGAGCAGATGCAAAAGACTGCCGCCGCCATCTGCGACTGGCTGGAAGCCCACCCGGAGAGCCTGCCCAAGGCCCGCCGCTTTGCGGAATACTATATCCCCACCACCCTCAAGCTGCTGTACACCTACAACGATGTCCAGGGCCAGCAGGGGGAAAACGCCGAGAACATCCGCCGGGACATTGCAGGCATTCTGCACACCCTGAACCAGGCCTTTGACAACCTCTACGACAATCTGCTGTCGGACGTGGCCATGGATGTTTCCAGCGAGATCGCAGCCCTGCAGGGAATGCTGGCCAACGACGGCCTGACCGGGAGGGATTTCCAATGACCTACCGTGCCTGGGACCTGAAAACGCTGGACCGCGCCGCCGTCCGGGAGCTGACCCATGCCATCGCGGAGCAGCGTACCGAAGAACTGGAATACAGCGCCATGGACGAGGAGCCCTGGAGCGAACAGAAATATGCCGCCACGCTGGCCGCCCAGCAGAAGGAGACGGCCTTGCTGGCCGGCATCCTGGCGGCCCGCGGCATCACCGACCCGGCCGACGCGCTCACCCTGCTGGCCGGGGAAGAGGAGCTGAGCGACCCTGCCCTGCTCACCGATATGGAAAAAGCCTGCCAGCGCATCTGGCAGGCCATCGACAATGGCGAGACCATCGTGGTGTTCGGCGACTACGACGTGGACGGCGTGACTGCCACGGCATTGCTGTATCAGCACCTCAAGGGCATGGGCGCCGCCGTCAAGTGCATGCTGCCCAGCCGCGAGGGCGATGGCTACGGCCTGTCGCGCAACGCCATCCAGTCCATCCACGACAAGGGCTATCGGCTCATCGTGACGGTGGACAACGGCATCTCCGCTGTAGCCGAGGCCGACTTTGCCGCAGAGCTGGGCATCGACCTTATCATCACCGACCACCATCTGCCGCCCGAGACCCTGCCCAAGGCAGTGGCCGTGGTGGACCCCCGCCGGGAGGACGATACCAGCCCCTTCAAAGGGCTGTGCGGCGCAGGCGTGGCCTTTAAGCTGTGCGCCGCGCTGGACGACTGCACCCCGGAGGAAATGCTGGATTACTGCGGCGACCTGGCCGCTGTGGGCACCGTGGCGGACGTGATGCCCCTGACCGGAGAGAACCGCACCCTGGTCAAGGCCGGCCTGCGGCAGCTGCAGCAGACCGACCGCCCCGGCATGGAAGCCTTGCTGGAAGAAGTGGGCCTTGCCGGAAAACCCGTCACAGCGGAGAATATCAGCTACGCCATTGCGCCCCGCATCAACGCGGCCGGCCGCATGGACAGCGCGGTGACGGCCCTGCAGCTGGTGCTGTGTGAGGACCCGGACCGCGCCGAGGAGCTGGCCCATAGACTCAACGAGATCAACGCGAAACGGCAGGAGACCGAACTGCAGATCTTCAAGGCCGCTGAGGAATTGCTGGAGCAGCAGCCGGAGCGGCTGGAGGATCGTGTGATCCTGCTGTGGGGCCGGGACTGGCACCCCGGCGTCATCGGCATCGTGGCGTCCCGGCTGGTGGAGCGCACCGGCCGCCCGGTCATCGTGGTCACGGTGGACGAGCACGGCGAGTGCAAGGGCAGCGGCCGCAGCGTGCAGGGTTTCAACCTGCACGCCTGCATCGGGGCCTGCGCCGACCTGCTCATCCGCTACGGCGGCCACGCTATGGCGGCGGGCCTCTCGGTGCGGGAAGAAAATCTGGAAGCCCTGCGACGCCGCCTGAACGAGTGGGCGGCAAGGGAGTGCCCCGTGCTGCAGATCCCGCCGCTGACCTGCGATCTGTCCATCCATCTGGACCGGGTCACGGTGGACGCCGTGCGCCGTCTGGATCAGCTGGCCCCCTTCGGGGCTGAGAACCCCACCCCGGTGTTCCTGCTGCAGAATGCCGTGCTGGACGGGGTATACCCGGTGTCGGACGGCAAACACAGCCGCCTGCGTCTGCGGCAGGGCAATGCCAGCCTGTACGCCGTGTGGTTCGGCATGCGGCCGGAGCAGCTGCCCTATGCCACGGGCGACGTGGTAGACACTGCCTTGAATCTTTCGGTCTACGATGCGCCCCGTGGCGCGCAGCTTTCGGGCCGCATCATCGACTTGCACCCGGCGGGCCTTGGCAGTGCCATGCCGCAGCAGGCAGCGCTGGTGCAGGCACTGCGCCGCGGCACCCCGCTCACCACAGAACAGAAAAATCTCATCACCCCGGCCCGCAGCGATATCATCGCGGTATACCGGGAGCTGCAGGCCCGCCGCTGGCACGCGGAGGATCTGCAGCCCCTGTGCGCGAAGCTGGGAGAAGAAAATACCGGCAAAACGCTGGTGGCGGTCACGGCACTGGAACAGGTGGGGCTGATCGCTGCTGCAGAAAAGGGCGGAGCCAAAGTGTGGGAGCTGGTGCCCACGGCCGGCAAGAAAAACCTTGCCGACGCCCCGATCCTGAAATGTTTGGAGGGAATGTAAATGCCTGAGGGAAAGAAACTGCCTGCCCCCGCCCCGGTGCGGGAGGAGGATTCGTATTCGGCCAAGACCCACCTGCACCAGCCGGTGCAGGAGACGGCCACCGTGGCTGCCACGGCGCAGCCGGCAGATGCCCCGGAAGGTGCTCTGCCCTCCGAGGTGCGCCCGGAGATCGTCACCTGGGAGAAACTCTGCGAGGCCATCAAGGCCAGCGGCAGGGCCTACGATATGGACATGATCGAAAAGGCCTATAACCTTGCCAACGACGCCCACAAGGGCGTGTGCCGCCGCAGCGGCGAACCCTATATCTGCCACCCGCTGGCCGTGGCCCGTCTGGTGCTGGATCTGGGCATGGACTCCGAGAGCATCGCCGCCGCCCTGCTGCACGATGTGGTGGAGGACACCCCCACCACCCTGGACGACCTGACCGCGCAGTTCGGCTCCGAGGTGGCCCAGATGGTGGACGGCGTCACCAAGCTGACCAAGATCCAGTTCTCCAACATCGAGGAGCTGCAGGCCGAGAACCTGCGTAAGATGCTGCTGGCCATGAGCCGCGATGTGCGCGTGATGATCATCAAGCTGTGCGACCGGCTGCACAATATGCGCACCGGTGACGCCTGGCCGGAGCAGAAGCGCCGCGACAAGGCCCGGGAGACCATGGAGGTGTATGCCC